>Ga0307515_10013855_pt1 | contig 15011 bp, 17 predicted proteins | sample 17_EM_MG_FD_194513 | JGI IMG/M metagenome (GOLD analysis project Ga0307515, IMG submission 194513) | Populus trichocarpa ectomycorrhiza microbial communities from riparian zone in the Pacific Northwest, United States - 17_EM | ecosystem: Host-associated > Plants > Roots > Unclassified | place... | reverse complement strand
GAACCTTAATTTAGCCGACTCGCTCTGATTGGCCGCGGCGGCTTCACTTAAAACGGTCACTCTCATTGGTTCATAAGTACAAAGTGAAGCGGGCGTAATTCCTGTGAGGTACTGGGTAGGAGTGTGGGGGGACCTACCGCCCAAACGTCCGACACGCGCCCGGCAACCAGGGGCACTGAGTGAGGAAGCAAACGCGCTGAATGAGTTGGCTCTGATCCTCTCGGTTCTGTCTACGTTCCCAGACGGAGTTCGCCTTCAGCACCGCGTCCCTGGTGGAACCCAAATCGCTTGCTGAGGCACTTAATAAGCTGCCGGAATGACGCATCCAAGTGGGTTAAGGCAGCGCTCACGGAGATCGAGGCCCACCTGAGGAATGGCACGTGGGAGCTTGCTTGATTTCCGCCTGAATGGTATCGGGCGTAGGTGGGTGTGTAAAGTCAAACGGACACTGGGGGGCGCCGTAGATAAATGCGAGGATCAGCTAGTGGCCCGAGGTTTCAGTCAGTTACCAGGTGTATATCACGGTGAGATCTTTACGTCTGCAGACTGCTTGCCGCAGTATGGGCCACAATCGTGATCGCGCAATTGGCGAAGAGCGGCAGAGTATTATATAAGCACAGGAAACAGTACCCACCATCAAAGTAAAACGCCAGCTCAGAGTGAGTGCAGCCTTGCGATGAATGGAGAGACAGAACCGACCTACAATGTTCCCATTCAGGGAATGAGTAATAGCGACATCCTGTGATTTCGCGTCATCAATCTCTCACGAGCATACGTTATTATATCAGAATCAACTATATCATCGCGAGTGAATTGCCGTAATGGTCTCGTACAAGACGGCCCTGCAGATTGTTAAGGCAACAATCGTAGATACTAGAAAAGAGAGTGGTACATAGGACAGCAGTTAGGTGCTGGAGAGGCGAAGATAGTGGACGGAGATATCGGTTTGGCAGCGGGTCTCCGAATATGGAAGGACGGGCTACAAATCAACGTCACATTGGTAACTACGGAGTGTGGTGATATATACAGGCGTGGGATAACGGAACCATGAAAGTCTGGGTCGCATAATAATGTTAGTCCGTGGTAGAGCGATGCGCATAGCGCACGGAGGTTGTACCCTTTGCCTCCAACGATTAGGCATAACGATAGGACGTGGGAATGGCGGACATACGGAGTCTTATCGAAAACTCCCGATATCCAACAACCTGTCCGCGAGTGGTTACAATACCAAATTGTCAACACAAAACAGCTGGTCCGACCTCCACATTCGTCACCTCGAAGCCGGAGTAAGAACAGTGACAGCGGTACACACGCTCGTAACCACCCGTAATATATAACGGCAGGGGGTATCCTGCTGCGTTCGAAAGCCGGTCGCCATGTCTTCCCTACATGACCCCCAAGGCAGTTGAAGGTGCCAATTCATTTCAAATGTATTACCTTCTGTTATCAATGATCGATGACCTCCCTCTAAAGGAATGAGGTTGGGGAGACTGACCCCACGCTCCTCATCGATGGTGGTCGCTGTACACATCTCATTTAGTAGAATCCACACACAAAACACTATTCCGTATTCCCGTACTCACACTGGCCTGGATAGGCCGCCGAGGCGCCAATCAGGCCGACATTTGACCTGCGCGAACGTCGTGTAGCGCTCGTCCGTGTTGAGTCTGTATTCATCGGAGCAGTCAGTTGGCCAGGCTCTGAACAGTTTGTAAAAGACCCTGGCGCCTGTGACCCGCGAGGCAACCGCGTGAAAGCGCGCAGCGCAGCACCGCGAAGAACTTGTCAATTCAATTACGCCTGCGCTGCTTGTCTCACCACCACGCTGGTCAATCCCCTAAGCCATTGATTACTTCGCTCTTGAAACGCTGCAAGCCGCACTCGAGCCATCGCTCTCGTCTTCAACGCCTCACTATCAATTGCTCCTCTTCAAACCGTGTCCTCTCCACTATCTCACTCTAAAAATAACCCATCCACGTTCAGGATATGTCCACCATTGACCGTAACCTTCCGCACTTGGTCTATGCTCGTGCCTGGCTTCTAGTCCGGCATTACGACAAAACCATTAATACCTACCTTCCTATAGAACTTATGCGAGAGATCTTTCTACATTGCATTGAATCAAATCAAATCAAATCTGGTCAATTGGCTTCTGTTTGTCGCTATTGGAGGTCTGTTATCACCACAATTGCTCATCTATGGTCCACCTTGAGGGTTGGGACCTGGACTGAGACGGAACAGGTCGTTACTTGGTTGCAGAGGGCATACCCGAAGAAGGTTATCATTGACTCACAGAGTGATAGCCAAAGCCCATCTGAGGCTCCAATGTTTGCTGCACTCCAGAGATCTCTTACAAGCACCAGCCAGTGGAACGAGCTTACATTTTCCTCATTTCCTGCCGAGAACTTGGCTAGTCAGCTTGGCATTCAAGTCGCAAGCCCAATGAAGGTGTTGAAAATGCTAAACATAGCAGCTGGATGTACGCATTCCCCCTCATTTGTTTATCTGCTCAATCTTGTTCCAACCGAAGCTCCTCTCTGTGAGATGAGACTCCATTCCTCATTCGTCACCACCCACTTTCTCCAACCCCATTGGTTTCCTGTTTTGCAGAATCTCATAGTGCTTACTGTCAATGGCAGAGATATGGATGAGCCATTTGAGCTTCTTCCTACTTTTACGCAGCTTCAGACATTTGAGGCTGATCGTCTTCGTCTCCCATTTTATGAGCCCAATGCCAATCTGCCTCTTCTATGTACTCTTCGGAAGCTGCGGCTCAGAGCCTGTTCAGTCCAATGGATGGCTGGGAGAGAATTCCCATGTCTCGAGGAGTGTGCAATCCTCCTTCCTCGTCATTGGGAGCAAATTCAGTGGCATGAGGTGCAATTGCCATCCTGCAAGAAATTGGCCTATCATGGTCATCCAATGACGACAGTTCGACATTTCTATGTCCCAGAAATGAGAGCAATGGACCTCCGATCCCACGATTGCAATGAGCAGAGGGTCTGTCAACACCTACGGCATCTATGCAGAGCAAATGGAAGGATTTCCAACCTGACCACTCTACACATCACATTTCAGTGCAGTGAACAAGTCTTGATGAATGTAGTGAAGTATTTGATCCCTCTACAAGAGTTGGCATTATCCATTACTCATCCCTCTCCGTCGTTCCAAACCTTTCTTGAGTTACTGGCCGCAAAACCATCTACAGATAAATGGCCTATATGGTTATCACCGATGGGTTATCTTGATGGGTGGGAGCAGTGGTGCTCTTCTCAAACCTGGCATGCCAATGTCCTCCCGTACCTGAAATTCCTGGAAATACAGTGCCCCAAAGGCTTTTCTCAGTCTGAGTGCCTTGAAAATTTCCCATTCCTTAGAGCTATTGGATGGACTAGGGCATATCTGACTCCCCCTTTGGAGCATTTGAAAGTATGGGAGGGCAGAGGCAGCATGGACGACACTGCGGTTGATTACACTTCTACTGGCTATCTAGATAAGCACCTTGGAACATCCAGTAAAGAATCTGACGCAACGATTGTGAAGGCAATAGTCACACGACATCTTGCCGCGCCGTTAGCTTTCCTGATACTCCATTATTACCACTCCATTCCACTGTCCTCTTTAGGCAGCTCCGGCGTCTTAAGCTCGTCTGCAGAACGGATTTTGAATTCGATATTTTACCATACCTGGAACAAATCGAGCAGCTAACAATTAATAATGGATTGATTCCTGAATATTCCTTGAACCTTGACTTGCCATTGACTCATACTCTCCAGTGGTTTGCACTGAGTAGTTCAACACCAAATTGGATGCTTGGGAGGACCTTCAATGCCCTGAGAGAGTTCAGGGATATTCGACCACCAAACGGACCCGAGAACTATTCTAGGCATGAGGGGCTGCAGGTGGACCTGCCTGCCTGCACAACATTGGAGTTGTGGGACTGTCCAATGGACTATCTCCGCTTCCTCTCCTGTTCAAATGTCCAAGTCCTCTGCTGGTCCAACTACTCATTGCAGGCCTTTGATTTGGCAACGTTCGATTTGGCAACGTTCAATTCATTACATGATTTCTTATTCAATCTTTCCTGTTTGCGAAAACTTAGTATTTCTGCTCCCCATGGTTTTGGGATAGATTCCTTGGTTGATTTTGTCTTTTGTGGGGCACCAGAGCATGGAGTATGGCGAGATATCAAGAGTGTGAAAGTGAACATCATGTTTAAGTCTACCTCAGAGAAATCTCATTTCTTCGACCAGGTAGTTGGACACCAGCAGCGTCATGAGAAATGGTGGAAAGCATTCACAGTCACCAAGGAAGAGCTAGAGGGGTCGGTGATAGTCAGAGCATCCATGTAAGTAGTCTTGTACAGATGGTAGATCAGGTGCACGCTTTGCCGTTCGGCGGTAATACTTCATTTTGCTTTCAATCGGATTCTTCAGTACTTTCATTTTACTTTTGAGAGGACTTTCAGCACACCCTATGATAGATAATGAGCTCCCAACTATCTGCAGCCAATTCATGAACAGGTCGGCCCTTCAAACCATCTATGTCAAGCAAGATGACCTCAGCCATGGGGCCATGACAAAAACTTGGAGCGTTATATCTATCAAGGATAACAAAATGGAAGCCAACTAGACGACATAGGAAGAAGGTGAGGGCTGGGCGGGTGGCAAATTATAGCACTCAGGACTGATCTCCGTGAGCGACAAGAAGAGAAGCCAAGAAATGACACGTTGACGTTAGGACATGCAACGAGTATAAGACGAGCCCAGCCGCATACTCACAGGTAAGCAGACTGAACGTTCCAAGAGGACATTCTAAGCGTCCGTCAAGGACGAGCAAAAGCAGGAACCACGAGAGGAGGTATAGCTCGTTCGCAGGCAATAAGATATATATACAGGGGGACGGACGGACGAGCACAAGGGGGTTGTCGTCGAGTCCAGAGATGTTGTTTTCAATGAGGACGGCCTGCCACCGCCCACCCGTACCCTCAACGAGTCGCGCCAGCAGCCGCTGACGCGGACGAGCTGGTTGTACAGCCTGCACTGATTTGAAAGCGTGACAGTAGGAGTCAACAAGGTCAGGAGAAGCGAAGTTTGAAATGGAACCAGCTGTCACCTGTCCGAGGTGCGGTGACTTACCGGCAACTTCCAGTTTGACAGCTATCTCGGGTCTGTCAGGCCGCTCTCATACTGCCTCGATTCAGTGCTACACAAGAAAATCTCTTTCAGCAGTTCCATATATAGGAAGGTAGGTATTAATGGTTTTGCCATTTTGCGGGGCGAGTGGCGGGACGAGCGGTATACGTCGTTTGGCACGTCGGGCAATGGTCCAGAGCGGACACTGACGATCAATGGCGGACGTAATATCCTGAGCCTAGGTGGACTATTTTCAGGTAATATGATGGCGAGGACACGTTGAAGAGGAAGAATTGATGCTGAGGCGCCAAGAGGCAATTGAGACTAGAGTGACGATTTGAGCGCGACGTGCAGCGCGGCAGGATTGGGCTTCAAGAGCAAAGTAACCAATAGCTCGCGGGACTGACCAGTATGGTGGTGAGACAAGTTACGGAGACATGATTGACGAGTTATAGAAATTCACCCTCGCATCCTGTCGGGTTACCGAGGGCTATAGGCGCTCATGGCCTTCTCCAGACAGACGGTTCGAAGCTGGATGCTTAACTGTGTGCGGCGTGTCGACAATTGAGGTGAGTCTGAGCACAGAGATACGCATTACTGCACTAGGTCCAAATGAAGTGTCACCATCGATCGGGTGCGGAGAGTCTGCCTCCCAAGCCTGCAACCTGCCTCATTCTTGAGGGATGATACGCTCCTCTCGACAGCCTCGACTAGGTTATGGAAGCCCAGAACGTTTGACGCTGAATGACATTCCAGCTTCGCTTCAACTACAATTTCACGGTCCAGGCCGCGAGAACGTCGGAGCCCGTCGGAGTCTCATTGTTTTTGTTTCTGAGGTTGAGGGAAAATGCATATCTGTTTTGCTGCAGGTGGAGACAAAGCATCCGAGGTTTCAACCACCGACCCGCTTACTCGTTACCTGCGATAGCGCCTTGATCATCTACTACGACCACCTGAATCTCGTTTTGTTTCTGCCACTGAGCCAGTAATGGCCCTACCACATCCTCACCAACAGCGACGACGACAAGGTTTTGCTCGCCGTCGTTCGCCCAAGTGCTTCACCTCCTTGGATCATAAATCGACGTTGTTATTTCGCAAGCCGTGCTAGTGCTGCCAAGGCGCTGGCTTTTCTATCGCCCAACAGGTATGCCCACCCTTGCCACAACGGATCTCTTGTTCTAAACAATTACAGCGTTCATGCTAAAATGCTCGCTCTTTATCTCTAGTGCATCCTGTATTATCGGGAATCTACAAAGACCATCTAGCCTCCAGAACATCGAGAGCACCTTCGGCAACAGCCTGCACTGGAGTCCAGCTAGACCTCCCTTCCGCGTATTGAACCCACTTCTCAACCCTTGCTATCTGTGCCTGAGGGTTTTCGATGTACCACATTCTCTCGCATGAAGGGAACGACGAAGCAGGCTTTTCCACAGGGACAGAAGAAAGGGACGTACCGACGACTCAGAAAAGCGGTGCTCTCTCATCTAGGCGCTGTGAGAAGATCAGCTCTCTAGAATGCGTGCTATCCTTTCCCTATTTCCACTGCCAGACTAACCGGTCTTCGCAGTTCGCACTCCCGTTACGACCTGATGATACAATATACATTCGTCTCTTCTCGTGTCACCTCTCAACAACACACAGACGCTGGACCGGCGTACTCCGTCATGACATCTTGTGGTATCTTCAATACCTCCTAGTTCCCCGCTCACGGTTAACCTCCATGTAGTTGCCACTCTCCAGCCACGGCCGTCTGTCGTAGTACCTTCGACCAGTTGCATACTCCGCTTCGATGCACTCACCTTTCGTCGCCACTAATCTCGTCTACTGCGTACTCATCGCTCGTTACCAGCGTTACACTCAGCTAGACAACCAACCCGCTACGCCACTACGCATCCGACAACGAGACCATTCTACCACCCATTAGCCGACAGGAATCCCCTCTTTCTGGGACCTCCTACCCTTCTTCTGTGCTGGCGATCTTGCCCTCAGCTTCACTGCGCTCCTCGCGCTACTCGTCGAAGACGAATCGAACGATAGCAAGATGCTCGGGGAACAGCCGTCACAGCTCACCAGCTCTCAACGGCGGTTCGTCAGCCTGAGTGAGAAGGAGCGCGAATCGTCCATGCGTTCGCAATCGAGCTACCATGGCTATTCACACGTCCAGAGGAACGGCACGGGTTCCCCAGCCATGGTCACCGTTACTGCCCAGCCCAGTCACTACCAGCGCACGGTGTTTCCAAAATGGTTATTTGGTGCGCATTTATCGCGCTTGGTCCCTATTCCTCATCTTATCTATGTGCTCCTCGACCGTGCATTTGCTGATACTCGACCTCATATCCCTTCTACCCTCGCCCACAAATCCATCACCCACACGAGCTTCATCAGCAACACCTATGCTATCTATGGTGAAGCTGGTCATGCACCGACATATTCTTTCGTTTCCCATTTGTCAACTTGGCTCACATAATACCACGTTTCTCATTGGTTTTTTTACGATGACGCTCTGAATCTCCCTCGCATCGTCGCCTCTGCCGCCTCGACACGTATTCGTCGCCGGTATCGCTGCCCCAACCCCGGCCATCATTTTCCCTCTCTCTCTTCAAACATCATCTATGATTTGTCCACGGGACCAAGCTACTTGCCGAGCACGTCAAGCACGTGCACCACGCCAGCGACTCGCAGCGCAACAACGACCCCAACCCAAGTCCCAGCACCATTGCGAACGCTGTTACGACTATGGCCCCATCAGGTGTCGCCCGACCGTTGTCATGGCCTTGTTCGCGTACGCAGTGGTGAGGCACGAGTTACCTCGAAATAGACACTCTACGCTCGTTGGATATTTATCGGTTACCAGAAGTATGTGGATGAAGTGAATGCAGACACTATGCTATATGGTGTATATGTGGGGGACGTCCGTAACACCCACCGCGAATCCACTATCGACCCGATTCACGTCCCTCCTACCGACAATCCCTCGTCCACCCCGTCTGCCTGTCTGCCTGTATATATATACTCCATTGCCTACGAATGAGCTATATACCCTCTCGTGGTTCCTAGCTTTGCTCATCGTTGACGGACGCTCAGAATGTCCTCTTGGAACACTCAGTTCTGCTTACCTATAACTATGCGGCTGGGCTCGTCTTATACTCGTTGCATGTCCTAATGTCAATGTGTCATTATTTTGCTCCTCTTCTTGTCGCTCATTGACCCCTTTCCCCCCTTGATGATCAGTTCTGAGTGCTGTAATTTGCTACCCGTCCAGCGTTGACCTTCATTTTCTATGACATCTAGTCGGCTTCCCTTTTTATTATCCTTGCTGGATATAACGCCCCAAGTTTTGTTATGTCTCATGGCTGAGGTCAGGCTTGAAGTAGATGATTTGAAGGGTCGGTCTGTTCATGAATTGGTTTCCAATAGTTGGAAGCTTATTACCTATCATAGGGTATGCTGAAAATCCTCTTAGAAGCTGAAGTCGAATGAAAGTACCGACCAGCAACCCAAATGAAAGTAAAATGTTGTATTACAGCTGAACGGCAAGGAGTGCTCCTGATCTGCTATTTGTACAAGAACATTCATATGGATGCAGTGATTTCGACTATTTTGGGGGGTCTCTTGGTGACTGTGAACGATTTCCACCATTTCTCATACCGCGGCTGGTATTCAACGGTCTGGTCGAAGAGGTGAGATGCTTCTGATTCTGAGGAAGGATTAAACCAGATGTCCATTTCCACACTCCTGATTTCTCGCCATACTCCATGCTCCGATGCCTCACAAAAGACAAAATCAATCAAGGAATCCATCCCCAAACCCTGGGGAACAAAAATATCAAGGTTTTGCAAACACGAAAGAGTGAATAAGAAATCATGGAATGAATTGAATGCTGCCAAATCAAAGGTCTGCAATGAGCGTTGGGACCAGCGAAGGATTTGGACATTTGAACAGGAGAGGAAGTGGAGATATTCGATTGGACAGCGAAACAACCCCAATGTTGTGCAGGCAGGCAGGTCCGCCTGCAGTCCCTCATGCCTAGAATGATTCTCAGATTCATCTGGTGGTCCAAAAATCGTGAACTCTCTCAGGGCCTTGAAGGTCCTCCCAAGCATCCAAAATGGTGCTGAAAAATGCAGTTCAAGCCACTGGAGAGTATGAGTCAATGGCAGGTCAAGGTTCAGGGAATAATCAGAAATGTATCCATGCGATATTTTCAGCCTCTCGATTTGGTCCAAGTATGGCAAAATAGAGATTCTATGATTAGAGTTGCAGATGAGCTCAAGATGCCGGAGCTGCCTAAAGAGGGCAGTGGAATGGAGTGGGAATAATCGAGTATCAGGAAACGCAATGGCCAGACGTCGTGTGACTATTGCCTTGACAATCGTTGCGTCAATTTCTTCACTTAATATTCCAAGGTGCTCATCTAGATAGCGGATGGAAGTGTAATCAACCGTAATGTCATCCATGCTCCCTCTCCCCTCCCATACTTTCAAATGCTCCAAAGGGGGAGTCAAATATGCCCTAGTCCATCCAATAGCTCTAAGTAATGGGAAATTGTCAAGGCGCGCAGACTGAGAAAAGCCTTTGGTGCACTGTATGTGCAAGTGTTTCAAGTGCGGGAGGACATTAGCATGCCAGGTTTGAGAGGAGCACCATTCCTCCCACCCTAAATGATAATCCATTGATGAGAACCATTCAGGCCATTCATTTGTAGATGGTTTCGCGGCCAGTGACTCGAGAAAGATGTAGAAGGACGGCGATGGATGGGGAATGGATAGAACCAACTCTTGTAGAGGGATCAAGTACTTCAGTACCTTCATTAAGACTCGTTCACTGCACTGAAATGTGAGATGGAGAGTAGTAAGGTTGGAAATCCTTCCATTTACTCTGCATAGATGGCGTAGGTGTTGATAGACCCTCTGCTCATTGCAATCATGAGATCTGAGGTCCAATGTTCTCATTTCGGGAGCATGGAAATATTGAGCTATGGTCATTGGATGACCATGATAGGCCAATTTCGTGCAGGATGGCAATTGCACCTCATACTGCTGAATTACCTCCCAATGATGAGGAAGGAGGATTGCACACTCTTCAAGGCATGGGAATTCTCTCCCAGCCATTCATTGGACTGAACACGCTCGAAGCTGCAGCTTCCGAAGAGTACAGAGAAGAGGCAGATTGGTATTGGGCTCATAAAATGGGAGACGAAGCCGCTCAGCCTCGAATGTCTGAAGCTGGGTAAAAGTAGGAAGAAGCTCAAATGGCTCGTGAATATTCTTGCCATTGACAATAAGCACTGTGAGATTCTGCAAAACAGGAAACCAATGGGGTTGGAGAAAGTGCGTGCTGACGAATGGGGAGTGGAGTCTCATCTCACAGAGGGGGGTTTCGGTTGGAACAAGATTGAGTAGATGAACAAATGAAGGAGGTTGTATACATCCAGATTCTACGTGTAGCACTTTCAACACCTTCATTGGGTCTGCGACTTGAACGCCAAGCTGACTAGCCAAGTCCTCGGGAGGAAATGAGGAAATAGTAAGCTCGTTCCACTGGCCGGTGCTTGTAAGAGAATACTGGAGTGCAGCAAACATTGGAGCCCCAGATGGGCTCTGGCTATCACTCTGTGGATCAATGATAACCTTCTTTGGGTATGCCCTATGCAACCAAGTAGTAACCTGTTCCGCCTCAGTCCAGGTCCCAACCCTCAAGGTGGACCATAGATGAGACATCGAGCTGATAGCAGACCTCCAGTAACGACAAACAGAAGCCAATTGAACAGATTTGATTTGACTCGATTCAATGCAATATAGAAAGGTCTTTTGAATAATTTCCATAGGAAGGTAGGTATTAATGGTTTTTCCGGAAGGCGGGACCAGAAGCATCCAGTCTGGAGCGATGTCCGAGTCTGAAGCGATGTCCGAGTCGGTGTCCGAGTCTGAAGCGATGGCCCAGGGTGGACGGCTACGGTCAATGGCGAACATATCCTGAGCGTAGATGGGTTATGTTTCGAGTGAGATAGTGGCGAGGACACGGTTTGAAGAGGAGAAATTGATGGTGAGGCGCTGAAGTTGGGTGGCGCAATTGTGACTAGAGCGATGACGTATGGCGGGCCGCCCTCATTGAAAACGACATCTTCTAGACTCGACGACCCCTTGCGTGGGTCCCAAACCCTGTAACCGCCTCCCTCTATTTGTAGCTGACGAAAAAAAATACCCTCGACCAGGCATCCAGTTTTCTCAATTTCTCCAGCGGCTGGACGATAGCTCATGGCGGCCCCTTCCACGCATGTACACTAACTAGCATAATGGTCGCTATGTGGCTGCCATCTGCGCCGTTCGGTTGCCAAGCGGCGGCACGTATACGGGACTCTAACAACAACTAAGGGGGACGGCAACCTTCAGAGAGCTCCTATTACTGGCACGTACTGCCTGCCGGCCCGAGTGCCGCATGGTTCTGGTGCCCACTGCCCGACTTGTGACAGCTGATAAACTCACACCAGTCAGCATCTCTGACGGTCGTCCTCATCTCTCCATCCAGCGTATATAGGGTGGTCTGAATATAAACATATAATTCATTGTATAGTTTACGTCGTCTTGAGAAAATCGCAAGTATGTAGTGTTAGAGGATGTGGATGGGAGGCATTGAAAGTAGGTGGGAGCGACGGATGATAATGGTGTGCACTAGCGGTGGAGGTTTAGTTGGGTTCGAGTGCCAGTTCACTTCCGGGATTGGCAGGCTGGCCATAGCGTTGACTTTGGCCGGTGTGCTATGTGCTACGCGGATATTTAGATGGTGCACACTTTGCAGAGGAGAATAAGTGTGACTGCCGAATGGTGTTGAAGTGAGGGATGGGGACTCAAACAACCTATGAAGAGCAGATTGCGTGTCTAGGCTTCAGTGAGGGGTATCATCTCCCCTGGCAGGGTGTACTGTAGTGCCATTAACGTCATGGTGTTTGCACCCTGGGCGGTGAGTATTTCCAGGAAAGGGGAACACGGGGGTAAGTGAGTGTCCGTTTTTTCTAATAAAGGGGCCGGTCGAAAGGGTTGGACTTGGATTTAGTTGCTGCATGCGTCCGAGCACTGGAGGAGTCGGCAGCTCCCGTGCATGTAAGGCGAAATGGTAAGGAAGGGAGTAAGGCGTATTCTCTTGATAATATTACTGAAGAACTACACACCCCCACCACTCTCCTCGACCGGAGTGACTCTCCTCTCCGGCCTGCGGGACTTTTTCGACAGTGGCGGAGCAGCAGCCAAGTCTTTGAGCGTGGCGCACACCTATCGTACCGATGTCAGCTGATCTACCCAACAAGCCCAATTTTTTTGGTCAAGATAAACAAGACGCACGCGCAAAAACTCCTCCTGATCGACGCTCTCGCGGTCCTTGACAACCCCCGCAATAATCTTGTCAACTTCAGACTCCGTTAATCCCGGTACGTCCAGTTTCTCAAGTATGGCTCCCCTCGCAGACTCGCGATCAATTTTCCTCTCATCGCCTGCTTTACCGGCCCACGCGGCCTTGAGAAATTCAACCTCACCAGGCTCAAACTGCGCTCTGGACAGCTGCACCCTCCTCACACTCGTCTTGAATGGGTCGGGTGAGGTCCAGCCCCAAACCCAGTTGTTCCACACCCACTTGATGTTCACTACCTCGTGATCTGCCTGGCTCGGGCGAGAACCAAGCGGCACGCCCATACTCTCCATAAATCTTTCCGTGTCGAGTATCTCCTGCCGCCGCCGCTTGGCCGACCATCGCAGTTCCTGCGCCATTATTTCGACGACTTTGGGGAGAACGTCAAGTGCAATTTGCGCATTGAGGAATGTGAGACGTGAACGGCGTGCGAGAAAGTCGACTGCTGTTAGCGCGTACTCGTTGTGCACCGCGTAGCGGATTTCTGCATCTAGGACTGGGAGGTCGGGTCGTGGAATCTCAGGTAAGTAAATTATGGGCGATATACCACTGAAAAGCTTACATGGTAATACTGGGTTCAAACGATTTCCGTACAGAGGCCATCGTTCCCCCGTTGGCTCCATATACTCACATACAGTCCACGCGCGATCACCATAGTTGTCGGAAAGGTGCTGAGCGACTTCAGTTTCAAGTCCGTACTGTTCAAAGAGTGTTATCATCACCTCCTGGGCTCGATGGGGTATAGAGGAAACGTACCCGTTGAATTAACCCAATAAACATATTCTTCGCCCACCCCTCACTACCCACCAACTGCACCTCCTTCGTCCTACACGGCCGTGTGATATTCAACCCAAACAGTTCAACAGCCTGGTCGACCGTCTCCTCCGCCATGGCCCTATATGTCGTCCATTTCCCTCCAACAATTGTAACCAATCCACTCTGCGAAACCGAAATCAAATGATTCCTCACAAGACCCTCGGTACCCTCCTTCTGCGCATTTGGGTTGAGCACAAGTGGCCGTAAGCCAGACCAAGCACTGAGTACGTCGCCGCGACGGACTTGAATATCGGGCGAAAGATAGCGCCTGACCTCTTCCAAAATCCAGCGGATATCCTCCTCGTGTGGCTTCGGGTCCGTCTCGACACGTGCCTTTGTATCAGTGGTACCCGCGATCGTTTTGCCCTGCCAGGGCAAGAAGAAGATGACGCGCCCGTCTGAAGTGGCCGGATCGAGCAAGCCCATATTGCGTGGTGAGTAGTAGTTGGGGAACGTGACATGTACGCCCGATGATGCCTGGACTATAGGTTTGTGTGAGGGATTGTCGAGCGCCAGAAGCCCGTCGGTGAATGGCCCCGTGGCGTTGATGATCCCCTTTGCTCGGACGGGGAATTCGGTACCCGTTGTGTTGTCCTTGATCATTGCACCGACCAGCTTGCCCGTCGTGTCCTTCTGCAAGCTGGTTACCTCCGTATAGTTGGTCACCACCGCACCGTTCTTGATCGCTGTGAGGATGAGCGCGAGGTTCATGCGCGCGTCGTTGTGCATCCCGTCGTAGTACACTACTGCCCCGACCAGCCCTGCGGATTTCAGCATGGGGAAGGCCTCGAGCGCCTTTGAGCGTGATATTAGGTACGAAGCAGAGATGTTTTGGTGCCCTGCCAGTAGGTCGTACATTTTACATCCTGTGTAGTAATAAGGGAGTTGCCACCATCTATGTGGATGAAAAGGGATGTGTCAGTGATCATCAGGGGTATCAGGCGTGTTAAAGATGAGGAGAGCAGGCCTTGCTGGTTCCAACTATTCGTGAAGTATCTCCTACTTTCGCGGAACATTCGACTAGAGCGCGTATTAAAGTGAGAGAGATAGACCACTAAGTGGTACTCAAAAGGTGAGTGAGTCATAAGCATCGGCCTTGAGAGTAGCGGCCGCTTCGTGATAACGTTCTGATGTACCGAGTACGCCCGATCGGTCGGTTACCCCCAATAGACTCTGAAGGGGAAGGCGGATGGTATACCCACTTGTAGACAGGGAGCATAATCGGCTGCATCACTGAAAGATACGGTGCGGTATGCAGGAAAACCTTGCGTTCGTGCAGCGCCTCGCGGACGAGCTTGTACTGTTCATAGTCGAGTTCCATTATTGCCTTTTGGAGGTACCTAACGCCTCCATGGACGAGTTTAGTTGATTTAGAGGACGTCCCTGTGCAAATGACGCAGGACATGTCAATGAGAGAGCGGAGGAGAAGTGGGAGGGCGGACCGGAGGAAAAATCACTGCGTTCTACAAGAGCGACTTTCAATCCACGTGTAACGGCATCGAGCGCGACGCCCGCGCCTGTCGCGCCGCCTCCAATGACCAGCAGGTCAAACTCTTGCTGTGGATCCCCATTCCCACTTCGCCGTAATCTCTGTAGTAACTCTTCACGAGGTGGAGGGGCCCATGCATGTGGGGGTTTGTAGCGCCTAGTTACGTCGCG
>Ga0307515_10013854_pt1 | contig 15013 bp, 1 predicted proteins | sample 17_EM_MG_FD_194513 | JGI IMG/M metagenome (GOLD analysis project Ga0307515, IMG submission 194513) | Populus trichocarpa ectomycorrhiza microbial communities from riparian zone in the Pacific Northwest, United States - 17_EM | ecosystem: Host-associated > Plants > Roots > Unclassified | place... | reverse complement strand
CTATAACTATATCGCCTTTATAGAATAACGCGCTCTTATCCCTATAGGTATTAGTATTATCTTTATAGCGTTACTATAAAATCCGGGCTAGGGCCTTAAGCTATATTAATATCCGCTTAAAGCGGTTGGCTATAGAGTCTACGCGGAAGAACTCCTTCTTTGCTTATATTAATAGTGTTAATAGGTAGAGGCTAGTAGGCTTAATTCTAAGGCAAAAGTTAAAGCTATAGTTTGTAAAGAATAGGGAGATACCTATACTCTCGTTAACTTAGTTATTTATAGTAAACTTAATAAGCAGTAGGTAGTTAACCTAGTTATCCTATATAAAGCTAACAAAAGCATAAAGGTATTTATTTATGGCAGCATTAATAATTTCGGTTTAGCCGTCTATTTTTAGGTGCTAGGCTAAGCTTAGTCGCAAGGTTATCTTAAGGCGTTTACTTAGTTATTGCTAGAAGTCGTTAATAAATTATGTGCTATAATTAGAGATAATTATACTTAGTATACTATAGAGCTTATATACGTTGTTAATAAAGCTATTAACTAGCTCCTTTATTAAGAGTCCTATTACTAAAACAAGGTATTATATTTTAGTTAGGCGGTTTATAATAATAAGGATATATTTATATGTCTTACTATAGCGTTAGTATACTAGCAGCGTTATAATATAGTTAATTAAGATATTAGTTTACGGGTAGGTAGGTAATTTTAATAGCTTTAAAAAACTAGGCGGGGTAAAATAGGGGGTCTTAGTGCGAAAGTATAGGGCATAGTCTTTAATAAAAGTAGCCGTAAACTAGGAGATTTCTAGCTACCAGTATATTTAGTTTAAGAGGTTAAGAGTCTTAACCTAGTTAGGGTAACTAGTGGGGCCGCTACTATAAAAGTAATAGGTAACTTCTAGGTAAAGGTTTAAGGCGTTAGGGACAAAGAGATGTTAGTAGAAGTAGATCTATTTATTAATAATACTATATTCTAACTTATTGCAATAGAGTAATTTCCTAATCTTTTTTAGCTAATAGTAAGCTTTCTAATTACGTAGGGCCGCTACTATATCTCTTATAAGTTTATTCTCCTAGTATCCTAGCTAGATTAACTTATTTAGTAACTTTTCGGCCATTTTAGGGTCTAGAGCGACTATAAACTTTACGTTATTATAATTACGGGACTTATATAGTAATTCTTCTAAGATTATAGGGTTAACTTTTTAGGGCGGTATAACGACTTAGGCTTAGTAGCGGAGGCGTTTATTATTAGCGTTCTTAGGCCTTATTCCTAGTAGCCAGCTTAGGGTATTAGGGAGTATAGCTTTACTACTAGGTCTGTATATAATTATAAAGTTAAACTATAAAAGAAACTCTACCTACTAGACTTAGCGCTAATTTAGCTACTTAGTAGTTATAAACGTCTATAGGTTCTTATAGTCGGTAATAATTTTAAATAGCTCCTTAATCCCTTATAGCTTAGGACGCTCTTCCTCTAAAGCCTTAATAATAGCTAAGAGTTTTTTATTATAGATCTTATAGTTATACTCTAGCGTAGAGTACTTTATGGAAAAGAATGCGACCGGTTTTAATTTTTTATTATTATTATATTAGGAAAGGACTCCGCCAGAAGCCTAATTTAATACATTTGTCTCTACCACTATTTTCTTCGTATAGTTATAGTATACTAATACTAGTGCTAAAGTAAAGGCTCCCTTAAGGGCCTTAAACGATTTAGCTTATTTTAGTCCTTATAGCCATCCAATATCCTTCTTTAGGAGTTTAATTATAGGTATAGTAATAGCAGAGTAGCCTTAGATAAATTGTTAGTAGAAGTTTACAAAATTAAAAAATTATTATAGTTCTTTAATTAATATCGGGTCCTTTTATTCCTATAAGGCCTATACCTTCTTAAGGTCCATAGTTATGCTATTAATTAAGATAATTAAGCCGAGGTATTTTATTTTAGTAGAGTAGAACTTAAACTTATTAATATTAATCTAAAGTCTAGCATTACTAAGTTTTTAGATAACTTTATTTATATACTTAGTATACTTAGCGCGTGTTTTAGAAAAGATAAGGACGTCGTTAAGGTAGGCAGTATAGTAGTTATTAAGGGCGTTATATAGAATATAGTTAATATAGTTTTAAAATATAGTAGGTGCGTTATAGAGGCCAAATAGTATAACTAGTATTTTATAAAGTTCGAACTGGGTAATAAATGCTATAAGCTACTTATAGCCCTTTATAATCTGGATCCGGTTAAATACAGCAATTATATTAAGTTTAGTAAAGTACTTAGCACTATAAAGTGCGTTAAGTATCTCGTGGATTAGTAGTAGTAGGTACTAATTCTTAATAGTAACTATATTTAGGCCTTAGTAGTTATAATAGATTTATATACTACCGCCGGGCTTAGTAGCGAGGAGGGGTAGTATAGTAGCTAGTAAGGTTAATTTGCGGATAAAACCCTTATCTAGCATCTTATTAATCCACTTCTTTATACACCTAAGTTTAGCAGGTAAAAGTAGTTAATTTTTATAGTATAGGGCCTAGTTTTTAGGAATAATCTTAATTTTATAATCCTATGGTTAGTAAGGGGGCAGCTTATCTATATTCTTAAGAAAGAAGTGCTTAATATATTTACGAAACTCCTTTAATAGGCGTTATAGAATATCTTCGCGGGTTAATCCTGGTTTACCTTTTAGGAAATTTTTAATATTAGTGTTAACTATCTTCTGATATAAAAGCTCGGGTTTAGTTTTTAAATTTATTTTAAGGAAGTTATAGAAATAGGGGAGGAGCACTTTATAGGTTTCCTTTATTATATAATTGCCTTCTACTAGCTAGCGGAAAGACCTTTTTAATAGGTTTAGTACTTCTATTAGGCCTATAAGCAGCTCTTTAAGCAGCTGTTAGTGCTTATCTTGTTTAACTAGTTTTACTAGCTCCGCTATATAGATCTTTTTATTTATAAAACTAGGTGAAATTAATAGCATAAGTGCATTTAATATTATCTAGGTTAGGGCGTATCTAGTTCTTCAGTGCTATAACTAGGCTAGCACAGCTTAGTTAGCCTAGGGGGGTAGAAACGAGGCGGCGGCCCTATATAGTACGCGCGGGAGATAGGTATAAGGTTAGGCGTTACGGTGGCGCGGTTTCTATTATTTAGGTCTTAGTAGTTCTATAACTAGTCCTTACTATAACACGAGCTATAGTATGCGTATATAGTATATAGCTTAGTTCTAAGTATTAAGCTAGGCGGCTAGGGTTTAAATAGTGCCTAGGTTAAGGTTAGATTCTTAATAATAGCGGCGTAAAGCGGACCTTCTTCCTTAGTCTTAGTAGGGCTAGCTAGCCCATCATTTTGGTCTTAAGTGCTAGGGTAGTCTAGTCTTTTACTATTTTGTTTCTTTACAGCTATACGGGCTCCCCTTTATTAGGAACGTCTTTTACTATTAGGGCTTTATATATAATCTTAGGCACTAGGCTTAGTAATACTAAGTATCTATATAGGGCGTCCTTACTACTATTAGTTATTCCCTACGGGAGGCAGTGCCTAGAGTAGTAGTCTAAGTTAAAGCGGATTTTAAGTTTCCTAAAACTAGGATAGGGCTTATGCTTCTAAAGCTAGGGCATACCTAGGATAATTAGGGTAGTAGGCGAGAGTTTAGTAATAAAAAAGAGTATGGCTTTAGTATAAAGACTAATTAATATTTGGGCGGTAAAGTAGTCTATAATAAGCAAAGATAAAATACTATCTATAAGGCGCAGTAGCCTAGGTACTAGCAGCTTCTTAATTATAACGTTAAACTTTTTAATAATAGACTCTACGTTAATAAATGCCATTATAGTACTACCGGAATCTACTAGGCTTACTATATTAATATAAACTTAGGGGTATAGGTTATATAATAAGGAGAGTTAGGTTTAAATAAGGATTAATTTCTTATTACTATTTACTAATCTAAGATTAAATAGCAGCTTACTAATAGAAAGGATTAATTAATCTAGTAGCAGAGACCTAATCTTCTTATCTTCCTTTTTATATAGTTTAGATCTTTAGACGTGACTTAGTTTAAGGGTTTACCTTTTAACAACTAGGGTATAAGGCTATTTTAGTAGGGCGGTCCAGTGTCTATTTAGCTAGCGGTGTTAGTCTTAGTCTTAGTTAGGGTATAGAAAGATAATACCTTATTAATAATATAGCTGTATTTATATTTGCTAGCGCAAAGTCGCTAATACTAGGCGTTATTAACGGGTTAGGCTTCTATATAGGGTATCCCTTAACCTACTAGTTCGGGTCCTACGTTATCGATAAAAATCTGGCTAATAGGAAGCTCTTATTTAAGCCTTTGTAATGAGAACTACAGTAACCTAAGGTTCTTTAAATATGTGATTTCTGTCTATATATCTATCTGTAGAGCTAGTCCTTAGTATTAAGCCTAGCTAAATATTCGCTCTAATAGGGCCCTCTTATATAGAGTGGAATTTCGCATATAGAACAGCCCTAATAGGTTCTAACTGACCTCGTACGCCGCTTCCAGCCTACACTGTCCTCTCTACGCTTTCTTATAGTGTTAACTAATAGGTCTACAAGAGGCTTCCGAGCGCCCATATATAGTATAGCAGTTATGCGCCTGGCCTTAATATAGGCTAAGCAGAAGGCCTGTTTTGACTACAGTTTTTTATATAGATGCTCCCTAACCGGGCGCCATGTTATATTTACTATTCCTTTACACTTTTATAAGGCTAGCTGCTATCTAATATAAATAGAGGCGTAGAAGAGGGCATCGTATAGGCGTTAACGGAACGCGAGGTATATATAGTGTTATAAAATTCGCTCGCCTATAACTCTATAGTTAAAGAGCTAATAGCTATTACCTACTATAGTGTCTAGTAGGAAGGAGAATAAAGGTTTCTATGTCTTCCTATAGACTCTTTTAGTGTTATAGTAAGACCGTAGCTAGTTAGCGATGTCGATACCATATATCTACAGATTGTACTTATTTATAAACTCTAGTATATCTAATAGCGACCTAGGCTCATTTTTGAATATCTTAACCGTCTGCCTATAGCCTGTAGCCGTTATAGAGGGTTACTTTTAAAGCTTTGCAAGGTAGTTTTAACCTAGTAATATATAATATCAGCGGCTCTATAACATGGTGTTAAGGAAGAGATACCTACTATTATATACTATAGATAGGAAAAGAACTACTATAGCGTCCTTCTATGCAAACTCTATTACCTAGTAACTCTTAGATAGCTTTGCGTAGAGCGTACCCTATAGAATCTAGGTATCGTGGGCCAATTTAAGGTCGGTAAGTGATACTAAAAAGGCCTCTGTAGGCACCTTCTTTTTACGCTTTATCTGCTTCTTTATATATAGCGTAGACGCTATAGACGCAGCTTAGTCTACTGGCTCAACCTCTATTATCTCCTCCTAAATAACCTAGACGTTATACTCCTCCTCTCCCTACTCCTCTTAATGTGTATATATTGTTCTAACCGTTCCAGCTACCCTAATCCCTAGCTCTCATAGCCGTTTAAATAGCTTTACGCTGCTAAAGAGATTATTAAGCCAAATAATATGCTTATACGGCGGATAGAGTCGCTTATTAGTGACGTCGTTGCGCTGCGTAAGGAGGTCTAACACTATAGCCTGGGTCTTTGTAAAGTCCTTATTAAGGAAGGCTTTATTAAGGTTAACCAGGCCCTTCTTATTACCTTTAGCATGCCATAGCTAATCTAGGACGTAGCCCTAGTTAGCTAGTACCTATATCTTAAAGCCCTTAGGCATAGGCTTGCTGGGTATGTTAACCGTCTTAGCTACACAGCCCATAAACCTCTAGATAGTCTTATCAACCGCTAGGTATAAGCTAGGCCTCCAGAATTTGCGATAGAGTACCCGCAGGTGCTTAGAGAGCTTATCTACGCGGTTAAATATCGTGTGGAAGCCATCCTAAGGCATAGGACTACAACGAATATAGCGCTTAAGCTGCTGAAATCGGTTCTTCAATATATACTCTGTCACCTTATACACAGCTCCCTTTATAATTGGCCCCCAGTAGTCCTCTATAGCTAGCTCTATCGTAATTCCTATATAAATTACGACTCTAAAGTATGTATATAGCTCCCGCCTATATATAGGAAACTATAGCCTTGCTCTACCCTCTAGCGCCTCCTCCTCTGGTATAGGATTTGCCTCTATATAGGTGTTTATCTAGCTAGCTATCTTATCTAGTATCTTATTAGTAAAGAATAGGCGGAACAGGGCTATAGGATCGCTACAATTAGTGCCTAAGGGGACAGCAGCTTCTCCTGGGTCCTAGTAGTTGTCTACTTAAAGGGGAGTAAAGGGCGGTATAGTCTATGGCTCTAGTGGTGGCTTCTTTAAATTTTTAGAACGAGGATCCTTCCACTTCACATAGTCGATGTCATTAGATATGCGCGGTATTGCGTAGTATTAAAATGGGCAAAAATTACAGCTTTTATTAACTATTTACATACTCTGTTATGCCCTGCGTATAGCTTAGTACGGTATTCATGCACAGTGTAGCTTGGCATTATACCCTAGTAGGTTAAGGGATAGTTTAGAGTAACTAAGCTATAGGGTTAAAGAGGGGGGGTTATCCGCTACGGCTATAATAGGCTCCGTAGTCGCCGCGTCTATAATAGACTCTATAATTACCGCGTCCGCGGTTATTAGTTCGCGTTATTTAATAGGGTAGTATTAGGACTAGGTTTACTATCTTAATAGGGTTATAGGCGTCCTTCTAGTGGCTAGGCAGGCTATAGGTAAGGTATAATCTATTATTAAAGTGGCGCTTACGCTCCGTGTTTAAGATTCTATTAAGGTCTATAGGTTCTTTAATTACTATTAGGGTTAGGGTCAATATAGGGGTAGGGGCTTAGGTAGGTAGGCGGTAGTTAGCGTTCTTCTTAAGGTTAGCTTAGTGTATATAGTTTATAAGGTTCTTAGTAAATATATCTATCTACTTACTCTAACCTATATAGTTACTATTATTAATTTTATAGGCAAGTCTAAGTACTAGCTCTTCTATCTTTAAAGAGATAAACTTTTAGAGTAGGTTTACCTTCTATTTATTTATCTTCTTAGCGCGGACTATTAGTTTATTAAGCTCTCCCTTCTAAGACTAGTAATTACGCTCGCCCTAGGGGAAATAGTTAAGCTTATTCTTTACGACTTAGGTTATATTAAGGACCTTATAATAGGTAGTAAGGTCTTTAAGCATATCTTTCTTAGTAGGCCATTTCTACGTAAATATATTGTTTAGGTTCTTATATATAAGCTCTAGGCCCTACTTAATAAACTTATAGGCCTTATTCTTTAGTATATCCGAGATATAAAGGATCTGGAACTAAACTGTATTAAAGTAGTCCCAGTTCCGGTTAAAGACTCCCTTAATTTTAATATGTCAGGTCTTAAAATTAGCTTATTATTTTAGTGGGGTGCCTTTTCCGCTAAATATTGGCGGGTCTTTAGATCTTTATTTTTTTTACTAGGTTACTACTATTATTATAGAGGTTAATTATTTTAGAACGGCAATAGTCTCTACTTAGGAGTTAATAGTTTCTATTTAGGAAGCGATAAGGGCACTAAGGTTTTTATTAGCTTTCTTATTAGTAGTGTTTATATTATATATACATTATAGTCCTACTTTAATATTATTAAGAAACTTATTAGTATAGTTAATAAGGGTAAGGTAAGCTTTACTAGGCTTAAAGGTCTTAGGGTATAATAGGGAGCGGCAGATTGTCTACGCAATATTAGGGTATATCTCTATAAAGAGGTCTATAAAAACGTCGCGGGGGTTTTAGGTTTCGGCTATTTTAGCGTCGTTGGTGTCGCCTATCTAGGCGCTAAGTAAAAACTAAAGATCGTTCTAGAACTATACTAGGGACGTATTAGTTTTAGTAGAGGCGCGTATAGGTTACAATTGCTCTAGGGCGGAGGTTAATTAACTAGGGTATAAGGAATTAGTAATCGCGACGGGGCGCAAATTAAAGATACTATAAACTATTACAGTGCTGTAATAAAGTAAACTAAATAACTATGTTGTGGTATAAAGAGGGGAAGAAGGTGGAAAGGGGGTATTATATATAAATAGTAGGGCCGGCCGCTAAGTCACTAGTGGTGGGCTAGCTAATAGTAGGAAACAGTACGAGACCGTATAAAATAGTATGCGTTAGGTTAGTGCCGTAACAAAATGCTTTATTTACCTATTATTAGAGTCCTTATTTAGTCTTTAAAATCTTAGTCCTTAGGGAATCTTCGTCTTATACTTATTCGTATTTTCTTAAATTAAGCTATTCCTCTTACCTAATGGTTTTCGTCTATTATAGGTGTTACGGAACCTTACCGTAGGGGCCTTTATAGGAGAGCCCCGTGCTCTTGCATATACCTTACGTATAGCTTATATTAGCTACGCGTAGGTATATTACCTCCTTACGCCCTTAACCCTTACGATTAATCGCGTAACGTCTTATAGACTCCTCGAATATATATACTCTATAGCCACTGCCCCTATTCCATAACATTATATTATATCTTTTTACTACTAACGCTTAGCCTATAACCAATTCTACGTCTTTATAATATTATAGGCGCTACTAAAAGCAGCGTGTCTATAAATTACCTTACTTTATACTTTTAAGGAACCTATAATAGTAAGATAATATTTCTTACTAGCTATTATATTAAACCTAAAGAATAATCTAATACTTATACTTAACCTATAACGCTAATTAATCCTAGGAGAATTTAATTTATTAGCCTTAGCCTTAACCCCTAAGGAAATAGACACTAATAATATCTTATCTTTTATTAACTATATAACTACGGAGAAGTAAATAGAAGGGCTATTACTTATTAAAATAAAAATATAAAACGCTAAGACGATTATAAAAATAGTAGCATAAGACCCTAATAAATACTACCGCCTTCTATAGAACTACTACTTAAAGCTTATATAAGCTAAGATGCATACTACTTAAGATCGCGATATTATCTAAGACCTATAAGCTTATAAGGCGCTTACTAATAACACATATTAAGAAACTAAAGATAACCTCTATATATCTAAATATAATATCTAATAGTTAAAGAAGAATAAGATTATACTAATTACTACAGTTACTAAAAAAGAAGGTATAATTAAATACCTATAATCTTAGCTTAATAAGCACATTTATAATAATACTAGATACCTCTTTACTATATATAACGCCACCTAAGTCTTTACGCCCCTAGTAACTTTACCTACTTAATACTTAATAGAGGGTTAGCGCTAAGCAGCTTTACCTAATAGAAACCCCTAATAAAGCAGCAATAATAAAAGCTATAATAATTGGACCTAAACTGCTACTATAGGGTTTAATATACGCTACCTTAATCCCCTAGTCTTTTAGGGAGACCGTAAGGAATATAGCCACTAGAAGATATAAATCCGTAAGAAATTAACTTAAAGTGCCTACCTTTTTCCTATAGAAGATATTAAGATTAGCTATATTATCGGGCGAATAAAGTATAAGGTAAGGATATAGATAGGGAGTCTAATAATAGAACAATAGGGTATATTACATAAGTAGACAAATCCTTAAGGGAAAGGAGGCGTCTGAGGTGCGAGGTAAGGAAGGGATTTCCCTAGGCACGTACAGCGCACGTGCCTTACAGGCGAGTCGCATGCGAGTCGCCTGTGCCTCGCAGCTATATAACTATCTACTCAGGTTTTCACCTAACAATGCCCCCCCCTTTAAAAAGGGTCGTCCCCGATCCTTTATATGCTCAAGCCTTAATAAAACCCCATAAAAAACCTTAATAAGGAAAAAATTTAGAGGGGAAAGAGCGTCTTAATTTTGCGCATAGAGAGATAGGTGGTACGCTTGCGGCGCGAAGATGTTAAAGAACTTCGACCGCCAGTCAAAGTTGTCTAATTAGTTAGATTTGGCTTGCTAAGACTTCCCTGCATTTCACCGAGCCAATAGCGATTTTATATGCCCGGTATAGAAAATCTTAATTGGTCCATTTAATAGGTAGAGCCAGTAGCTTAATACTATCGCCTGAATTTGGTAGATAAGAAATATTCCAAAAGCTCACTTGTGTAGGTAGGTCGCTAGTACCTTACGGATAGGTCGTAGGTTACTCATAAGCAGCTAGATTTAGGACGGTAAGGCTATATACCCGTTAAACCCGCCGTTAACCCTTGCTTTAGCCTTGCGCTATATAGGTATAGCGCTGTGTATACTTCGCGAGTAGGTTATAGGTTACTTATATATAGCCAGTTTAGGACGGTAAGGCTATATACCTATTAAACCCGCCACTAGCCTATGCTTTAGCCTTACGCGTTATCTATATAGTATATACGTGGAATAGTATAAGTTGTCAGTGTAGGTTACTACTAGTAGGTTACTAGTAGGTTAAAGACCTTGGTTAAAGGACCCCGGTTATAAACGGACCTATTTAGTATAAATCGTTAATATAGGTCACTACTAGTAGGTTACTAGTAGGTTAAAAACCCTAATTAAAGGACCTTGGTTATAAATAGACCTATTACCTAACGTATAAATAGTCTGTAAAGGTAGTATAGAGTGACGAACTAGGTCTAGGGAGAGTACTTTTAATTACTTTAAGGTCACCAGCGGTGCGCCTATAAGTCGTCTACGAGTTGCCTATAAGTTACTTATAAGTTACTAGTATAGCTGGGTTGCGTTAGAGTGTGGCCTATATAGGATATTAATAAATTAAGCTTCACCCTATATATATACCGCAACTCTTACTATAAGCGTTAGCTTACTCCTTAATCCCTTAAAATATCCTCTGCCTTTCTTTAATATAGGCTATATCTTAATAGCGGCGCTTACTTTTCGCTTACGCTTTAGCTATAAGGCTAAGTAGTAGTATACTAGTTTTATAAAACGGTTTATAAGGATAAGGAGGTGTCTTAGCCTTAGGGAGATCCGTAATAGTTAAGTAAGTAATACTACTAGGCTTATATAGGGGCTTTAGGGGCTGTAGCTTACTATAAGGTATATAGCGGCGCGATTTAAGCGTTAGCAGGTATTGTAGTACCTAGGTATTTATAGAGGTCCTTAATAAGGCTAGACCTTATCATACCTTAGGAGTCCTTAAGTATTACCAGCAAAAGCTTACCCCTAGGTAATTACGTGTAGAGTGTAAAGGCATCCCTTATACTCTATAGATGGACTAGTGACTTAGGGGTATTCTATAAGCCGTTTTAGCTAAGGTAGCTACTACTACTACTTACTATAGCACGAGGCTCTGCATAAAGCTAGTACTAGTAAGGTAACTCGTAGGGTTATTACGGGGGACTATTACCTAGGCTAAGGGTCTAGCGCTATCAGGTTGGTTAAAGTCTTAATAAGAATAGTAGGACACTCTAGTCCGCTAGCGCTAGGTTATTAATATAGTAGCACTAAGGCCGCCCACAAGGCCTATAACCCGCGACTTTTAGTATAGTATAGGCATAGACGTAGTTAGGTCGCGATGCGCCTATATAAGGTATACGTTTAGGGGTATGCGGTATCTAAGCCTTCTACCTATCTAACGTTGGGTTGCGATGTTCTGCGTATAATATACGTTTAGGGTATACGTTATCCTAGTCCTATTCTAACATTAGGTTACGATGTCCTATATATAATATATTTAGGGTATACGTTATTCTAGTCTTCTTATCTAACGTTGGGTTGTAATATCCTGCGTATAATATACGTTTAGGGTATGCGTTATCCTAGTCTTCTTATCTAATATTAGGTCGCGATGTCCTGCGTATAATATGCGTTTAGGGTATACGTTATCCTAGTCTTGGGTAGCTTAGCATTAAAGTTAATTTAGTACCTATTGTTGTATTAAGCATATAGGCGGACTTTACTAGGGCGTATCTATCGTAATATATACTACAATACGTTCCTCTTCTCTCTCTATATTAGGCCCTAGTTATAGCTAAGAGGTACGCCGCTAGGGCTTTAGGTTTTCTAAAAGCCATACTTGCCGCCAGTGTTCTTTATAATACGTATGCGTAGCGCTAGCGTTCGTCTAGCAACTCGCATTCATAGCGCCGGTATCTAGGGGGTTCTCTAAGCCATCTAGCTGTTAAGTAGTCTCCCTAGGAGTTTAGCTGGGAAAGCGTCGCCTTCTTAAGGTTCTGTCCTCTAATCCTAACCCTATAAAGCTTAAGGTACGACTACGCTTTAAACGTAAGGATCTGCTACTGCTAGCTGCGCGGTCTTCCGTAAGCTTTATAGTGTTAAGCAGTTACTCTATATAGCAGATTTCTACAAAGAGGTCCTTAGCGGTTCTTACCTATATAGCAAAGTTCTGGCGGAAGAGCTCTGCTTATAGGTAGGTTAGGAGGTATAAGAACTAAAAGTTTACCTCTTAATTAGGGTTAACAAAAGGGGTGTATAAGAAGAGGTCCTCTAAGCTACGCATACGGGCTAAGAAGGTGTTAAACCTCTGGTTTTCCTTTATTACAGTTATATAGTACGCAGTAGCATTTTTAAAGCGTCTTACTATAGGGTTCTTAATCTAGTCTTAGACTATAGTCTTAAGTTCGCCCTATAGTAGAGGACCTTTATCTTTAGCGCCTAGACGGGAATATACTAGTTAGGCGACTGTCTTCTCTTTTATAAGACCTTTGATGGCCTAGCGCGTACGTTACTTATAGTTATAGTTAGCGTTATAGATCTTAAATCGATTCTTAATTGCAGCAATCCACCGGTTGAACTTCTGTTAAGTAGTGCCACTAATATCAGGTGGTGACTTCTTAACTAGGGCGTTGAGATTCGTTTGTTATATACGTTCAATACGCGACTTATACTCGTCACTAGAGAGGCGACGGGAGGGCTTCGTTAAATCAAGAATGCTCCGTAAGTTGGCTATTTTCTTAGCCAGCTTATCTAGCTCCTTTAGGTTAGTAGTATTCGGTAAAACGCTAGTAACCTTACTAAGCTCCTGTTAAGCCTAGGTATATAAGTTAAACTAGTCTCTAGCGTTTATAGATATCTGATCGTCTTGAGATTCGGAAGGTCGCGTAGATTCTGCTAATGTGCTTCTAGCACTAGATCCTAAGGCGTTCTGCAGTCGTGTCGCTAGCGTGTCGCCGTTAAGTGTAGGCGTCGATCTTGTCTTCGGAGGTATTATAGATCGTAGAAAATTGAACCGGCTATCCTCCTAAAGGGATTGGTAAGGATTCGAATATAAGGTAAGGATATAGATAGGGAGTCTAATAATAGAACAATAGGGTATATTGCATAAGTAGACGAATCCTTAAGGGAAAGGAGGCGTCTAAGGTGCGAGGTAAGGAAGGGATTTCCCTAGGTACGTGCAGCGCACGTACCTCACAGGCGAGTCGCATGCGAGTCGCCTGTGCCTCGCAGCTATATAACTATCTACTTAGGTTTTCACCTAATATAAAGGGTATACTATTTAATAGACTCTTCGCCTAATAGGAGACTAATAGCCCCTAAAAATAGCAGTTTTATTAAAAAGTCCTTAATAATCTTAACTTAATATACTATAACTACGTTAAGAAAACGGGAAAGTAGTTAGGGCTAGCTAGGGGCTAGCCCGGGGCTGGCCCGGGGTCATTTTAGCTAGATCCGCTAATCTGCTTATATATACTTCTTTACGCTAGCCCAGGGCCACTTTAGCAACCTTATATCTTAAAATTATAATATTTCCTATAACTATAATAGTTGCAATATTTCTTACGACTGTAATATTTATAATATTTCCCGCGACTGTAATGGTTACAATATTTCCTACAACTACAATAGTCGCAATATTTCCCATGACTGTAATATTCATAATATTTCCCACGACTGTAATGGTCGCAATATTTCCTATAACTGCAATAGTTGCAATATTTCCCACAACTACAATATTTATAATATTTCCCACAACTGCAATAGTCGCAATATTTCCTACAACTGTAATAGTTACAATATTTCCCACGACTGCAATATTTATAATATTTCCCGCAACTATAATGGTCGTAATATTTCCCACAACTGCAATAGTCGCAATATTTCCTACAACTATAATAGTCGTAATATTTCCTATAACTGCAATAGTTATAATATTTCCCATAACTGCAATAGTTATAATATTTCCCACGACTGCAATAAGTATAATATTTCCTATAACTGCAATAGTTGCAATATTTATAATATTTCCCGCGATTATACTAATCGCAATATTTCCTATAGCTATAATAGTCGCAATATTTCTTATAACTGTAATAGTTATAATATTTCCTATAACTATAATAGTTATAATATTTCCTATAACTATAATAGTTATAATATTTCCCATAACTATAATAGTCGTAATATTTTCTATAACTGCAATAATCGCAATATTTTTTATAACCGTAATAATTATAATATTTTAGAAAGTAAAATATTATCTATATACCTTAGAGGAAGTAACTACGCATCTAGGTTATTATCTTTAGGTAATCCTAGCCTTATTTTAATATTGCTATTTCCCTTTTACTATATAGACTCTAAAAATATATTAAATCTACTATTATCTAGTAGCTTTTCCCTTATTTTAAGAGTATACTAAAGAAAATCTTCTTCTTTAATACCTAGTAAGTTTTGCAGTCTATTTAGTGTTATTATATATAGTATATTAAGTATATATAGTTTATTATTTAAGTTATAGTACTAAGCAACCCTAAAGCGAGAAGCCTTATAGTTTTAAATAGGCGGGCTATCTATAATTATTGGCGGTAAAGAGACTGGGGTTAAGCGTAAAGTACCCTAGTTAAGTTATTAATGTAATAATTAAAAATGCGCTTTTGCTTACTCTTTAATCTAAAACTAAATTTTTACTTCTTACTAGTATTACCTTATCTATATAGTAGTAGATCTTTGATTAACGTCTAATACGGATCCTATCTAGGCCCACGCAGACTACTCCGTACACAAGGGGAAAGTAATATTGACAGGAAAAACCCCTTACTATTGGGGGGGAGGAAAAA
>Ga0307515_10013853_pt1 | contig 15013 bp, 6 predicted proteins | sample 17_EM_MG_FD_194513 | JGI IMG/M metagenome (GOLD analysis project Ga0307515, IMG submission 194513) | Populus trichocarpa ectomycorrhiza microbial communities from riparian zone in the Pacific Northwest, United States - 17_EM | ecosystem: Host-associated > Plants > Roots > Unclassified | place... | reverse complement strand
AAAAAAAAAATTGAGTTTATGGATTGACCTTTATAGGTGTTTGCCGTGTCCGGGGAATATTAAAATGAAGCATGAAGAGTGCTAAAATAGCACAGTTTTAAAACCTGGACCGGCCCGGCGGGTCAACCCGGCTGACCCGGGCCTGGGACCGGTCCGGGTGGAGGTAAAAACTCGCTTGGGAGTTGGCCCGGTGAAACCCGGTCAACCCAGCGGGTCGACCCAGGACCGGGGCCACCCGGGTAAACCCGACTGTTATATATATATATAAGTAAAACGACGTTGTTTTTGGCTTTAGCTTTTTACTATCAATTAACCAAACCGTTTGAAGACACAGAATCACAATTCACAAAATTAGAAAACCTAATCTCCATCTTCAAAGTTCATAGCCATATCACTTGCAAAGGGATTTAAGCTACATGCAAGCCATACTAGGTAAGTCCCCGTCTCTTTTTTAGTTAGAATAACAAGTAGAGACCCTCAACAAACTCTAAATTTGTTTTTGCGGGGTGTTTGTGTTCTTTTCTTGATTTGGCTCTCTTCAGTTAAGATCTACAAATCAATGTCAGATGAAGTTGTTGTTACTTGTTTCTCTTTAGTTTTTTGTTTATGAAAGCACTAGTTTGATATAAGATAGTTTTTTGTTTCGCTTCGGTTTTTTTCTCTCTTAGATTTATGTTCTTCACTGGTTTTGTTTCTCTTCATAGATGTAAGATAAGTTGTTTAATTCACTGGCTTTTCGTTTATGTAAGATAGATTTCTGTTCCTTACCCTGTTTCTGCCCAGTTTATATGTCAATCCTTTTATGTTCCTTGCCTGTGTTTTGCTTGAATCTGGGCTCTGTTTCTTGCCTTGTTTATGTTCTTGTTAACAATAGATTGAGAGAATCTAATCAGCTATGATTATAATTAGTAGATAATTAGATTCAAGTGGGTTTAATAAATGAAAACCAAGTAATAAAACTGATGTGATTATAGATGCCTAATTGACAAGGAAAAATGCATCATCAACTGCGTATAGTACAAATTAGAAAGGCAGGCAGAGAGTGATAGATGGATGTGTGGATGGATAAAAAGAAAGAAGAATTACGATGATTAAGATTAGCAGCAATAAAAAAATAAAAATTAAGGTTAATAGTAGGAGTAATTAATGGGGGGAGTAAGGGATGGAAAAAAGAGCAGAGACCTTGGTATCGAGTATGACAGCAGAGAGGATGTTGGTGTTTTGCATAGCAGGGGATTAATTAAGGACAATTATAATATGCATCACTTACACACTGAGTAAAAGACATTGCTTTGTAATCTTGCCATGTTAGCATTCCTTAAGGGTTGTTGCTAACCAATATTTTAACTAAACTATATGCTTGTTTTATTGTTAATTAGGTGAATATAATATGAGAAATATAATATGGATTTTTTTTTGTTGACCCGGGTCAACCCATCTGACCCGTGACCCGATCATTATACCCGGTCGACCACCGGGCCGGGTTTAAAAACTATGTAAAATAGTACTAGCGTGTGTATCCATGTGCCACCACCACTACCGGCAAGTGGATTCATGCGCCACCACTTTTGGAGGTGAGTAAGCTGGTCGATCTGATGCTCTTTCATTTTCTCTTCACCTTTGGACCGGCGGTGAGGCAAAAGGACCTCCGAGGGAGGAGATCTGCTTGATTGAAGATTTTATCCTCCTCTCTCTTCTTTTTCATCACGTTTTTTTCTTTTTCCTTCCTTACTACATTTTCATCTAATGTTCTCATCTATGATGGACTATTATAGGTTTATTGGAAAGGTGGTGTGGCTTTGCGATGGTCATCGTAAGTTGTTGGTGTAGGAGGCTGCTACTTGAGAGGGGTCATTGATGGCTTGTTGGTTTCAGTAATGGAGGAGAGTGCATCTTTGACTGAGGATAGGTCTGGTGGCGCTGGTTCTAGTTGTTGGATCTTCAGTGATTATACGTTGTTAAGGACGCCGCTGATGGAAGGAGAAGATGACGTTGCTACTCTTTAATTAATGGAGGTCACAGTGGAGATTTCTGGGTTTTTTTAGAAACGATGAAGTAGGAGGCGTAGACAGTTTATGATGAGTGATTAGTGTGGTGGTCTATGGAGGAGATGGGTTGCTCTTGGTTGGAACAGTGAGGGAAGGCGGTAGAGAGGTGTTTTTTGTTTCTTTTTTTGTGTATGGCTAGATGGATGGTTGAATGTCTAGTGAGTTTGGTGAGCTCACTTGGATGGATGGTTGAGAGCTTAGAGAGCTAAATCTGATGGTTGTGGTAGGAATTGCTAGTGGTTGTTGGCAAATGTGTTTGAAAAAAAGGTTAAGGTATTTTGTGAGTGAGTGGCAGAGAGAATGTTGGAGCTCACTTGGATGGTTGAGTGGCAGAGAGATGGTTGAGTGTGTAGTGAGTTTGGTGAGCTCACTTGGATGGATGGTTGAGAACTTAGAGAGCTAGATCTGATGGTTGTGGTAGGAATTGCTAGTGGTTGTTGGCAAATGTGTTTGAAAAAGGGTTAAGGTATTTTGTGAGTGAGTGGCAGAGAGAATGTGGGAAAAGGTTTTTTTGTTTTTTCTTTTCCTTCCTTAACTTTTTTCTTCCTCCCTCTCTTTTTTTGTGTGAGATTCCTTCATTATTTATAGGTTAAAAAAATTATTTTCTTCCCTTTAATTGCTTGGTACCCAAGCAACCTAAATTTACTTTAGTCTCTCATTTTTTTCACGTTTAGTCCCCTTAAACATTTATTATATATATATATATATATTTTTAATTTTTTTAATTTTGATTTTTTTTGAAAAAGACATTGAGAAAAATTAATCAATGATTTTAAAAATGACACATTAAAAGTTGAATGCGTTAAAAAAAAATTCTTAGAATTCTGAATTCTTTTGAGAAAACACTAAAAATGCTAAAAATAATGCAAATACGTCAAGAATATATTTTTTACTACTACTACTAATACCATTATTACTAATATTATAACCATACTTTTTATTATTATTACCATTATCATTATAATTATTACTTTCACCACTATCATTATCATTTTAGCACAGTATTATTACTATTACTATTACCACCATTATCATCACTATTAATATCATCATCATTACTATCATCACCATTATTATTATTATTATTATTATTATTATTAATACTACTACTACTACTACTATCATCATCATTATTAGTATTATGATCAATAATATTATTTTTTTCATTACTATTTTTATTTTTGCCACCACCACCACCATTATCATCATCATCATCATCAATTATAATAATATTATTATTTTCATTAATATTTTTATTTTTACCACCACCACCACTATTATTATTATTATTATTATCATCACTATTTTCATAACTAACATTATTGTTACTATTATTATTATTTTATTAGCATCATCATCATTACTACTACTACTATTATCGCATCCGACATCGCGACGACCTTTAAAAATCAAATTTGTGGAAAAGAACAGATATTTGGCATCTAGTTCTTAGATAGAAAAAAAAAATCTTGTTTAAAGAGTTGTCACCTAGTATTATGGTTACTAGAAACCATAACTGGTCAACATAGATTCTATAGTACGAGACTGGTTACGTAAAAGGGAAGATATTATCTTAAATTGCTAAGGGTTTGTTTTGTTTTTGATAGTTTTGTTATAATATTTTTTACTCTAGCGTCAGTGAATATTCGACTATGGATACTTCCAACTCTGGCTTAATAAATATTACGTAGCCAAAAAAAAAAAATATGGCCTGACTGTAGCACTAGTGAATAAACCAATAAAATGAATTGAAAGCAAAGCGCGCGCGCGCGCACACACATATATATCATCAAAAATAAAGTGTAAAGGACCCATAAATAAATCAAAAAAGATTCCTGATTTTTTCTGGAATTTTCTGATATCCAGAAAAGTCTATTTGGCTAGATATCAAAACAAAATGGGATGGAATAAAAAAGGTAATATATAAGGGTGTGTTTTGCAAAACAAACCTTTGGTCCAAAAAAATTGAGCCGGCTGGGCTGAGGCCCAGGCCCAGACCGGTTTCAGCTATTTTCTGATTTTTCTTTGTACGGCTGGTCTGGACCTAGCCGACCCAGTCTATCAAGCGAGCAGGACTGCACGTGTGAGTCCTTCACGCATGCTTGCTACAGGAGGGGAGTAATTAAATTTGAAAGGCGTGAACAATTGCCTTCTACACAAGGAGTGAATTAAGATCCCGTTTGTTTGCTGGAAAATAGTTTTCTTTTGGAAAGTCAATTCCGGGAAAGTGAATTCCGAGAAAGTGAATTATTATGTTTGATAGTGTAATGGAAAATAAATTGAAAAATATTTTCCAGTGTTTGGTTATGTCATAGAAAATGACCTAGAAAATAACTTGTTAATGTTTTATTTTTTTCAAGTTTATTAAAATAATGAGGAACAAACCTTACAAATTAAAAAGTTGAATGAGAATAAAATTGAAAAAAATATATAATTTTATAAATTATCTCAAATAAAATAAATAATAATAAAAATAATAGAGATCAAATCTAACAAATAAAAAAATTAAAAGATGAAGAAATTAAAATAATAATAATTACCATTTCATAAATTATTTCAAATAAAATAAGTAATAATCAAAAGAACGAGTACCAAATTTGATAGATAAAAAATTTCAATTAAAAATAATAAGAAAAAAACAAATAACAATTATAAAAATAAAGACCAAAATTAATATAAAAATCAAATTCTAAAGGATGAAATTGAAAAAAAAATATTCAAAACAAAATATACATAGTAATCAAAAGTTTGAAAATCAAATTTGATATAATCAGTAAATAATATGATATTTTTAAATTTTTCACAACTTTTTAAAAATGTTTTCCATTTAAATTTTTTTTTTTTTTTCAAATCAAGTATAATTGTTTTTTATTAACATTCTTTTATAATAACAAATAAACAAAGAAAAGTTTTCCCTTCACTTTCCGTCAAACAAGCAAGAAAGCGAAACTTACCTTTCACTCCCAGCAAACTTCTTCGTTTCTGTCTCAGCCTGGGAGCTCTGCTTTGGCTACGTTTCCTTCTCTCTGAGCAATGCTGAGGTTGAAGAAGATGATGGTTTTCCCCTTTTTGTAAAGAAAAAAAAGTTCTTTCGTTTCTTTTTCTTTGGTTGGATCGGGTGAATCAATCACCAGATCTTCCTTCTGTTTCTTTTTTATTGTTTTTCCTCTTCCTCTCTCTTGTGTGTGTTTTCTTGTTCTGTCTCTCTTTGTGTTGTTCTTATTTCTGTGTTTTCGTCTGGTTTTTTTTTCGTTTTCCTCTTTTGTCTCTGTGTTCCCTCTCTTTTTTTCGTCTGTTAATGCTTCTGTTCCCCCCCCCCCTGTGTCGTTCTTTCTCTGGCTTTTATAAAGCCAGAGAACGTGGATAATGATCTTGGGAGTCACGTCCGTCCATGCGTGCTTGAGGAAAAACTGGGGAGTCTGTAATGCATCGTGTGGGACATGACCCATGATTTGGAGCAGCTTCTGAATTGGCCTTCCCTGGATGAGGAAGAGGGTAATGAATAGTAGTTTCGTGAAACGACGCCGTTTTCACCTGACTGATATGGCTAATTTCAACTTGCCCCCTGAAGTTCTGACATTTAGCAATTGGGACCTTATTCAAGGAATTTGTTTTTTATTTTTATTTTACCCCTGGATCAATTGCAATTGAACCCCTGGATTTCGGCGTCATTTACAAAACAGTCCTTGGTTTCCAATTTAATCAATTCAGTCCTTAAAAAACTCTTTAACTTTTAATTCTTTCAAAATTATCCTCGAAAAAATCAATTAACCCCCTATAGATCATTGCCTATTCATTTTGGTCCTTGGACTTTAATTCCTTGCAATTTCAACCCAAATCAGCCCCAAGCTTTGATATTTTTTCAATTAAGCCCTTGATTGCATCAATTAATTAAATCAAAGTTTAATTAAGCCTCTAAACTTATTAATTCTTTTATTTTTTGACCAAATTGACTCCTAAATTTATAATTTCATCCTTATCAATCCTTGAATTTTCAATTTGTATTTTCTTAACTCAATTCTCAAAATATTTTTATATTCAATCATTTTTTTTTGTTATTTATTTATTTGAAAATTTAAAAATTGAGTTATGACAACTATTATTATTAACATTACTTCTATTATTATTATTGAAAAAAAATAAAACCTTGAACTTGATTTGAAGGATATAATTAAGAACTATAAAATCCTTGACAAAAGAGCTAAGGAAAACAATAAGAAATAAAAAAAAGGAATCAAATTGAAATCATTATTATTATTATTATTGAAAAAACAAAAAAAAATCATAAACTTGATTTAAATGATAAAATTTAAAGTAATAAAAACTTTGAAAAAATAAGAAAGAAAAAAAAGAAATTAAAAGAAGAATGACCAAATCAAAAAATATTATATATACAAATTAGGAATTAAGGGTTAGATTGAAAATAAAAAAAAGACCTTTCACATGAGGGAAAATGACCAAAATACTAAAATCAATACTAAAAGAATTGAATTTGAAATACTAATAACAATAAGGATTATCATTCTTTTATGGGGATAGCAGAGAGAATCAAAGGGAAGAAAAGAAAAAAAATGTCATCGACGATAAACCGGTCATATTTTGACTACACACGCCACTAATTATGGAGGAGAAAACGACGAGGCATCAAATGTTAGGGCAGAAAGCTAATTTTTACCACTAAGAGCCGCCGCACATGTCGTTCAAAGTACGCGGCGGCTCCAATGTGCCTGCTAGTAGTTTTTTTAAAATAAAAAAAATATTATTTTAATATTAAATTAAATGAATGCCCTCTACCAAACTAACAATTAACAGAAAAATCAAGAGCAAAAGACCCTAATACCCCTAACCCCAATGAATTAATTTTTTAGATCCAAGGGTACATGTGTAATTCTACTATATATATTAAGAATAAAAATTCCTATATATCCCTATTCAAAACTATTTTTGTTGTTTTATTGTTTATTAAAATATTAAAAATACAAAAATACCCTTAAACAAACCACCCTGTAAAAATACCAATATGCCCCTGAATAAAAGGCAAACCATTTTTTTCTTCTTGAAGATTACAGGTGTTATTTCACTCTATTGAAAAGAATACTAATCCGAGTAACCCTTAGGGATAGTTCAACTGGTCAGACATTGAGTTTGCTTTCTAATGGTCACGAGTTCGAGTTCGAGTTTTCTTAGAGCTACTGGAAGTTTACATAGTCCTTAACTTTAGGACTCGTGGGATTAGTCAAGATGTGCATAAGCTAGCCCAAACACCGTTTATGTTAATAATAATAATTAAAAAAAAAATAGGGAGAATACTAATCCGAGTATATAGCCGCAGTGAATAATGAATATGCGTTCTCCTTTAGTATTTTTTATTTTTTTATTTATAGCTCTTTTAGATTGGAAATGGAATAATAAAGAGTAAAGAAAAGCCACACATGACATGATTCTTGAGCGAGGCTCCTCCATCAAGATATCTTCTCCTAGTTCTTGCTATCTAAACCTCTAACTGAGATTTCGGTCTCATCCCTTTGTCTTGTCTCTTGTCTCTTCTCCATTAAAGGTGAGTTAACTTCTTGCTTTCCTTTTCATTTCTACTCCTATGGGTCCTTTTCTTTTCGGTTGGTGGTTCCTTCTCTTCCCCATTACACCTCCTACTACTCTATCTCTATGCATTGTTGTGGCACTCAACTTCTCTCTAGTTTTTAAGTGATTTTTGCCTTCACTGTAAAATTCTCTGTCGGTGCAGATTGGCTTTGATGGCTCTGCTTTTCTATTTTCAACTTTTGCTCTTTTCTTTCTCTTCTTCAGTTGTCTAGTGTAGGATAGGCATTTCATTGCCTAGATCTGGCTGGCTGGCTTCAATGCTTATTTTTCTAGTAAAAGAACCTTTGTTTGCTCTTAATAATGCCGGCTCAAAATCAAATATGTTAACAAATCTTAGTCTTCTTCTGTTATAATTGCACCCATCACTTGTTTTGGTTTGCCAAATCTTTATATATATATATATATATATATTAACAAATCTTAGTCTTCTTCTGTTATAATTGCACCCATCACTTGTTTTGGTTTGCCAAATCTTTATATATATATATATCATCTGGGTTATTTCTTGCTCAACCAGCCTCAAGTCTCTGTATCAATGAGTGCTGAATCTGATTTAAGTATTTTGAATTTTGTTCTTGGGGGTTGAGAGCATTTTGCAAGTAGATGATGAAGTTGGAATGGAAACAATCCTTCACTGACAAACATATTGGATTCCACGTCACTTTTATTTCTTGACACACTCTATGCAAGTACTGAACATCTTTTTTTTTTCCCTCTCCTTAACTACAGCAACATTCATTTTTATATGTCTGCTTTGAATAATTCATATTGTATCATTTTAATTTGGGTTCTACATCTGTGTTTATGTCAATCCGCCCGTCATTTTATTATCTCTGTTCGGTTGAATGTTTTAACAATCTGATTAACCCAGTTCATAATTTTATTGGGTAACGTTTTTTTTCTTTCTTGTTCACTTCCATCATCCTTGCAATAATTTCCTGAGCTTTAACTATTTTTTATCCTTCTTCTTGTTCTTGCACCTCCTTTCCCTTGTTTTTTTCTTTAAGCTTGCTGTGTTGCCAGCCTTCAGTTTTGGTATTCGTCAATAAATATAACTGGCAGTCGATATAACAGAGGATCCAGAACTCTCGTTTCATTGATGTGCATATTGTTAGAACCATAGCAAACACTCATTTTATATTTTAAAATTTATGCTTGTTAAAGTAATGGTTATACCTGAACATGTAAAGTAAGTTGAAGCATTGCATGATGTGAGGTTGATCTCCTGTTCTCTGCAAAGATAAACTCTCCTTTCCTTTTAGGTTGTTGGGATGGCCAGTGGAATAGATGCTGACGCACCTTTGGATTATGCTACCATTCAGATTTTTCCAACCAAAAACAGGTTAGTCCCCCCCCTTAAAACATAGTTTAAGCATTTTGACCTAGATGCTTTATATTATTGAACAGTTAAATAATTTAAACTGATCTGCTACACGGGCCAATTTTTTCTTCAGCTCAACGGCAAAAAATGATTTCCCAGTTCTGGTGCATGGCTTTGCTCCAAGAACAACCATTTCATTAAAAAAAAAGTCAAAGTAGGGGGCACAAATGTCGACTCATTGAGAAATGGAACTACTATATATCTAAGATTATCCTTCAAAAAACCCCATATAAGAAGTACAAATATTGATTAATGTCCTGTCAATATTTAAGAGGTATAAAATGCTATGCTAGCACTTTCGTGCATGAAATAAATATGATTATGGTTTACTAATTAAGGAGATCTGCACTTTTTGAATGGATCCAGGCTTTTTAGGGGGCGGGGGGGAGTGTTGAGCTAAATTTTTTCATTTTTTTAGGTGGAAGGGGGTGAAAGCATTCATGGTTCTAGTTTCCTTTGTTAGTTAGCTCTCTCCTGTGCTTCCTAAGCTTGGCGCCATTGATTGCATTTATCCTTCAAATTTGATAGATATTACTCTCATCACTAAGTATATAGAGGCATTTCTTTTCAGTTTTTTCTATGTTCTTTTTTTTGGTAAATCTTGGTTGGTGGTGAACTTCTCTAACATGCCTACTGTTATTTTAGGTATGAGATATTTGTTTGTGGTGATGATGAAGTCGAGAAATTAGCTGTTGGCCTACTGGAGCAAATCTTGCCACATTTGCCAGAAGTACATAAAATGTATGCTAAAGGATCTAATGCTATCTTCAAACTACAAGTAACAGGAGAACTCAGCAATGTACCATGGTTCACAAAATCAACTTTGAACAGGTTCTTGTAATTTAGATGTGCATCTTGCTTTCTGTTGATTTTTATTGCAAATGTGGGTGCTTGCTTCTCCTGTTACTAAAACACTTGTAATTTTGTCAGATTCCTGCAACTTGCTGGCTCGCCTGATTTAGTGAATACCAGCAAGATTATCGAGGGTGAGATTTCTCAATTGGAGGAAGCCAGAAAATTTCATCATTCTTTATATGCTCAGGTCAGTTGTACCCTTTCTTTTGTGATATTATATTGTCTACAGTGTCTTGTTAACAAAAAAAATGATGTTGTCAGGGGCATCAGGATCGTTCTCATAGTGGGGAAACAGGTAAGTTTTTTAAAGAAACATGGAAAGTAGATACTTGCTATTGTTACTCATGATTCTAGAAAGTAGAGTTTTATTAAATATGATCCAATATTTGTACTGGTAATTTTCCATTACTAACAAAGGAATTCCTCAAATGAATCAGTTTAAGATGCTATATGGTTTTTATCACTTCATCTGTAGCAAAATTATAGTCATAAAGTTGTTTTATAAGCAGTGAGTTACAAGGAAGTATAAAATGTGCGAGATATAGTCATCAACTTGATGATTTTTAAATACTCATTGACTCTGGCTGGTCACTCCACCTCCATCAAAAACAAGAGATGCCCTCTCTCATCTAAAATCGTAAACAATATGGTCTCCATGAACTAAACTTGTTTTCACAGGTGATTCCAATTCATGCCATATTTATGTTTGAAAAAATATATAATGTTTGCATCATAGGAAGTTCAAGCATACAAGTCGACTTCTGTTGTCATGTTAGTAGTAGTTAGCTATTGTGCTTTATGGACATATTGGCTTAAAACAATGTGGTGCTTGTATTGAATCTGCTGAGATCTTCTGAGTTCAGTTTTTATCAAATGTTTATTGTGTATCTTTCCTTATATGACAGATGGAAATGACTCAATTGAGACAGAACCAACACTCAAAGTAATTTCTTTTACCTTTCTGTCTTTATGAGCTCTCTCTTATTTGTAAATTGGATTAGGTTATATTAAATGTTATAACAACTAAAATAGGCTGTTTGGACCTATTTAGGCTGAAGTGAAAATTGCATTATCAGATACATCAAAGTAAGTTCTTCTGATTGCTTGCTTTTTCTAATTTTCTTCCATATTGGTTGCATATCCTCTAAGCTATTAATGACTATATTTCCAGGAATGAATTGCTGCGAGCTATGGATCTGAGGCTTACAGCATTAAAAAGAGAATTGGCTACAGCCCTAAACTGCGCTTTTGGTGACATCTGCTCCTGTAAAGAAATCACTTATTTAGTAGAGTTTTGTGAATATTTTGGCGCAACAGTTCTTAAGTAAGTCACCCACAAAAACAAATTGTGCATTGGTGATCTAAATTCCTAGATTTCAAAAAAAATTATAGTTGCAGCCTCACCTTACTTATAATGTTTACTTTAGTTTTTAAATGTATAGAATATTATATTTCTGACTCTAGATTTCATCTGGTATGTATCAGGAATTCTTTATGCAAAATCTTAGAATTGAGCCAAAAGGGTGAGGCAGCTGTACTTCTAAATGATGACAAAAATTCATCAACAATTGACGAAGTAAGTAAGATGGATGAAGATACTCGAATTTCAAGACCGATATATTCAATACTACCTGTAAAATATGGTGTTTCACCAGCCAAGGCTGCCCAGGTTGAGCGACAGAGCTCAATTGATAGTGAGGAGTCTTCAGACTCTAGTGATCAAAATAAAAAATCTGCAGAAAGAAGTCGAGCTATTTCAAGATCAGCAGCACCCAGAAGGTCAGCATCCCCAATGCGGAGGGTTCAAATTGGGAGAACTGGATCACACAGGGCAGCTGCACTAACAATTAAGAGCCTCAATTTTTATCCTAACAGAGAAAGGACATCATCTCATAGAGATGAAGCTGAAATTAGTAGGGAGGATGAAGGATCAGAACAATCCAATAAGAAACCTGAGAGTAATGTCCGAAGAATGAGTGTTCAAGATGCAATCAGTCTTTTTGAAAGAAGACAAAAGGATCCAAGCATAGATGCCCAAAAAAAGAGCTCATCGTCGAACATTTCTCTTTGTACAAATAAAGCTGTTTTAAGAAGATGGAGTTCTGGTGTCGCAGAATGTTCCAGTCTCTGCCAACAAGAACTTAGTTCTGAAGACTCTGTTCCTCTGCCTTGCAATGATATTGCAGATAAAGAAATCTCGAAGAATTTGATCCAAGAAAAATTAGAGTCTGATATTACATCAGGATGTCAAAATCCTGTTGATCCTGCTGAAGCTGATGGAGAGTTGGAAAGATGGGAAGAAAAGGGACAGCATGTAGTGGATTTTGAAACAGATGCTAATGCTGCATATGGAAAGGAAAGAAATGGAAGGACACCAGACTCGGTGGAATGGAGTCGACAAAAGGAAGCAGAACTGAACCAGATGTTGATGAAAATGATGAAAAGCCGGCCTGTGAAAACCCGAAAGCCTAAAACTGTCAAAAACCAAAATATCCCATCTGAGCAGAGGGGTGGATTTTATGATCACTACAAGGAGAAGAGGGATAGGAAACTTCGAGGAGAGAATGCTGAAAAGAGAGCAGAAAAAGAAGCGGAATTTAGAGTGATGCAGCAAATTCTTGATGGGAGGAAAGCTGAAATAGCTGCGGTAGATGTACAGGATGTTGGTAAGAAGCATCTGCCAAGCACAGCCCAAAAATCTATCAAGAATCCATCTCAACCTGCAAATCTCAGAAAAGACAGCCCAAAATCTTCTGTCACAAAAAAGGTTTCATCTAAAACATCGAACTTGCCTGCCAATCGTAAATCATGGCCATCAACACCACCAATCAGAGAACCATTATCATCTCTATCAAAAACTCCTTCAGGGATCTCATCTGCTGGTGCCACACTAAGAAGTCGGAAACCCCAGCCTACAACATCACTTCCTCGATCAAATCCTAAAGTTGAAAGATCCCAGCCACAGCACAGAAATGTGAAGGAAACAAGAACTGAAGCTGACAGGAGGTTGAAGGGAGTAAAAGAGAAGATGCAGCAAACTGTAATGAAAAGTGGAAAAACAAAAAAAACAAAAGTTGCTGCAGTTGCTGAAGATTGTTCTGATGTCGTTCCATCGAAGCCTAGTTTCTATAATAAGGTTACCAAAAAAAGCAGTGTAGTGCCAGTGGAATTGAAACCCTTCCTCCGCAAGGGATCTAGAAGTGGCCCTCCCATTGTGAAAAAGACAAGAGCTTCCCAGCTGCTGGAGTCTTCTGTAAACTGTGGGAATAAGTCAGAAACTAAAGAGAAAGTGACTAAAGAGAATGAGGTGGTTGTTAATGCTTCTGTCCAGATTAGCGAGCATGAAGATCAGGATGATGTGCCAGCGAGTCATTTTGATGCTGCTACGGAGTTGGAAACTGTGGAAAATGGCCATCAGAATTCTGGTGAGATGGAGAACTTCAACGAGCTTGTCACTGATGCAGATGATAGCTTCAAATATATGGTTCAATCTTCGGCAAGTTTCCAGTTCCATGAAGATTCAGTTATCTCCCCTAGTGCATGGGTGGAAATAGAAGAGCAACAGAATCTGCCTAGCACGAATGATGACACAACTCAACATAGCTCTCCAGTCCTTGTTGCACCTGTAGGATTGCCTAGTCAAGGTGTTCGTCATTCTCTTTCACAGATGCTGCAAGAAGACAATAATAGTGAACCTGATACTGTCGAGTGGGGAAATGCTGAAAATCCTCCTGCAGTGGTATATCAAAAAGATGCTCCCAAAGGGTTGAAGAGGCTTTTGAAGTTTGCTCGGAAGAGTAAAGGAGATGCAAATATGACAGGTTGGTCTAGCCCATATGTTTTTTCTGAAGGAGAAGATGATGGTGAGGAATCCAAAGCTATCAATAAGAGAAACACTGACAATCTACAGAGAAAGGCAGCCCTTCATTCGAATGACCATGGGAAGCAACAGAGTTCTTTCTTTGAAGGATATGACAGAAATTTGAAAGCTCACGAACTTCCATTGGGTACTTTTGCTTCCTGGCTTTAGCCATTCTTTATTTTTGTTTTTGTTTTTGTTTTTGTTTTTGTTTTTGTTTTCTCAATAAAAGCTGGATATTTTAGAAGTGATCTTTTCTTTCCTCCCCTTGCATGCTTAATTTACCGGCAAAAAAAAAAAACCAAAATGCTACATATAACATGCATCGAATATTCTGGTTGCAGCTCAATCAAACATAAGCAAATTCAATGCCCAGAGTTCGCATCAGTTGCATAAGGGTCATTTCTCAACTGCAGCCTCTACAACTAAAGGTTGATATCCATGTTCTCTGTGCTGTGTTCTTTATTGGCTTTTCCTCCTTGCATGTACGCTAGAGTAATTTATAGTCTTTTTTTTTTTGTCTCTCTCCTCACTTCTTTAGTGGTGAATTTAAGTAGACTTTGACGTCCTCTAATATTCTTGTCTCAGCAACAAGGTCATTCTTCTCTCTTTCAGCGTTTAGGGGCAGCAAACCAAATGAGACCAAGTTCCATTGATATTGGGATGAATGTAAAATATCATTCATTTGTTTCCTCCTAGAATCCACATACAAGGCTACGCTTGGCTTCTGGGAAAAATTTCCTTCATCTTCACTCACAGTTCCTGTATGGTTCTGCACGCATTTCAGAGGGCTGGACCATCCTTGTGTTTCCGCATGTTACACTGACCAAGGGTATTGCATATCGAGCAGATGTCTAGTATCAGTATTAGTATTCTGCAGAACATACGGATTCTTGCATTTTACAAACTCTGTGCCTGTGGAGGATGTTAAACGCCAAAGAATCCATTAACAACTGACCTATTTGTTTGGCTGTATTATTAATTCACTTCATTGTATGATATTGAATCCATTAACAACAGATGTCTAGTATCAGTATTCTGCAGAACATATGGATTCTTGCGAGGATGTCAAACGCAAACGAATCCATTAACAACTGACCTATTTGTTTGGCTGTATTATTTTTTCACTTCATTATATGATATTGAATTTGAAATCTTTGAGGTTTAACTTGTTATGTTTACATAATGTATGCAGATTTGTTTATGTTTCATTACATGGATGTTTTGCAGCTAATTTGCTTACATTAAGAACCAAGATAAACCAGGATT
>Ga0307515_10013852_pt1 | contig 15015 bp, 11 predicted proteins | sample 17_EM_MG_FD_194513 | JGI IMG/M metagenome (GOLD analysis project Ga0307515, IMG submission 194513) | Populus trichocarpa ectomycorrhiza microbial communities from riparian zone in the Pacific Northwest, United States - 17_EM | ecosystem: Host-associated > Plants > Roots > Unclassified | place... | reverse complement strand
GATAGATGTTTTTGGTTGCTTGATCTGGTTTCTAGGAGCTACTATCATTTACTTACGATGAAGAAGATTTTGAAGAACTGCCATTTGACTTTCATGGTGGTTATATTGGTTACTTCGGGTAAATTCTCTCTCCCTCCATGTGTAGGTTAATCTTGTTTGAATGGGTAACATAAAGTCATCAAGCTATTTTAGCATTGCATGAAATTCCTCTTCATTCAAACCTCCATAAATACCAGGCATTAATCTCTAAATGTGCCATGTCTCAGTTCCACACACATCACAGACCCATTCAATTACTCCTTGCTGCTTGCTTGGATCTTGTGTTGTAGGTAGTCAAATACTTTACACGGATCCATTTATCATCAAGAATTATCTTGTTTGGATTTTTTAGAAATGAATATTTTTATCCTCGCATCCTTTTTGAAAGGACTTGGAAATGCAAAGGAATGAAGTAAAATAAATTAAAACATGAACAGGCTAATTTACTGAAGTTCAACTGGAAATATCATATCCCTTGGAGCATCCTTTTTATGCAACATCCTGGCTGAATCTGGTATTGCGATTTTTTGACAATATATCTCTCATATTGCAGGTATAGCCTCAAAGTTGAATGTGGCATGTTATCCAACCGTCACAAATCTACGACTCCAGATGCTTGCTTTTTCTTTGCAGATAATTTTGTAGTCATCGATCATCTTAATGACAATGTTTATATATTGTCTTTACATGAGGAAAGCACAACCAGCATTCCATGGTTGGATGACACGGAAAATAAGTTGCTTTGCTTAGAAGCTTCTACCACAAGGAAATTAGGGGAGCAGGCTTCCCCTACTGCAACATTTTCCCCATACAAGGCAGGTTTTCTTGGTGAGAAATCTAGAGAGCAGTATATTAAAGATGTTAGTAAGTGTCTAGAATACATTAAAGATGGGGAAAGCTACGAGTTATGTCTCACTTCTCAGATGAGAAAAACAGTTGGAGAGATAGATTCCTTGGGACTTTACCTTCACCTCAGAGAGAAAAATCCAGCACCATATGCTGCGTGGCTTAATTTTTCAAATGAAGATTTGTGCATCTGCTGTTCTTCTCCTGAGAGATTCCTATGCTTGGACAGAAATGGTATATTAGAAGCAAAGCCGATTAAAGGTACCATAGCTCGTGGGGTGACCCTGGAGGAAGATGAAGAGCTTAAATTGAAACTGCAGTACAGGTAAATTTGAATCTGGTCTTCAAATTGAAACTTTGATAGCTTATCATGTGATTTTACGTTCATGCTAGACATGAGAAATCATTCTTGTTAATGTTCACATGCTATAAAAATGAATGTAAATAATATTGAACAGACTAGTTTTACCTTTGAAATACCTTGGCCGTGTAAATCATATTGAACAGAATAAATGCATTTTGAGTGCAAGAATTGCTCTATTTTTCTTTTTTCTATGAACTGACCTCTCTCTCTCTCTCTCTCTAGTGAAAAGGATCAAGCTGAAAATCTTATGATTGTCGATCTTTTGAGGAACGATCTTGGTCGTGTCTGTGAGCCTGGTTCTGTTCATGTCCCACATCTTATGGAAGTAGAGTCGTATGCAACTGTGCATACTATGGTGAGTACAATTCGAGGAAAGAAGAGGTCAAATGTAAGTGCAGTTGACTGTGTCAGGGCTGCATTTCCTGGTGGCTCAATGACAGGTGCACCAAAATTGAGATCAATGGAGCTTCTCGATTCTCTTGAAAGCAGTTCTCGTGGGATCTACTCAGGTTCCATTGGATTTTTCTCATATAATCAGACATTTGATCTGAATATAGTGATAAGAACAATAGTTATTCATGACGGTGAAGCTTCTATAGGTGCAGGAGGAGCTATTGTTGCTCTATCAAATCCTGAAGACGAATACGATGAAATGTTACTGAAAACACGAGCACCAGCAAGCGCAGTGATAGAATTTCAGTAGGATCAGAACCAGACGTTCACATTATAGAATAGCAACACTGTTGTATTTTCTTTTCCACAACTTTTTTCCCCCCAGAAATTGTCATTCTTGCTGCACACAAGCACAGATAGCCCTGTAGAGATCAGGGGCAACGCAGCTTCACAGTTTTTTCTTCTTTGTAGCGGTCTTTAGATCCAATTATATATAAACATTGACTCTTGCATTTGTATTCGATTGTTACAATTTACCATTATAAAAAATTCCATACAAGTGTATCATTATTATTTTCCCCTCGCTTTTTGTATTCGATTGGCATCTCTTGCATTTGCGCTTTGAATGGGTTCTCTCGCATTCTTTTCTTCCTTCTCGCAGTCTAAAAATTTAAGTGTTTTTGTGAGTCGAAAAACATGAGCAGTTTCTTGGTAATAGCTAGCTAGCTAGCATCTTCGTAGAACGATCTTTTAGCAGTGCGGTCTTTGATTAAAATGTTGTAAAACAACCAAACTGGTGGTCGGTGTAAAAGAAGGAGCCACCGTATAATGTATGAATTGACCAAGTCGTATTTTTGTTCAAGTATGGACAAATTATAGGTTGGTGGCAGTTCTTTCCAAATTATTCTTATTTCACTCCACCACCTACCAAGTTTGTATGATATCCAAGCAAAGATTGGGCCATCGCCTTCCCATTCTCCACACTACCTGCCTAGTCAGTGCTTACCTACCCATAAAATTGAAAAAAAAAAAAGAAAAAAAAAGGGGGAAATTCTCTCACACACAGACGAGGAGAAGAGGGGGGTAGGTGGTTCCAGACAAGCTACAACAGCAACTACACCACCACTAGACATCTCAAAGTTAAAACCCCACGCAATTTGCTTTATTAAATAAAACCAAACCAATCTCTCCCAGCCTACTCTCTCTCCTCATCTCTCTCTATCGATTTTCATTAGAGAGATCAATGGCTTCTTCTACTCTTACCTCCAAGTCCTTTCTCGGTTCCTCAAGAATCGACGGTGCTTCAATATCCTCCGACCTCCGTAAACTCTCAATATCCTCCGTTCAGATCTCCTTCCGCTCACGTATTCCAAAGAAACTCCGTAAGTGTCCTTCTCTTTTTAACAATTCATTTATCTTCTTGCATAATCTCTCGCATTTTAGATATTGAATTTAGGTTTACTCAGCTTGACTTATGTTTTTTTATTTAATATAGAAATAAATGCGGCGGGAAGCACATTTGGGACTAATTTTAGAGTAACTACATTTGGTGAGTCACACGGAGGTGGTGTTGGTTGTATAATTGATGGATGTCCTCCGCGCATCCCCCTATCCGAAGCTGATATGCAATTTGATCTAGATAGAAGGTTATTTCTTCTTTTTTTTCAAAGAATTACTTTTGTGATTTGTTTTGTGCCTCAAGGTGTATTGTATTGATTAATATTTTGTGTGTGCAGGAGGCCAGGTCAGAGCCGAATTACGACTCCGAGAAAAGAGACGGATACCTGCAAAATATCTTCCGGTGTTTCTGAAGGTTTTTTCTTCTTCTTCTTCTTTTATTGTTAATGGGTTGTTGCTGATGGTGTTGGTTTTTGATGTGCTGATATGGTGGTGGTGGTGTGTTAACTGCAGGACTGACTACTGGGACGCCGATTCATGTATTTGTACCAAATACTGATCAGAGAGGATTAGTGAGTATTTAATGCTAGAGGCATGTGTGATACTTGGCATATATAAGGAGGTCAATTTAGCTGAAAACGGGCTTACAGTATGTTTTTAGCAAATTTTGTTGATGGAAAATGATTTTGCCTAGTCTTTACTTTCCATTTTAGATTAGTTTGCAGTGTTTGCCTAAAGAATATTTCCTAGGGTTTTCAAAATAATATAGTTCTGTTATCCACTATGATGGTGACTGCATGTACATTCGATTGCTAAAATTTTAGGATATGAATTTGATTTGAAAATTGTGGAACAAGATAAATAATGGGGTGTCTGTTTACTAGGGAAAGGCACACGTAATTGGGCAACGATATACTTGGATGGTATTGTTTTGTATTTTCTAAGCAGTTGAGAAAGTCTCATTCTTATTTTGTTGAATTTCAGGATTACAGTGAAATGTCAGTTGCTTACAGGCCTTCACATGCAGACGCAACTTATGACATGAAGTATGGTGTTAGATCAGTTCAGGTAGTTTATTTAACCAATAAGCACTCTGATTATAAAGATACTGTTGGCTTTATTATGAAATGCAAGTATGACATGGTTTATTTGAATTCTAACTGAAGGGTGGGGGTAGATCTTCAGCAAGAGAAACAATTGGAAGAGTTGCTGCTGGAGGTGTTGCTAAGAAAATTCTCAAACTATATGCAGGAACTGAGGTGTGTTTATTAAGACCTGGGTGTAGAGAAATCCATTCTTGTGATTTTTTGTCTCCATTACCATTTGTGGACAAAATCCTTTATCTTTTGGAGTGTTTGGTCTGTGCATGTTTGATTTTTGTTTACTTGTATGGATATGCTCTGTTATCCCATGTAAGTCTTCCTATCTGAGACGCTTAATTCTGTTTCCAATTCTGTATGTTGGATGGAAATAGATTTTAAACTTTTTTAAACAAGTTTCCTTGTAATGATTTTATCCATCTTATCATGAAAAAAAAATATAAGAGTAACGTGACAGCTCCTTTTAGTGCTGGATTTTTTTCTGTTTTTTAATTATCCTTTGCCTTAATGTTTGTTTTGCTTTCAGATTCTTGCTTATGTCTCTCAAGTCCACAAGGTTGTACTTCCAGAAGGTGTGGTTGATCACGACTCTCTTACACTTGATCAGGTACGAGAGGGTGTTTCTGAAGAACATTTATTTCGGGATTCAGTTTAGCCATGTGAGAAGCTAACTAAGAAGTTGCGATGTATTTTTGGGATGTCAGTTTTGTGGCAAGAACCTCTCACAAATCTGAGTGCCTTGATCCTGCATGAAGTTTTACAACACTTCAACAACCATAAAATTATATTTTGACTTGTAAAAGTTTGACTGAGAAGAAATAATATTTTATAAATCTGAAAGTCAAATTCCCTTTGCTGGAGATTTTTCCTAATTGTTTTTCTTTAGTTTTTGGCTCACTTATTATTTGCCCCTAGTCTGACCCTGCTATGCATGCCACCTTAACAGATGGAGAGCAATATTGTCAGATGTCCAGATCCTGAATATGCAGAGAAGATGATAGCTGCCATTGATGCTGTCCGAGTGAAAGGGGATTCTGTTGGTGGTGTTGTCACTTGTATTGTAAGGAATGCACCGCGTGTAAGTGTTGATTGTCTCTGTCTCCCTGTGCCATGTGCATGTATTGATTTGTACATGATGTTTCGTCATCAGATTTTGGATTGTTCAAAGAAGTTTCTAGATCCTGAACATACAAAGCTTATTCTTATGGCTTGTTATTGTGCATTCTTTTCCTGGATTAAATCTATAATTGCATTCCAGGGGCTTGGTTCACCAGTCTTTGACAAACTTGAAGCTGAGCTTGCTAAAGCTGCTATGTCACTACCTGCAACAAAGGGCTTTGAATTTGGGAGTGGATTTGCAGGTTGATAACTTTAGCGCATTTTAGAGTACATTTGGCACCCAAGTTTTTCAATTAAGTTTGGTGATTGATACGCTTAGGATGCTATCATCTGCTCTGTATTTCTTTATTGCTATATATTAAGCCTCAATTCTAAGTCTTAATCAATGATGAAAATCATTGCAGGCACTCTCTTGACTGGGAGTGAACATAATGACGAGTTCTACACAGACAAACATGGAAGAATCCGAACAAGAACAAATCGTTCTGGTGGAATACAGGTGCTTGTTTGATTCATGATCCTCTTTCTAATTTTAGTACTTTGGTATGATATCCCTGGTTGAACATCAGTTTTGATATTTTCCTCTTTTGACGAGCAGGGAGGAATATCAAATGGTGAAATTATAAACATGAGAATAGCTTTCAAGCCAACATCTACAATAGGAGTAAGTTTGATCTATCTACATATCAATATTAGTGCATGCATTTATTTGTATGCCTAGTTATTTGTTTTTAAGATGATGTAAAGATCATGTCTGTGATGAGCTTGCTCTCTTTCAGATCATTTCTTAAGATCTGCTAGGAACTATCAGATTGTTTTCCACATTATGTATCTACTGCTCTTGTTGGTTTATTAAGCTCCGCTTGCATATTTGACAAATATTTGCATGTGTTTTATTCTGGATTTTATATATATATATATATTTGGTGTACTGGTGCGCAGAAGAAGCAACATACAGTTACTAGAGATAAAAAGGAGACAGATCTAATTGCTCGCGGTCGCCATGATCCCTGTGTTGTCCCACGAGGTATGTCCTTGTATGATAGGTCGATTCTTCAAATGATTGAAATATCTTTTAGAATTTTGATGATTGATGCAATTTGGATTGGGCTTATAGTATCATCGTTGGTGAAAATTGAAGAGAACCAATATTAATCATGCATGCTTGCTCGTTTGAATGTGAAAGAAAAGATAACTTCTCTCTAAGAGTATGCTTGTTTGGGATGGTAATGCAGCGGTACCAATGGTGGAAGCTATGGTGGCCTTGGTGCTCATGGACCAGTTGATGGCACAATACTCGCAATGCTATCTGCTTCCCATCAATTCAGAGCTACAAGAACCCTTGATAATGCCAAGACTTGAGGCAGCCAATGCGTCTGTATGAAAGATGGAGTCGCTGTAACACAATTTTCAGCTGTCTATAAGTGATACTTATGTCCACGACAGTTTTCTTGCTGAGACATTTGGCTACAAGTTCAGATTTTTTTTTCTTTCTTTCAAGTATTCTGTTGTTGTTGTAATCTCTGAAATTGTTCACGCTCCTTTTCGCCCTCTCTCTCATGGCATAATGTGAGCAGATATCTGATATTATTCATCAATAAAAAAAAATTGTAGAAGCAAAAGAGGTAGTGAACGTGCGCCTCTCTATTTATTTATTTTCTCGTATAAATTGAAGCTCTCTCAGAGATCAGCTGAGAGGACCAAGCTGCAGTCATATTTTTCTTCTCTCTGGATGTAGTTAAGCGATTATCTCCTAATGAGATGTTGATTAAGAGATTGGGTTCTGTGATCTTTCATTTAAATGTTCTTGCAGGACCAAAAATGGTCAGAGGTGGAATTAAAACCCTGAGCCCGTTGGGGCAGGTTCTGTTTGCTATCTATCGATCAGGAACAAAATTAAAACTTCTGCACTTTACCCTAAAAGAAATTCATATATTTGAAATGCCTTTTGAATTTGGGCTTACGAATATCAATCAGATATCTTGATAAAAATAAAAATTAAAAAAAATCATGGTCGTTTTGCCCTTGTATGCCTCCATGGAGTACTCTCGATCTGTCTCAGTGATTCATTTAATTTTAGACCACCTGCTCTACATCAGAGTCACTCGCTCCTCTTTTTGTCACCCTGGCAGGATTGTTTGAAAGCATCAAATTTCTAACAGTGCTACTGGCTGGCACCATTAATAAATCACGTCAAGAAAATGCGCGACATATATACCTACCCAGAAGTCATAATTGCACTCTTGGCGAAGGAAAAGATGCATCGTTTGGGAGGATACATGGTTACCGTCGTTGGTAGAGAATAATATAAATCATATTTTAGAGCCTCACCTAATAGTTTAAGTTATTGGGTTGAGATGGTTATTTGACATGGTATCAGAGCCTTGATGACCAAGCGGTCACGAGTTCGAATCTCACCATCTCCATTTATTTGATAAAAATTAAGCACAAGGTAATGTAAGCCTGTGCAAGTTTCAAGTCCAAAGGGCTTTCACTTGAGGGGGTGTGTTAGAGAATAATATAAATCATATCTTGGAGCCTCACCTAATAGTTTAAACTATTGGATTAAGATAGTTATTTGACAGCCATAATATTCAATCTAAAAATAAATGTAATAAGATCAGGAGTTTGCCGGGCCTGTAATTATAGATTACTTGATATGTAGTGATTGAATACTTACAACTTAAAGAAACCGCTATTTCATTTAATTTCCATGTTTAAGTAAATTTCATGGAAATAAAATTCCTCGCCACGTACGGTGTGTTTTCTTCCTTGATTTTCTAGATTAAATTAATAGGATTAAAACCAGAAAGATTTATTAAATTCCTTTAAATATACATCATGTTAATATTACATTTATAATTCTTGAGCTTTATCTTTTTTTTTTTTTTAAATCGCTTATATATGTCCTTGCATGACCTTTTGCCCCTTAATAACATTACTGTAATTAAGGGTTCACTCGTTGTTTTTGCGTGTAAACTTGTTTTTGAAATTGCTTTTTATTTAAAATAATATTAAATTAATTTTTTAAATAATTTTAATACGTTGATATTAAAAATAAAAAAATATTTTAATATATTTTTAATTAAAAAATACGTTAAAAAAACCATTCTTTACGGCGACGCGCAGTGAATCATTCATGTTGCCCTTCTTTCCCAAGTGCAAGGCTACAAGCAAAACCAAGGTTAGCAACCACGGCAAGTAATGGGGAAAAGACCACTGCCATTGTTGTTGTCATTTTCAATTAACATCCCTCTGTATCTGTGATATCGGGTTAATAGGTCATTCTCGTCGAACTAATTAACTTAACTTAATCTCCCAACTAACTTTATTTTCCTTTATTTTTTATGTTAATTATTGTTATTATTATTCACCTTGCCACGCTTTTGAGGTAGTTAACAAGTACTAATAGCGTTTAGGTGCATAAAGCGATTGCGGTGCATATTCTTAGGGGGGAAAGAGGGGGCACGTAGGGTATATATTGACAAGCGCCACCAGTGATTATCACTGTCCAGATGATTGTCATTATCGTTTTCTGGAGAGAAAAAAAAGGTGATTATTAATTATGAACACAGCTTTTGCTTTATATTTAGCATTTTTTGTGGGCAATCCAAACATGCGCATCCTCATCCATAAACTCAAAGATGATCCAGATTCCACCATAAAGTTATTAGGTCTCTATCCAGTATTGTTCACCAGTATATATACATATATATTTTAAGGACAAAGAACATGTATAATTCAAGTTGGCTGACTAATTATATTATAAACTTGTTATAATATAATGTTTTGAGTCTATATAAACATGTCACTACACAAAGAACAAAGATACAAAACAAATGTGTTTTTTTCTGTCTTTTTTTTTAATATTTTCTGTCTTTTTGGTAATTTAAAAAGTTTAATGGTATCTTGCAGATATTGTATCTAATAAATAAAACAAGTAAATATCTTAAAAACAGTATTTTTAACACCGCTGAACCACCTATATATATATATCTGTTTCCATACCCATTAAACAATTTACTGCCATCGACACTAACACTTACAGCACCCATGCTCGAGCCAAAACTCGAGCATTTTACGTGGCGTAGGGATCAACTACCGTCTAGCTAGGAGCCCATGAAAAGAGAAACATATCTTAACCACTGTAGCGAGCGTTTAATGTCCTCATAAGTGCATGCTTTATCAACGTTTCGTATATAATATATAAAAATGTGTTGCTTTCGCTCTAAAGCCATGGTTCTCTTTATCCTTTAACCTGCATGGTAAAATGCTTTCCAACCACGTAGGGTCAACAAGATGGACCGAGCACGAGAGATTTACGGGTGAAATATAGGGATTATAAAACTTCTTAGCGTATGATTGCTAGAAATGGAGAGGGGGCAAAAAGAGAGAGATAAAGAGCTGGGCTTTACTAGACGTGTAATCCGCGTCTTGTCTCTCATATTTAGTGGTTAAAGCAGTATGATCATGGTGTGATGCATGGAATCTGGTCGGTCACGAGCCCATGATCTATCCTTGAGAAAGCCAAGTATGGCGGATCAATTTGTCTAATCGAGCCCTGCGTTGTTCTTTAATTTCTTGTTGTTGATCTGATGATCGTACGTGACAAATTGAAAGTTGGATTAGACATCACATTATCAGCATTATTATTTCCACAGCGAAAAGGGTTAGGGCTAGCATTTCTTTAAATGCTTGTAAGTTAGTGTAATGGAAGAGACATGAACTCAACTCAGACTCGACAAACCCTCTCCTAAGACATTGCTTATTAGCAATGATGAGGTCGTGGTTCAATGATATCATGCGCATATTCACGCCATGAAATAGAAACTTGCTGCCTAAATTTCATACGGCAATTGGTAAGGTTGTATACGGCACTGCTCGTATTATCTTCAAACTTGAAAGAAAGAAGAAAGAAGAAACAGTTTCTTTTTTTATTTAATAATTTTATTTTGTTTTGACAAGTTGATGTTAAGAATAAAATTTTAAAAATAAAAATTTATATATTATTTTGATATATTTAATTTTCAATGTATATCCATCTCGCCCACCATTATCATCCGAATAATACCCACTAATCATTTGATAATAGTAAGCGAGGCCCATGAGAAAGCTAAAGCTCCGAAGGAAGCTAATGTTACTAAACTCAACCAGGAAGAATACAAACATCACCAACAACAACCATCCATGATCCCAACATGAGAGAAATCAACAGAGGGCCCCATCTCCAGTAATCAAGGATTAAGGCTCCCTTTGTTTCTATTATTGGATGCAATGCTATTTACTTTTTACCCCTTTAAAATATTTAACTAATCAATTCACTCTGCAGTTTTAAAAAAATCTTAAATGGAAAATATTATAATTTATAATTTTTTAAAAAATTACAATTGCCAAAACTACTACTCTGTCATCCACACATGAAATATCATAAACTTTTTTTACATTTCTCCATGCACAGGAGATGTGGTTGGTTTGGGGAGAACCACTGGTCACTCTCAAATCTATTCTTCACCGCTACAATCTATTTGAAAAAAAGAAAAAAGAAAAAAGAAAAGGTGAAAAGGGACCAAAGCTCAGTAAAGAACTCTGGCTTGTAGTAATAAAAAAAGAAGAAGAGGGACTTGGCTATATATCAGGGGTTCAGTGCAGGTAGCCCACCATGTACCCCACACTCAAGTTTCTTGAGAGTTGAGTCTGATTGAGAAAATAAATAAATAAAAATAAATAAATAAAGCAAATATACAAACAGAGTCTTCCCACCCAAAAATCTTAACTGACATTAAAAGATTCACACCTGATACTTGGTTTGACCTTCAAAAGCTTAACTGATACTTGCTTTCTCTTCTTTGTTTCTCTTCTTTCTCGGTTCCTTGCCATGGTAGAAAGGTGGAGTGGACACCACCATGTCCATCACCTGGCAGGCAAAGTATCCCACTAAGATCTTCTACCCTCTCTCTATGTTCTTCTTGTCCTTCTTCCCTCAATCCCCTCACCTGCTCTTCTTCTCTTGCTATCTTCGTGACTTTCAAAAGTAAAAGCTGCTGCTATGTTACCCTTTTCCCTCTTCCTTTCCTTTCCTTTCCTTTCCTTTTTGTTCCTTGAATATATTTTCCGCCTGCATTTCAGAACGTAAACTCACTGTTAACAATAAATGAAATGCTACACGTAAAAAGATACCAACAAGAAGCACAAAGCTCGAAATCTCATAATCAAATGCCAAATTCTTTTGACCATGCATGCCCTCTCAACAACTCAAAAGGTGTAATATCACAAAACAATGCAGTACTGAGGTTGAAAAAGAAGGGCAAAATTATCAAAATGTGAATTCAAATCTGAAGCACATCATACCAACAACTAGACGTGGATCTAATGGCCTAATCTCCTTCTTTAATCATTTTTCCCCAATCATACTCACCTGGTAAATGTAATGATATTGAAATCAAATGATTAAGCTCACCAAGAATTTTGAAAGCAATTTTGAATGCAATCGGTCCCCCACATTGCACACAAACCATTCCAAACAGTGGTGACATGGGACTAAATTTAAGGGTTGCTAGCTGTTACCGGAGAGAATTTAACGGCAGGAGAGTTCCCCTTATTTACACAATTGAATAATAATGGTCCGTGAAGTATTGCAGTACTGAGCAGTTACATGAATAGGCACAGCTATATGCAGACTGTATGCACTTAATCCAGATACTACGGTGTTGATAATTTAGCATCGGCCCAGTGTTGATGTCTACTGGAATCATTGAATTTACTGTCCTATATTATATTGACACTCAAAGCAGAGACATTTTCAGAATACAATTGAAAAGGACATGGGAAAACCCAAATGATTACACCTGCCTCAAATCTCAATGACAATATTAAAAATGTTATGTGTTCATGATGTTATAGAAAACAGTTCACGCATAAAATCCTCACCTTTGATGTCCTAAATGCAAAAGTTTCAAACTTCGAATGAAAATAATGGCAACAGTTCCCCTCTCTACATCACTCCAAGGACCCAGTAGCATTAATGAACTTTGAAGGCAATAAAAAGACACGACAGCATTGCCAACATTTACTGGTAGAATTCATGTTCTGCTATAAATAAAGCAAAAGGAATGGCATTTGGTTTATAGGCTAAAGGTCTTGGGGCGAGGACATAGAATTCAGCTTTGTCCTAATAGTGAATTGAAATATGATAAAAGGGAATTCTTTTTAGGGTACAGCGGAAATACCTCTAGGCACCCATCAAAGACCCAGAAGCTGGAACAATAAAGTTGTTCCATAAAATGACTGGGGTGTCCTTGTGAATCTATCACAAGAACCGGTGTGGGTTGACCGACAAGAATTGGGAATGGCTTCCCCACATCACCAATTTGCGTAGTTCTTACATCTGCTAACTTTTATGTTCAACAAGAACAACCGGTTGTTACATGTTTGTTTGATTTTTCGTATCAGATAATGAAAATCACTAGGTGAGCCTACGAGTTCACCAAATGACAATTCTAGCTATCACCACCTTCTTTTTACGTCCATTTGTTGAAGACAACACAATTTGTACACAGCAAAAGCTTACTGTAATAAGAAAGTGCATGAGCTAAATGTGTAAGCTTAATTTAGTCCAAATGTAAAAGGGAGTGTTCATTTTCGGGTAGGTGCAATTGGCTTCTATGGACAGTGACATTTCAAGGCTGGAAAGGCAAAATCAGATTTGAAGTAATGATCAAAACATTGAAATACAAACCCAGAAGTTTTCAATCTACAACTAGTTTTGAAAGCTTTAGATAAAAAAAGTAGTTTGAACCCCTCTAAAGTCTCCCCCCTGCAGAGTACTGTGAGTGTCCCCACTTGATCATGTTCATTCAAAGCAGGGTGCAGTAAGATGCTATAAATCTGAGAGAAATAGCACAAAGCTGGATTTATGATTATAAATCTATTACATACTAAAAAATGGAAAGAAAAAGCTTACCTTTCCTTTTTCGTTTGATTTTGGTTCTTGACACTGTTGAGAATAGTCTAGGTTGTTTTGGTGGCAGCTTGCTTGAAAGCAACAGTGGGAGCAATTCTGCAGCTCCTCCTCTGATGCTCTAACACAAGCTGTTCAGCAAACCAATCAAGTTTCTCAAAATTGCTTTGCTCCCCGATCCTCTTGCCACCAAACAGCACAGATTCTACATTTTTCTGCTTCAACATTTCCTCTGCTATTCCAATCAGCATCTTTACATTGTTAGGACTAGGGTCTGTGTCCACATTAGGTCCACATCTTCCTAGATTGGACCCATTTGCCTGTCACACCAAAATTAATATGATCAGGAGATTAAACATATTCTCATAATAAAGGTAAAGAACCACAGGTGTCAGATAACTTAATCCATGCAGCTATTCAGAGAATTGAAATTAAATTATTGCGTTGTAATCCAACTACTATAAGAAACTAGCGAATCAGCCAAAAGCCCCCCAAAAAGAATGGCCCCATTAACGTTGGCCCCTCAAATAATTAATTAAAACTGTACGAATAAGGGCATTCACTGCTTATATCTCTCTCCCCCTCACACACACAGAGACAGAGATATTAGCAATCTCACCACAGAAGGGAATACAGAACTAAGTGGTCACGAGGCTATAACAGTCTCAGATTCCTTGTCTAAGCTTTTTTTTCTTTTATATAAATTTCAGTACATTTTAAACTTTAGGTTATCCAGTACCTAAGAAGATGCCTCAAGGTTTATTAGGATGGTACCTCACAAGCAAAGCCATAATATCGAGAATATTCAATTCAACAAGAGATCACCGATTCGATCTGATCCGAGAATGATTTTTACCATAAAAAAACTACACAACACAGCCTAATTTCTACTCCACATCCTCCGTATCCACTTTTTATGGAAACATTGCCTAATAATCTTGCCCTTTTCAAATTCCTAACTATCAGCCCAACGGGCTACTTCAATTAATGTTGAACCTTAATTAAAAAGACATTCTCGTATACAAAAATGAAAGGAACACAGAGATCACGCATGCATTCCGAAGTAAAGATCCCTCGTCGCTATCTATGGAGGTGACTAACACATAGGCAGTGGAAGGGCACCAAAGACAGCATACAAAGTGATCCTGTGTTCTGACAGCAAACAAAGCAAAAGCATTACCATAAGTGATCCTCATGGCTGATTACAGCTCTAAGAAATATATAACAAAGTAAAATCATGGTGGATGACATTTTTATGACCACTCATTTTATACAATCCATTCTCGGGAAAATCCAGTCTCCGGCTCTCCAGCCATTTTCTATCTTCTTATTGCAAGAAGAAAAACCCCACAAACTCTTCATCAAGGAAGGGTTTAACCAGATTTCCAGAACCCAACACCAACGAATCCAAGGTCTCGAGTCAAACCAAAAGCCAACATTTGGCTTGGTCATAGAAAACAAGAAAAACCAGAGGCCAAACCCACCCATCATGTGCAAGTCACCAGCACAGGTACCCATATGCTCCCATAATTCCATGGGGGCACTTGAATTTATGGTTTCCCGGGCACACCCCCTTACATGTTGGCTAACCATAAGCCACAGGACACAGTGTGCCACCGACCCCATTAGGCCATTACACATGCAAAGTGCAAACAGCACATTCAATTGCAAAAACCCAAAACCCAGCTAAATATGCACAAAATTGTATACGAGTGAAAAAGACACACTCTGGTTAACCATTTCCAGCCTGGCTAGGACTGTCTTATACATTGAAATCAAGCAAAATAAAAACCATATCC
>Ga0307515_10013851_pt1 | contig 15015 bp, 6 predicted proteins | sample 17_EM_MG_FD_194513 | JGI IMG/M metagenome (GOLD analysis project Ga0307515, IMG submission 194513) | Populus trichocarpa ectomycorrhiza microbial communities from riparian zone in the Pacific Northwest, United States - 17_EM | ecosystem: Host-associated > Plants > Roots > Unclassified | place... | reverse complement strand
TTTTCTTTCTATTTAATTATCAGACTTTCATACTTTCATGACACGTATCCTGGGCTTGACGGGTTAACTTGGTTTGATGGGTTAACCCGGTTAATTCTAGGTAAACCCGTCATTTTTTTTTCTATTTGGTTATCAAACTTTCATAACGCAAATCCCAGGTTTTACGGGATAACCTGGTTTAAAAGGTTGACCCAATTAATTCAATTTTTTTTCCTTTTCTTCATTAGTGTTTTCCTTCCTGTTAATTTTTGTTCTTTGTTTTTTTTAATTAATCTATTTAATTATCACACTTTTATGACACGACCTTATAGCCAGACTCACATCCAGTATTCTTGGGTCCGGTGTTACAGTCAGACTCACTTAAACTTGGGTCATACAAGTTTAATTTTATTATTAATATTATAAATATTACTCTTAGGTCAGGCGTTGTAGCCAAACCCAAGATTTTTGGGTATAACTTTGCAGAAAAACCCAATATTTTTAAATTTTTATTTTTTTTAATATTTTTTACGCAAAAAAAATGACCCGCGGCATCGCGCGGGTATCAAAGCTAGTTTTACTTCATGGGATGTCTGTTGTCGTGACCTCTATTGCACAATAATGAAGCAACAATTAACAAAGAACAGCATATGTGTAGCCACATAGATAAAATAATATTTGATGCCTCACCTGTACAAGCCTTTTGCACATGCTGAAGCTCAGGCCCTCCTTAACTCCAGCACTGTTTTGCCTTTTACCAGAAGAGTTTGTCGTTGAGCTAGCTACATCTGAGAGAGAACTTCCCTCACTGATCTCCATGTCAAACTTTATACATACAAATTCATCTGGAGCATTTGGTTTCCACATCCCCAACATTCTATCTGTCTTGCCCTCATTACCATTCTCTGAAGAAACCTGAAATATAACATTTCCCCCACCATCATAGATGTTTAATAGATATCCAATCATGTGTAAAATAACTTGAAAGGCCCTTCTTTCATCTCCTATCACTAAATCAGGCAAAGAACTCTGAACATCAAGTTCAAACCCAAAACCTTTATACACACACAAGCACTTGGCAAGGCAAGAAGCTTCCTTGATCATGGAGTGTAGACGAAAGGGCCTCATCTCTAAAGGGAACCTTCCAGTATCTTCTGCTGAAATTTCCATCACATCATTAATCAAAGTTGAAAGAACGTTGCTGGTTTTCACCAATGTGTCAATAACAATCCTTTGCTCGAATCCCATATTCTCATTTTGGTACATAGAAAGCAGGCCCAAGATTGAGTGCATCGGTCTCCTCAACCCATGGCTCATCACTTTTTGAAATGAGTTCCTTGCCAGGCTCGCCATCAGTGCATTCTTCCTAGCCTGTTGCAACGCATGATTCTGCTCACTAAGCTTGTCTCTCATTACTCGTGATTCTTCTAGAACTGCTGCATGAGACAAAGCCACAGCTACCTGATCAGCAACTACTTCCACTATTTCCATTTCCTCATAGCTCCAACCTCTAGAACTCATACTTGGAAGAACCAAAACCAGTATAGCATAACAAGTATCCACTAATTCAGGTGTCCCCCCTTTGAAATTTGAAACCTGTAGCATTGGCATCCGGATTGCTGCGACAGCACCTGACTCCTCTGAACCTCCACCACTTGAAGCCGCAAGTGCCGAATCAGGCCTCAAAACCTTGACCCCCTTGCTACCTTGTATTTCTAACACATCCGGGTCATTAACAGAGATAGAAAGAGGATAATTTTTTGAATTAGTTTTCAGCTCATGGGTGAGATGGAACTCCTTTCTATTCTCGTTTGGCATCCATACAGCACAATTTTGCAAGTCTAAAGTCTTAGAAAGCTCAACTAGAGTGGTATACAATATCATATGCTTGTCAAGCGACTTCCTAATTTCTTGGGTTAGCATTCTAACATGCCAACTGGCTTCCTTTTGCTTCTTCATCATCCCAACCTCTTGATCTAATTCCAACACATTTTGCTTTAAGAAAAGCTCCCTCACTTTCCATTTGAGAAGAAGTGGAATCAAAGTTAAAAGGGTTATGGCAGTTGCACATGAAACTAATGCTGTGAGGAACTTGGCAATGGTGAGGGACAGTATCAGCTGGAATGAGTGCGGTCCATAATAAGTCCATGCATTGAGCAAATGCGTCAGTCCACAAAGGACTATGAACGCTATAAACTGAAGAAGGACCCATTTGAAAGGAAAGTTGGAGCAGCTAACAAAGTAAAGAAGTTCAATTGGTATCGAAAAATAGGCAACTGCAATCAGAAAATCACTCACTCTCTGACATTCTAGAATGTTGTGTATACTCCAAAAACCCTCATCATCGCAATTACAATTTACAAAGTCATTGTCACTGGCAGAGACCAAGATCACTAGATATGAAATCAACAAGAATCTAGGAGCTAATGCTCTTAACATTGCACCCAAATGAACACTGGCCTAATGCATTCTTGTCTCTGCCCTAATTCAATTCTTACAAATCCCTAGTATTTCCTAATAAACAAAAATGAAAAATGAAAGAAAACTACTTGAACTATATCTCTACAACCCCAAGCATGAACATACATTCCATGAACTAAAAAGCCATGCCCAACACTTCAAGATTTAACATACCAATCTGAATTTTACACTAAAAATCAACAACAGATCAACTAAAATTCAAGATCTTACAGATCCCAAGAAAAAGAAATCAGACAACTATAATCTTTTTCCACCACCAGTAGTCTTTAGCACATTTCCCTACCACTGCTCATCTCTCCATTGCTCCAATTATTTAGATAGCCATACAACAAAAGTAATGAAAAAAAAAAAACCAAAACTCTAAATTGAAAACAAATATCTATCTATCTATCACTTTGGAATATAAAAGGAGGGATCAGAAATGAAGAGTGGACCAAATAAAAAAGGTAAAAAGAATACACCTTGTTCCCTCTTGAATCAAAACCACTTATCCACGCCAAAACCAACGACTCCCTTTGTGGTATATTAATAAAACCCAGATCAAAATGTCTCAGCTTTTCAAATCACTGTTAAAAAAAGGAAAAAAAAAAGATTCTCAGATATTGTTGCTGTATGAGCTATCAATCACTCTCACAAAGAAGAAGAAGAGCAAGAAAAGATCTTCCGTTTTCTTTGTTTTCTTGTCATAAGCAGAAGTTTCCTCTCTCCCTCCCTCGCTTTTCTACCAAAGATCAAAGAGAGAGATATAGCGTTAAGATGTGATAGTGATAGGATGCGAGAGAGAGAGAGAGAGAGTTGAAGGAAGTGTGTCCGAAGCTGAAAGTGCGGGTTTTTTTTCAAGGTAGAGAGAGAAAAAGGATGGAAAGGGTTTAAGAAGTGGGGTCCCCACAGAGTGAAGGTGAAGAGAACCTAGACACTCTCTGCTTCTCTCTCATCAACCCCCATGAAAGAGGGAATAGAATATTATTTATATAGAGTAGAGAGATGGTAATTTATGGTAGGCCTTTCTTTGAAGCTTGTAGCTTTCTCGTCTAGAATTTGCTTCTCTCTCGTTTATATCATAAATTTTATATCGCTTAGTGTGTCACCCTAAATATTTATAGTATAAAAAAATAGAAAAAATATGATAAATAATTAAAAATTAATTTTTAAGATGTTTAATATATTTTTATTATTTTTATTAGGCTTTTTTTAGTAATCTATTTTCTATAGTGTAAGTATTGATAGTTATAATTTAAGAATCATTCAATTTTTTTCTTTTTTTAAGCCTTGATTTTTCCTTCTTTTTTTTTTGTATCTTTGATGCAGAAGAAATTGTTGGAAATTGTTTAGTAAAAAACAATTATTTATTTCCATGATAACATAAAAATATAAATAATATATCAAATAATATATATATATATATATATATATATAAAGTGCTTACTTGTAGAAATATAGAATTTTATATAAAAAAACAAGACAAAAAAAAATGCTCTCAAAGATTGTATTATTTATCCTTCAAATTAAATTATTCATCAATAGGTATAAATAGTCTCAACACAACTTGCCTATTAGGATTTTAATAGTAGTATCTTAATGGTAAATATTCTAATATAAATATTAAACCTATAAATAAAATGATATTCAAACATATGGAGTTGACTAAAAACTTTCTAGAATTATTTTAGATATTCATTAATTTTAATTGGAGTATTTTTTCACTGTAATATACGATCTGTGAAAAAAAAATTTGCCTTCCATGATAGGTGAACCCTATCAGGGTATCTTCATGGATTTTTCACATGAGAATTTATCCGGGCATACAGGTTAATAATAAATTCAAAATGTTAGATTTATTTATAAGAGTTTTTTTTTCTTTAAGTCATCGATTGACCATCAGTTAAAAACCATCAAAATATTTAGACCATATCTAGATCACATAATACATATTACTTCAGGTAAAATATACTAGAAGTATTAATATTTTTTTTAGCAATAACTAGTTTTTTTAAAATTTTAATAAGATCAGTATACTCAATTCTTTTAATGACTATAAACCAAATAATTAGACGAAAACTTATTAACCCCCTCGATATCTCATCACACAGCGTGTCACACGCGACTCAATATATATATATATATATATATATATATATATATATATATATATATCACTGTATATATTGCTTTGTGTCTTCTCAATTGCTAATTAATTGTTATAATGAAAACAAATTGTTGGCAATGACTTTAATTTCAACCCTTTTTCTCAATTTCTCTTCAATTAAACTCCAAATGGTTTATAAACAATTATGCTCGACTTAATTGTACCTGCTTTGGCTTAATTATTGCTTTTAAATATTTGTTATTTGTCTAATTTTATCCCAAATCATATTTTTTTTAATATTTATATTTTGATCATAATTTAACTACTATCATTTCCTTCAAAATCTATTAAATTTGACGTGAATTTTTTAGAAGGGGTAAAAATTAAATTATGATAGTGTTAATCTTAATTGCATGTCTAATATGAAAAAAAAAAGAGTCATATCCTATTCTAGACAGTCCTCATAAAAGAAATTCAATGTACATTGATAACATTCATGAAAAGACTATTTGATATTAAAGAGATAATTATTCATCTTTATCATGACGGTTTTGTCATTTTATTATTATAACAAGTTATGATATTCAAATATTTTGTCCAATATATTCATGAAAAATAAGAAAGTCATCATCTTTATAGTTTTTAGTACCTTTAAAGTGGTTCAGACACAAAAATAAGTAGTGGGCATATTCAAAGAAACAACTTTGGAAATCAATCAAGTACCTAAAAATATTCAAAGTAAATAAATATTAAGAATGAAGAAATTTCAGTAAATTATATCATTATAGAGAAAAATGGAATCAAAATAAAGTTTTTATTGATAAAATATTAACATAAAATTTCAGTAACTTCACCATTACCATCCCACCTCCACCATCACTAAAGTTTTGAAAATTCTTAATTTTATCATTAACTTAAAAAGAAAAATACAGAAACATGTAATTCAAATAATACTAAAAACAATACATAGCCATTAAATTTTTCACAGGATTCAAAATGAGATTGCAAGCATGATAATCGATTCTAATAAAGTGAAAAGACTTGCTCACAATAGCGAAAATCATTGACCTGCCGAGCGGCATCTTGTCTACTTCATTTTATGTGTATCTAACAAATAATACCCTGTGCAGTATTCATTCTGTACTTCGAGTATTTTGTTAAATAGGGGTAATTTTTATTTTATAAAGTATAATTGTCAATCTTCGGCCATTAATCGAGCAACTCTCAGCTTATTTATAATAAGCTGCTGGTATTATAACTACAAGGATGGCGTATATCCTCACATGCTTAGTATAATCATCAGGCGAAGATCTCATGGTGGTGCGTAGGCGTACCGGTACGCATGATAGAAATCATCTCAATTTGCACAACTTTCCCTTTCATGCTAGGTTTGCCGTTGAACCTTAATTCAATGTCAACAGGAATCAGCCACCAGCTCCAGTGTGCAAAACCAGAGTAAATGGAGACACGAAAAAACAAAAAAACAGTACAGGAACATAAAATAAGGCTAAAACTTCTAATTTAGGGCCATAATCTAGGAAGCATAAGCTAGCAATGAGTAATGATTGCGACTAAACTGTACAGATATATATCATCTAGCACTCCGCGAAGGGTCCAAAAGCTTGTGCATGCATTTTCTCTGGTCAATGATCACAAGAAAGATGGCAAAACAGTGTTTCAAAAGTCAACCAATCTGTAATCTGGAATTTACTCGTAGTCCCCGTTTTCCGGAGATTGGGGTCCTCCATGACCTGTTCTTCCTGAAAAAGAAAAAACACCTCATGTCAGTCGGTCTTGTCTGTGGGTTGGAGGAAGTAGGGGAGGGAGGGGCGGTTGATATACCTGTAAAGTCATAACCAGAAGTTCTGACATCTGGACCACTCATCCAATCAATGGGCCTTGTAGGTGTCAAATGCATGCTGGTAGGTTGCATTGTAAAAGGATTCCCTCCAATGGTAGGATGGTCATCATTTGCCCTAGCTGGATTCATCAAAGAAGATTCAACTGGAGAGCGGAAGCCAAAACTTGGTACTGATGCTCCGACTGGTGATGGCAATTTACTGCCAGAGGCATCACCTTTTCCACTACCACCCTTCTTATTGTCAAGCATAAACGTACCGACGATGACCTGTGCACAAACAACTAATAAATCATAAAATATTAAAGACCCTGATCGCATTAACCCCTTTAAATCTGGAACAAGGATTTCTATGATCAGGACTCTGTCACATGCATGCATGCGCTTGCAAACTAAAAGGATTGTCCTCGTCATGCTTTGCTCCCTACTTCATCAGATGTTTTATTGGAGAAATTGTATATTTAAGCAATACCTGCACAGGGCCAGCAGCCTTTAGAGGTCCACCAACTCCTCCTCCAATAATCTGGCCATTTGTATCAGATAGGCAGACACTGAGCCCACCTGCTCTTCCCCCCATTTCAGTACGTACATACGATCCACACAGTGAAATGATCTCATACCGACCCTAATGTTGAAGAGACGCAGGAAAAACAATTAATTTCATATCATCTCAGAACATCATTTTTACCGCTTTAACTAGCACTTCGAATTGTCAAGTTGGTTTTCAGAGCATAAAATTTCATCGGAGGTGGATCAATTGTTCATGCAAACAGTAAAATGATAATTTACCAAGAGTATATGCCATCAGAGGATTCTTTGGGCACACATGAAAATAATAAAAAGGCTTCCAGATATAAGAGAGCTAGAAAGCAACATTGTATACCATTTGATTTTCGAGTGATACACAGTGTATATGCTGTTGAATTTTTGCAAAGCTGCTTCTGTCTGTATCGTTCGCAGACTTCCTCAATTAGTTGGTCTAACCAACAAAAACAAACCATGATATCATGGAAATGTACTAATAATGGTGCTCAGCTATATATTGCACTTCCCTGTTGTGCAGATTTGTAGATTAGTAGAACTGAACCACCCAAGCATAGGTTCCTTTACATGATTGGTCTTTTATTAAGAAGAAAATAAAAAATAAAAACCTCCATGCCAAACCATTTACAGTTGATATGTCCTTTCCTACCCGCCTGCCTGCCATCCCATTTTCCATGAGATGAATCTTATTTTTCTACGTGCAGACATTAAGAGTTCCACACTATTCCTCCACTAATCAGAAATCATTTCTCAGAACCAGAGGAGCACTTAAACCACCATGAGGTGACTTCTTTGCAGTTGTCATGTCACGTGGTTCTTCTTTATCATATACCCTTGAAGAGATGCAATATATTTGTTCCCTTTTTATATTTTGTTCTTTATTTCCTCTTTCAGTCAAGTATCATTCTTTCAGTCAGATACAGAATCATGATATTGGAAAAGATAACCAGAGGCCATAAGCAGCATAAATTGTCAGTTGGCAGCTTAATAAAAGAGAATGTAAGTTTCAAATCTTTTTATCATCGTTCTTAAATTCTTGTTCTACAATATCACGTTCATCTGAAGATTCAAGGGAAAAAGAACAGAGTTCTGGAATTTGAAAAGTTAAAAACATCCATAAACAATTACCTCATATGAAATGTTGCCTCCTGAAGTTGCTGGTTGGCTGAGAGATGCGCTCAGAATTGAACCAGATGCTGATAAAATACACATTTCACGCATACTTTGTTGTAGGAAATGCATGATTTTCTGGGTGACATCCTGTTGAGAATCTATGTTACTGAGGAATAAACAGAGACTTCGATGTATCTATAAAACCACTATTGGCATTCCAACTACTCATAGCATCTAGTTCCTAATAGATGCAACAAATGACTTCAGAACTAGATTAACCATGATCTATCACACCCTAATCACATCCCAAATCTTTATCACTTGAATGCCCAGGACTATTAAGTATAAAACTCAACCACATAATGTTGTTCATCAGAATAAAAACCAACAATGAAGGGAATTCTTTACTGACAGTTTTGGAACAGAAATATACAGACATACAATCACCCATGCATCACATTTAAAGGAGCTGCTTTCCAGCTTGTGTGTGCTAATGAAATACCACAAAAAGATCCAATCACCTTGTTTAACATTTAAAATAACAAATAAGTAACGTGTCATAGACTTTACAGATTCTTAGAAACTGCACACAGAAGGAACCAAGACAAACCAGTAATCAAAAATGAAAAACACATGCAGTTTGTTACCTTGACCGACTAATATTGTGAAATCTATATGGACAAATTCTCTGAAAAAATTGTCATCCCCAATGGAACAGTAAAGAACGTAACTAAAGTTGTTCAAACAAACAGACATAATGACCATGATAATTCCTAAGAACGAATTCAACACATATAGCAAAGGGAATCTGGAAACAATTAACAACCCAAAAACCAGACTTTTAACATTCTATCTTCCACCCCAATCAAAAGAGTCTACATTATCAAAGAAATACCGCCTCTAGAATTCACAGACACCGTATATATAGATTCTTCCACCATCAACTCTATTCTCTGACTTCCTATTTCTTTCCTTTCCTGGATGGAAACCATAAGTAAAGTATGTGCCATAGTATTGGCCAATGAAGAATTTTAGATCATGGTCTTTTTTATCTTTTCAAGTCGACATGTAACGCTTCACTATGCATGCCAATGAACACTTTCTCACAACCCGGAGTTCATTGTAGGTAAACCGAAATCTATAAGACTATAAAAAATTTATTCATTTCTCCCCAATTATCACATACTGATAGTGGCCAGCACAAATATTGATTTTAGGATGCAATCAATAACCTTCCACCAAATGCATCTCTGATAACCACCTAGCACATGATACATCACCAAAATTTCAAAACTTCCTTAAATATTGACGTCATAATCATCCACAGCTAAAGGACACAACCATCAAACAAACCTCCTCAAGTATCTACAAACATAAACCAACCATGTACTTGCATTATCTTTAACAATTAAAAATACCACATGTCCATAACATTAAACTAAGTCATCAAGAACATTAGCTTTCTCCCAGCAAAGAAAACATGTAGAAGTCTGCATATGCATACCAAAACTGAGCAGCAAGAATACTGAAAGCAAAGGAAAACAATCCCTCCATATCACAACTAAGTATATATTTCAGTTCTAAATCAAAATTTTAAAATTGGATGTTCAAAAAACCAGGCAAATCACCACTAAATTATTGCTTCCCAAGAGTAAGGAAATAAATGAATCCACATTTTTAAAAGACATGGGCAGGTTGACTATGGTTTTCCTGCCAAGTCACTAAAAGAGGAAAATTCCATTAAAGCACACAGTGCCACAGTATGCAATACATAAAAAAAATAAAAACAAAACAAATAGTGGACAGAGTTGAGGAAATCTTCATGAACAAAGATTTTTCTGTTGCATAGCATGCAAAAGAAATAGCTGGATAAATGCAAAATAGGCTACCAACTAATTTCTGATAATAGTAGTATAATCCAAGGTTAGAGAGTTTCCATACCTCACCCTCAGCTACTGTAATAACATGTGGTGTAAAACCATGCCCAGCATTGCCTGCAACAAAGAGAAAAGAACAAGAAGGGTAAGCATTCAATCTGTGCAATAAAATCAATGAGAGCAGTAAAATTGATATCATTTTTATCAAAGAAACAATTCATCAAAGAAATACAAGTTTACTGTTTACCAAAAAATCATGTAATGGAATGATATTCCTGGATAGGCATTCTCAAAACCAGAAAAATAAATAAATCAGTCTCATAACATACAGGGTTCCAAACCAACTAAAGACATTATACGGAGTGAGAGTCTGTCAATGGTGGTGTGAAAGCAACTCCAGAACTAATTGAAGAAGGTATTCCCAACTCAAATTTGCAAATTGGCATCATATTCGAGTTCAATGAAATCAGCATTCTCATCTATTTGACTAGAAAACGTTCCTAATCAACCAAACTCAAACAATTTCCTAGTATCACATAAGGTAACCACATAAGAAATGCACACATTTACTGACAGAGCAAGTCAGACACAAATTCAATGACATCAACAAACTTTCTCTGCACATATTATCAAATGCAAACTACATTTTTTAGGCAAAAGAAAATGTATCAATAATGAAGGAGAAGTGCAATCACAAATGAGAGGATAAGTCAGCCTCCAGTAACTAACTAACAAACTAAATTATAAAAACTAAAGCAGCTCAATCTCACTGAATATCAGCTATATTACACCTCTAAAGGCACTTGAAGAATGACAGCATAAGGAGGCAAAGGGAAAGTACTTTATCCAGTACAACTGCAAACTACACTTAACACCCCATATAGGTATCCTGCATATTTATAGCAGAAGTACTGATTTAATAATCTGCATGCAGCATAAGTGACATTGCATTATTAGAAGAGCCATTAAACAAAACCATAACCCATGTACAGTATGTTAGGTTGCCATCTCACTCCAGCTAAGAGTCAAGTGACATCACAAAAAAGAGCCTTACAAACAACAAGATAGTATCAGATCCTCCTGATAACTCACAAGCTGATGAAACAAAATGCTTATTGTTATTCAGGTACACCCAGATACTCCTACTCAAGGCTATGTAGATTACACCCAGATACTCCTACTCAAGGCTATGTAGATTATATAATATCACACATATAGCCTAGACCTAAATTTTGTTTGCCTTCTGTATCAATTTCTTTATCTATATGTTGAAAATGTTGTAATGAAGAAGAACAATTATAGGGCCTGGTATTCATTGGGAAACAGATCCAACAAAGCACTAGACAGTAGCAGAATAATTAAACTCAAAACTGAGATGGGAGTTAAGAATGATGTTGTGTTATAGCATTTAAAACTAGAGTGACAATACAAAAGAACAAGGAATGCCAGAAATAGCAGAAAGACGAGATAAGGTAACCATATCAAAGAGGCATGCAGTTAATGGGGCCCCCTCAATGAATTTTCTAGGGGAAAGAGAATGAGACAGGAAGGAAGCGAGGCTGATGAAAATGCAGCCTCGTTAAAAAAATCCAATATACAAAATATTGCCTAGATTTCTTTTCCATTCTTGGGATCAAATAATCAAAACACATGACAATGAATCCTCAAACAAAATTAACACAAATTGCAATGCTAAAAATGGTTGCAACCTCCACAACAATTTACAGGATCACAACAGGATCAACTGACTGGTCCTTAGGAAGCCCAGCCATCTTAATAAAGTAGGTGCTTGCTGATTCCTTTCAAGTAAATACCAATTCAAATAAACAAATCTCAAGGACAAGAATATTGATCAACCAGTGCTTCTCAAGGGATTCTGCTATACCTAATATGGTATGCCCTATCACCAAAGAGATTGCAGAGAGCCACCCCATGTAGTAGGACAAGCACAGTTAAATACTGTTTGCTCATTTTTCCCATCAAATCTCTAATACTAGAATAAATAAAAAATTAATGTCAACAAAGAACTTCAAGAAATAACCATTATAACAGGAAAAATCTTGGACAAAGAATAGTCAGAAACTCATCTGATAGCAGCAGAGAATACAGAAATAAATAAATGAATATAACCCAATGGGAGGGGGGGAAAGGACTGCACATTGCACTGACAGAGGAACAAACCCTCATTCATTCAAGAAACACAAATTCAACATACAGAAAGCTCGCAGAACCCATCAGACCAAGAACAAAACAAATTTTACAAAATTACTAGTTACTTGACACAAACACAAGCAATGATCGCACAAAATGCAAGATTCTAGATACTTGCTGCTATTGCAAACCACCAAAAAGAGAAGTTTTTCAAGGAATTTGTGCACTACAGAATTCCACAACCAAAGCAGAAAAAAAAATTAAGAAAAAAAAATCACGTCCATTGAAAACACCAAAAAAAGACAGCAGTTCAAGGAAAAGCACCCAAGAAACATATTCATGGAAAAAGCATTGAAAGAATTAAACAAACAAGAAAAATGGATTCACTCACTTACTCATTGATCAAAAAAGAATTCCAAAACCTATTGTCATTTTAAAAAAAAAAAATTCATCAAACCAGAAAAAACAATTAAGACAAACGCATGCAATGACTCATACACGGGGGAATGTTCAGTACGGATTCTTATAGTACTGTTCGGGGAGTCGATAAGCTAATTCCTGTAGATGTCTATTTGCCGGGCTGCCCTCCTAAACCAGAGGCGATTATAGATGCTATAACAAAACTTCGTAAAAAAATATCTCGAGAGATTTATGAAGATCGAATTAGGTCTCAACAGGGGAATCGGTGTTTTACTACCAATCACAAGTTTCATATTGGACGTACTACTAATACTGGAAATTATGATCAAGGATTACTCTATCAACCGCCTAGAAAAATCCAACTAATTCAAAAATCTCAACTGAAACCATCAAAGACCAAACCTTTTGAGCAATTAAACAACATCTTATAAACGGAAACCATAAATAACAGTATAAAACTGAACTAAACTTGAAAGAAACCCACCACAAGTCAATGAATTTCAATTCAACCACAGAAAAAATTAGAGGAAAAAAAATCACATTTTCACAACCAAAAACCAAACTTCTCAAGGCATTAAATAACATTTCACAAACAAATCCACCAAAACACAAAAACTTTCACTAATAAATTCAACTACTTACACCACCGAATACAAAAACCCTTCAAAACACCGTGTTTTCATGAAAAAATGGGACACCTAGTAAAAAATTTTAAAAAATTCCATAAAACATAAAAAAGAATATCAGTGAAGAATACTAGACAAATACATGCAAGCATTATACAACATGCAAAACTTCAAGTAATTAGAAATTCTGACATTTACACCAGCAAAGACCATATCTTTCAATCAAATACACAGCATTTCACAAACAAGAACAATAAAAAAAATATCAAACTCAACTATTTACATCACTAAAGACAAAACTCTTCAAGGAATTAAACTACATTTCACAAACAAAAACGAAAATCAGCATTCAACTAATTGGAATATAAACGTGAAAAACTTACCAAGAGAAGCATGTTGAGATTTTTTGGATGAATAGGCTGAAAAGGAGGAAATAGTAGAGGAAGAACCAGCTTGGTGTTCTTTCTTTTCTCTGTAAGCAGCAGCAGAATTAGAGGAGGCCGTTTTCTTGGCAGCCAAAGCTTGTTCAGGCGTCCCATATTTCCTTGGCCTCCCTCTCTTTCTCTTCGCTGCTGCTGCTGCTGCTGCCGCCTCCACTGGTGCTCCTCCTCCTCCTGTCACTGTAGCAGTGGTTGAGGGTCCCATTGAATGAGGGTAGAGCATGTGGGGCCCAGTAGGAGTGGTGGAGTCTGTGGGTTGATGAGGTGGCAGGAGGCCATTGGTAGGTGATGGGGTGGTTGTGGTGGTGGTGGTGGTGGTGGTGGAGAAGTAAGAGGTGAAGTGTTGCTGCTGTTGGTGCGAGTCGTTGGGTTCCATTTCTTTTTTTTCTTTTTTAGAGAGATAGAGAAGGGAATTGTGAGATTTTTTTTTATTTTTCTGGAATTGAATATTTTTTTTTAAGGATTTGAGTGTGTATTTTAGGGTTTTTTTTAAGGAGAGAGAAAAGGGGATTTTCAGATTTCTTTCTTGTTTTCAAGGAGTGAGAGTGAGTGATTTATGGCCGTTGGATTAGTTACTTCACTGACTTGGATTTAACGTTGAAGCACATCTCGTTTTTCTTGAGCTTATCTGGATTAACCACTTTTACTTTTTGATATTTAACGTATAATTCGATATCATAATTATTAATGGATGAAGTACAGTAAAAAAATTATTATTATTATTATTATTATTATTATTATTATATTAAAAATCATTGGCATTATAGTTAGATGACATGAAGTTTTTTCCTTTGATTCTTAAAATTTTTAAAATGCTTTTTTATTTTAATTTAAACTTAGTTTTTTTTTTATCTTTTAATATTATATTTATTAAAAATAAATAAAAAAACTCAAAAATAAATTATGAAAAAAAAAATAACTGAAAAAATCAAATTAAAAAAATGGAATTAATTAATTAGAAAACCTAAAGAAATTCAAGTTTGGTTCGGTTTCAAATGTCCAAAACCGATTGAACTAGATTGAACCGGTTCAACCAACACTAAAAAAAATATAAATACTCAATTTTCTTCCCAACTCTAACCTAAATCAAAGTAGCCGCCCCACCCCCTAAATTTTTATTCGCCTCTCATCTCTCCCAAGTCTTAAGAGCATGTTTGAGAGTGTAATTGCGGTTGTTTTTCAAAGTGCTTTTCATTTGGAAATATTAGGGTTGAGCATTTTCGGTTCGGTCCGGTTTTGGACCAAAATAAACAACCACACCGAATTTTTTTTTTTTTAGTTTTTGAACCGAACCGAACCGAAAACCGGTTCAAACCGATTAATTTCGGTTCGGTTTTTTTCCCTTCCAAACCGGTTCAAACCGAAATTATGATGCTCAAGCTAATTTCAGATTCAATCCACTCCTTCTCCAGGGAATGTTACAAGGCCTACCAATTGCAAA
>Ga0307515_10013850_pt1 | contig 15016 bp, 11 predicted proteins | sample 17_EM_MG_FD_194513 | JGI IMG/M metagenome (GOLD analysis project Ga0307515, IMG submission 194513) | Populus trichocarpa ectomycorrhiza microbial communities from riparian zone in the Pacific Northwest, United States - 17_EM | ecosystem: Host-associated > Plants > Roots > Unclassified | place... | reverse complement strand
GACCCGTCGCCTGGGCGACGGGTAGCGTGTAATTCTCCGTCAGAGGGTTCGAGGTTCCGTCAGAGCCGTCAGAGCCGTCCGGAACACCCGGGTGTTTCAGACGGAAACTAGGGTTGTTGCTGATGTGGTGGGTCAAGCATGACTTGAGCAGAGCTGCTGTCGATGAGCTGTCCAGGATCCCTCTGATGACAACCATCAGCAACTACACTTCGTCCCACACTGTATTCAAAAGGTTAAACAAAATGTCCCACGCAATGGGCATCGACTCTTGGAAATCAGGGAAGGTCTGTTTTAAATGTTTGGCGAATTCAAACGACATTTTCGATGACGATTACTCAAGGTTCATGTACTGCAACCCTGTTGAATGCGTTGACTTCCTCATGCAACAGCCTGTGTTCATGGAACATATGTCGTATGCTACAGCAAAGGAATTCAATGATGCTGAAGACCGTATCAACTCAGAGGTGAAATGAAGCAACTGGTGGTTCAATGAACAGGTACGTTAGATGAATTTCATCATAACTATGATGATTTTTACCATTTCAATAGCTATGGCGGTTGTGTGGGGCTACGATGGTCAAGTGATTCCGCAGGTCAGACCACACACATCTTACAAACTATTCGGGCGAAAAGAAGAAATGGCCAGTATATTAGAGTCTCGGAAACATGGACTGAACAATTAGATCAAAGACTTTGAATCTTGCAAGTATTGTTGTCACCCTGACCTGCTTCCCATTCCTCCGAAATATCACTTTAAACGAGATGGAAACACAACTGCCATGAAGAAACAACAAATCCACCATGCAGAGGGTTTAAGGAAGGTTTCCAAGCCAATTTTTTGCCCTCTCGACACTGTTTTCATCACTGGAACACTTCTGCTTTGTGCTGACAGTGGGTTGCGGCAATGTTATCCTGTCATCTGTGCATGGACTGCTGCCAACTTCGATATCATTCACTGGCACTCGAACAAGCATCCCCATTGCCCAATGTGCGAAGCACTGACATCATCGTTTGGAGAAGGGCATCCAGTGTCATGGTAATTGAGAGAGTATCGCGTATACTTCCAAAACATGATAAACGTAACTCTGGGAGACGAGACAGAAGGACCGAAAGTAAGACAATAACTGGAAGCTCGAGCAGTTCGAACCCCAGAAGAGGTCTTCAAGAATATGAAATGCATCTCCCGGACCACAATGATTGTACCCAATATCCTTCATACCATATATCTCTGTGGGCTAAAGCATGTGATGAACTGGGTAATGTCCTTCGGGGACTAACATTCCAGGATCGACAAATTCCACCATCTCTGGGCAATGATACCTGCTTATCCAGGCTTCGCTCGATTCAACAAGCCATATGGCCAGGTGACCCAATGGAGTGGCAAGGAGGTGAAAGCCCTCTGGCACATGATTGTTCGAGTTTTCGTGGCAACTCTTTTCAACTTGTCAGCAAGCCAAAGTATTTCCTTCTCAGAAGCCCTGTTGTGCATCAAGAACTAAGGGTACTTTCACCTTATGGAAGGGTACCGGTACCATACAGAAGCCACGATTGAGTACATGGAGAATTATCTCGAGGACTCTCATTGTCAGACGGATGTTTTCAGTCGATTCCGCGCCAGTAAATGTACAATGAAGGTTGCAGAAGCCATGAAAGCGCAGATTACTTTGGACAAACAGTAGGAACGGGAGAGTGAGCACGCTTAGAACAAGCTTTCTGCGGCTACAAGGCGCTTTTGAGTTGATGAAGATAAAATGCTGATCGAGTGAGAATTTCCACAACATCTTGTCAACAAATCATATTTCAACTTTGTGAAGATGCAGCTACTGAACCACTTCTCTGACCATATCCGCCAGCTTGGTAACCTCTCATATGCAAGCTCTAAACTCCCTGGAAGAGCGATGATGGATTTAAACAAGTGTACCGACAAATGAATCATCATGATGCTGCATTCCAGATTTTGCGAATGAAAGCCCGAAAGGAGGTGTTTCAGTATCCAGCTGAATGCACACACTGCAATCCAACATAGCAACGATGAAATGCCTCTAACAAAAGCTCCTATTAAACGAATGATGAACAACCTGCAACCTGAAATCAAGACACTTGATGACTTGGCCGAGTGGTGTGCAATGCCAGAAGAGGAGCTACCAAATCACATCGCTCGCAGTTGCCGGAGATTTGCCGACTGCAAAGACTACTTCGATCACAATCAGTGTTTCAGTCACCTCAACCATGCAAAATACATTAAGTACATCACAAGAGCAATTCCGGTGACGTCTTTTCAATGCGACCAGCAGGCAGTTTATATGGTTCGTATCAGTCGGTCCACAAGGTGGAGAAAGCATAAGCCACCCACAACTGGTACAGTGCTTCTCTGGATGGGGAGGAGTCTGGATAGCCGCCTGAGGTCGACTGCTGGATCCATTCCCGCAGAGTTAAAGTGTCATTTAGTTGTTGAGCATGCTGAATTGAGCATTGATGGGCTTCTTGGCTTGGTTCAGATGTTTGCAACAGCACTGATATGTCAGACTGCTGGTATTGTGATTGTGGAGGAGAGATATCAACCTCCAATCCAACCCTTGAATGATGGAAGCTACCGTCATAACCCTCTTTTCGGAGTCGGAACCACTTATATCGTCCCTGTACCCATGATCCAAGGGGCTTTACACCTTCTCTTGCAGACGCCGCAGCCAGACAGCATGTAGTGGTTCTTGAGCAATGCAATTGACTTCAATCCTTTCAATTTGTTTTACATGTAAAATTATTCGATTTAATTCTTGAAGTAATAATTGCAGTGACATATAGTAATCCGATGAGTGTTTACTCTGAATTTTTGTTATGGGAGTTGTGCAAGCTTGTGTATAATTGATGTCTCAAGGGATTAAATAGTTAAGAATATTCCTGAAATCCATGGAACAGTTCAAAAAACTGTTGAGTTGATTAAAATGTAGAGAACCAATGAGAAAGAAACAGGTGCAGTAAATTAGCTTAAATGACTGAACAAGTTTTTGAAATGTCACGATGACGTGATCACATCATTGAACGCTTCGAAGTATTGTGGAAGATTGGAAATCAGTTGCTCCCATTATTTGTGGGGCATGTGGAGAAGGATCGGTGGGTGGTGTCCATTTTCGGAAACCAATTTCGCATTTTGCTGATGTGCAGCTAGGCATCAGGAGGCAATGATTTACCAGATGGTATGTAACATATATCTAGGCGTATGGTAGAAACTATTTACCTGATGATATATATTATGTATATAACTATTAAGTAGAAATAATTTACCTAATATAAAATACTAGTAGTGCTAATTGCACCTAGTAGCATCAATAGTATTAAGTATTATCTAAGTCACTATACTTGATTGTTAACCTTTTCTTGAATATTAGAGGAAATTGGAAGAGAAACAAGTAAGTAGAAGAGTATCTTGTAAACTATATTGGGAAAAAGTTATTCTGCAATGAGTAATTTGCCACAAGCTCTATACCTGCGGTAGCCTCCAGTAACAATCACTAAAGCTGATAATTGAAATTAGGCCCAAGCTGTCATACATAATATGCATAATAAATGTGTAATACATAGTAACCCTATGGTAGTAGTGCTACCTTACCCCTTAAATTTGATATACTAAATAAGTAGTCTTGGGGCAATAGTGAAAGTGTTTGGGCAAGACATAATGTAATCAAATATACTAGATTTGCACTATCAGTTATTTTGCCGAGGCTTCATATGCAATTTCACTGTCAGGTCAGAACTCACTGTAGGCTGTCAGCATAGTCTCAATAATCTTGTCTGAGGTTTAGCATGTTATCACCCTGGTCTTGTCAGAGCCTAGTGTCAGCTGCTAGAAAACACAAATATAGCTTCCCTAATCAGATTAGTGGCTTCTCATGCTATCTCCCTAGTCTTGTCAGAGTTTGCTGTCAGCTGTCAGAGTCTGCAAGTATAGTCATTATGATTCTGCCAGTGGTTTCTCATACTCTTTCACAGGTCTTGTCACAGCCCAGTATCAGATGTATGAGTTTACATGTAGAGTTGTTGTGATCCTGTCAGAGGCCTCTCATGGTGTCGTCTAGATCAAGTCAAGTCTTATGGTTGGTTATTTGAATCTGTACATATATTCCACTGATTGCCATTCTTATTGTGATTGTAGAACAATTTATATATATAATGAATATGGTCAGTTTTCCATTGATTGAATTCAATTATTAATCTATCAAACTCGTATAAATTATATACATGATCAGTGATACAGCCTTATTATTGATTACTGTATTTGGAATTCAATATGTGGTAGCAGGTGCCTTTCAATCTCCACCATTGATCTTGTAGATTCTCTTGACATGGATAGCCAAAAGCTGTTTTTTGCATCTCTGGCAGGATACTTTCCCTTTGTTGGAATAGATTACTATACACAACTACTAAAATGTCAGATAAGTGTATCCAAAATGGTGTTCTGCAAACCCATATATGTATTGACTTTAAGTATGATACAGAGGTAACTGTCACCAGCCGAGTTGTTTCTGGAATAATTTACTGTAGTTGAACCAAGAAACACCCAGTTTGGTGGTAGCTTGTCTGTGAGGTGGGATATATATTATTGGCGAAAGTGACAATTGACTACAGACTGCACTATACCTACATGTTCACTTGCACAGCTCATAGCACACTTCATGAAAACCTCTGCATGATACACAGCATGTAGTGATCTATAGTTAGTTAATAGACATCTTCGCATGGGACAATAAGACGTTATATGGCTGGCCTGAAACAACTCTGACCCGGTCTTGAATATGGCATCGTGGATAGCTTCCGCACTACCATAACCGATCCTTACTATGGCTTTTACCACTGTGTCACAGTTGCCTACCCCAGATTATGGTACCATAGAATATATTTGTACCATTATGGGATTGTTATGGAAGTGCTATGAGAGGGTTACCATATATCACTGTGTGTGATAACTGTTTACAGAATGAAGGATATTTCTCATACTGTATACCGTTTCATCAATCCCTTTTTCATAAATTGCTACCATCACCATCATCACCACTGCCATCACCTCCACCACCATCACTATCACCACCATTGGTCATTTTGATATTATATCATACCTCCATGAGCTATATTGAATCTGTCCCTGCGAACTCCCAGCAAAGCCAGATCAGCTACTACATGCCATGCCAGATCCACTATGACTGGCGAAGCAAAATCCACTGCTAGATGTGAAGCCAGATCCACCACTACCACCTTGCTTCCAGTGAAGCCAGATCTAAAGCCATATGCGAGCTCTTTGCGAGTCTAGATTCTCTGCTACCAGAGAAGCTACATCCACCCCTACCAGTGTGCATCCACCCAGTCCAGATCAACTGCTAAGAGCAAAGCCAGTTTCACCCCTACCAGCAAAGCTGGATACACTGCTACCAGATTGCTCCCAGTGAAGCCAGATCAAAAGCTTCTTTCCACTTCATTGCAAGTCCGGATTCCCTGGTACCAGTGAAGCTACATCCAACCCTACGAGCGTGCTTCCAGCAAGTCCAGAACCACTGCAACCAGCAAAGCCAGTGTCACACCTACCAGTGAAGCTAGTGTCATCACTACCAGTGAAGCTGGATCCACCGCTACCAGCTTGCTCCTAGGGAAGCCTGATCCAAAACCTCTTGCAAGCTCATAGTGAGTACAGATTCTCTGCTACCAGCGAAGCCACATCTACTCCTACCAGTGTGTTTCCCATAAGTTCAGATCCACTGCTACCAGAGAATCCAGTGTCATTCCCACCAGTGAAGCCAGTGTCACCCCAATCTGCACAGCCAGTTCCACCCGTACCAGCGTCATCCCAGCGATGCCAGATTCACAGCTTCTTCATAGTGAGGCCGGATTATCTGGTACCAGCAAAGCCACATCCATGCCAACAAGCATGCTTCCAGCAAGTCCGGTTCCACTGCTCACAGCAAAGCCAGAGACACCCTTACTTACACAGCCACATCCATTGCTAACAGCGAAGCAAGAATTTCAGAGAGGTGCAAGTGTCGGGCAAAGCTTTGGTGTTACCATGACCAATATTTGCTGTGGCCGTCAGTACGGTACTACTACGCGATACTGATATTACCACTGTGCCACAGTACATTATGGGTTTGAGATGGTGAGTTACATTATTTGATAGTAAGTTTGCATATAGTTTTAGTGTTTGCAAGACATTATGACATCATGTCTATGAGAACCTCAACTTATGGATATGATTATTAATACAGATTTGGATACCGACAAGTAGGTGTTCACATACACCAACAATAGGTCACAATCATGTGTTATATCAGAGCAATAATGTCATTAATCAAGATATATGTTTCTTTATTGATGTAGTATTCATTTAGCTAACTATATACAATGTTTGACTCTTTCACCACTCACACAATAGCATTTGGCACTCCAGCAAAGCAACCTTGAATGTCAACTCTATATAACATGGTTGAAGATCACTGTTGAAAACAGAAATCATGTTGGGTGTGAGAGTAGCAGACACTAGACACATGTTGATCAACTAATGGCAATGTGTACATACCAAAGATGATTGGGTTTGACTTGTGTATCAGCAGTATGTGACATTGCTGAGATGATCGATATCCTTCTCATGAGATTGGTACTGCAACAACTCCCTGGGATGCATTCCCACTCTACTGTGACAAGTGCAGCACTGATATGGTCTCTGACAATTGTGGTCTGATTAATGTGACTCTGACAAGTGTGGCTCTGACATATCCCTGATAATCCCAGCTATGAAAGTGCGTTTTGACATAGTCTCTGACAATTCTGGCTCTGATAAATGTGGCCCTGACATGTGTGGCTCTAACAAGTGCAGCATTGACAGTGTCTCTGACATAGTCTCTGACAATCCCAGCTCTGATAAACCAGGCTCTGACAAGTGAGCTCTGACATGATCTGACAATCCAGGCTGCGATAAATGAATTCTGGCTCTGTGAAATGTAGCCCTGGCTACTGTGGCTGAGACAAATATGGCTCAGACAAGTGTGGCTCAGACAAGTGCAGCTCTGACATGGTCCCTAACATGGTCTCTGACATGGTCTCTGACAATCCTGGCTCTGATAAACATAGCTCTGACAAGTATGTTCTGACATAATCTGACAATCCCGGCTGCAATGAATCGGACTGACAAGTGCGACTCTGGCATGGACTCTGACACTGGTCGCCTCAGACAAGGTGCCGAAGGCGGGACTGGATACGAGGCATCTCTGTTGAGATCAGCATATCGGATTGATCTAGTATACCATGTTACAGGGTTCTAAACATATGTACTGGTCCATTAGGTATTGGTAGTCTTCACCGTTCAGAATAAGTTGCATGGGTGTCAGAAACAAACAACCAGCTACAATGCATCATACTCATTACAGCACATCTCAACAGAATATCATTCAATTGTATCTGTTTGGCATCGCAAATGATAGTAGCTCCAAATCCTCTATCATCAATAGTTGATGATATAGCATCCACCATATTACACTCCCATTAGGGTTGGCATCCCCTGTGTTGATTATAATGCTGAAATGAAATGTGGATAACAGTTTGGCAGGGCACAATTCTTGTTGACCTTCCTAATTACTATTTCATGGTGATAGATATCCTTGAATGAAAATATTGTTGAATTGATTGTCTTGTCTGTGCCACTTCTCCATATACCTTACATTACGAACTACAACTGCATCTCGATTATTGTACTGCTGTATACTGACTGTGATGCCATATGCTTGGTATATCTTCTGACTGAGAATCCCCAATGCATGAGATGGAGATGTCCATAGGTCTAGACTGGTACTGGTATCCACTTGGAATGTTGAACAATAGGATGTCAGAGTATCAATATACTCTAATATGCTGACACCTTCTGGAAATGTCAGAGTTGCAATCATATTGTGTTTGCTCATTACTCTGTTGATGCAAGGTATCAAACTTGGTGATAATTTGTCAGATGTCAGAGAATCCCCCACAAGAAGCTTTCTGCATATATCTGCCTTCAGGAAGAGGCGATCTGAATCAATGATCTGGAGTAGAATACTAACTTTCAACTTGACATCAAATAGGCACATTTTCCATTGCAACATTTGCGGAATATAGTTAACATTGTTGAAAGAATGATAGCTATCTTTGATGAGGTTTCTGTGAGCGGTTTTGGACATTTTGGTGTTACTGTTATTGGCAGAGCTGATTTTCCAAGTATATTCGATATAGTGGAGAAGGCAATCAATTTTGAAGATCTTGCTCAAACTGTGACTTCTGCGGTATGGTAGAATGCGGTGAATGTGGCTGCTGATGCCACTAAGCACATCCAGTAGGTATTTGAGTGTGGTTTTGATGTGGGGGTGGTACCTGGCATTCAATATGAAGTTGGTGACAGATATGGTGAACATACAGTGGTCAGGATACTGTTTAAGAAGAGGGTGATGTACTGCAACCCAAACTGTCAGCATGTCCTTGTACTCGGCACCGGTCCAGTGTTTTACATGGGTAAGTTTGTCTTCAAACTGGCAAATATTAGAAAAGTGAGGAATTTTAGAAAATTGTTTATCTGTCAGATCCAAACCCATTTCTTGGCCATAAATACCTTTCAGAAAACCAACAATCCATTCCCAGGTGTGATCGGTAAATACATCTTTCAGTAGCTAGTGCAACCAGGCAATATTGAGGCAACTATATATATTACACCCTGTATAAGCATCGGTGAAATTTGGACAGTCAGTACACATCCATAGCCCCCACCTCCTCAGCAGCCGTTGTTAACATATAAATGTATCGTTATGGATGGCAGCTACTGGACCTGCAGGCGAAGCCGGGTATGTCATCTGGACATATCTCCCATAGATGGTACCAATTATTTTTCACCAGTTATTGTGTACTGCTCTGGGTAGTTTGCAAAGAACGTCGCATTTTGGGGATATGCGTATCATGCGCCACAGTCTGCACAGAGAACTGTGATTCCGCTCTTCGCTGGCTCGTCCAGAGTGCTCAATATTGTTCGAACCAATTCATGGTATGCAAATCATGTGGTGTGAGTTTTTGGTTTGTATGGACATTTCAGTAAAAGACAAATCAGTATTCATCTGTTCGTCTTAACTGATCATCTCTTAACCTTAGAGAGGTTGCCAATACTGAGATAAACAGGCCAAGCCATTGTGTTGCCACCTAGTGTAGGCAGCATAGTTATGTCAGTACTGAGTATAATGGGGACAACTGTTAATCCATCTGGCAACGATTCCTAGGATGTGTTAGCAATGAGTAATAAGGTCCTAATATCTAGAGAAATCCGGTCAACACTGGAGCTGATACTCTTGACATGCTACCCACTCTGACAACATGAAATTCTGACACACTCTCTCATCCACTATGACTCTGATGCTCTCTGACACATTCTCTCTGACATGTTCGCTCTGATACGTTTTCTCTTACATCATCCCTCTGATCTGTTCTCTCTGATACGTTTTCTCCTACATGCTCTCTCTAACATGCTCTCTCTGACACGCTCTCTCTGATATGATCTCTCTGACATGCTTTCTCTGACACTCTAACTCACCCAAACAATTTAAAAATCTGACAAGAAACAATCTCTCTGACAATGCAAGAAAACTTGCCTGCATTTTCCATCACCAATCTGCAGTCCACATCTCCGCATCTATATGTTTACCACTGGAATCCATTTGTTTGACCAGTGCATACCAGAGATGGTTCTGAAAAAGGGAATGTCCTAGGCTATATCGTACAGCTGTAATAGGGTGCTGTTACCAGCATGGTGTAAGTTTTCCTTCAATATTACCAGAACTGTCCTTCCATTCACATACAAGTCAGTTCATTTCTTCCATGTCTGTAATGAGTTGATAGAGCTGGTCAGGGTTCTTGGCATTGGAGTTGGGCACAATAAGGCTTCATTTGAGGATGATGTTGAGTTGCATTTTACCTAGATTGGTATCCACAATAGAATAACAAAGTTGCCATTGTTGGGGTGTAGCAATTGGAGCAAGGGGGTCCAAGTCATCATCCTAAAGAGATAGAACTCGTACAGTGTCATCGATTAGGGCTCCTTTGTTGAGGAATATCTCTGTCTCAAATGGCTGGCTTTGTGTATTATTGTCATTGAACTGGGGAATATCATCTGCGACTTCATAGTCTAGCCCATCTGACGTGGAAAGATTGCTAGAATTTGGGTGAAGACATGCATGTGTTGAACAGCGGTGATTAGTAAGACCGCTTTGTCTGGAAAAGACCCTGCCGCATGAAGTGTCAATTAAGGACAATATAGTTGACGGTACAAACTTACTGATCGAGTGCCCCTTGGACATTGACCGTAGTGAGGCTCCTATCACACAACCCGAATCTGTGTATGCAGCCTAAGCTAAACACACTCAGATGCGAGTAGTGGTAGCAATGGGTCCGGGTGACCCGCCAGTTGTCCAGGTTGGACCGGAAAAACGGTTTGGTACAGTTCCAGACCTGTTCAAAAACCCAACCAACTTTGTCTTTGCGGGGTTGTTACCTGGACCAGACATACACCCACGGTTTTTTGGCCAGATTGGACTTGGACCACAGTTCCATTTTGCTGTTCCTGCAACTTTGGCTCCGATTGAGTATCTGAGTTCTGTTTGTGTCATGACATGATCAATACGTAGATTGTGCAGTTATAGCCGCTCTTTAACCTCCCGCTTTCAGATTTGCGATCAGACCAATATTCGCTGAATCGCTGTGTAATCGAGCGAAATATTATGCAACCTTGGGAGGGTTTCATTAGCGACTCAACGAATGTTCATCGGATCGCAAATCTGAAAACGGGATGTGAAAGAGCAGCTAAAACTTCACAATCTGCATATTGTTCATGTTACGATCTGATCAGAACTCAAATACTTAATTGGAGCCAAAGTTGTGACATTGGAATGCCAGTTTGTAGGTGGTGAAACTGGCCCAATTGCAACGGTCCGGGTTTTCGTGTGGTAAAACCCATGGCAACTGTTCGGGTCCAGTTCCAACCCTAACCCAGAACCGTTCCAGCAGGTTGGAACCATTGCTAACACTAGATGCTAGTATAGCCTCATGATATTGTTGTATCACACACCATCTTCAGGCTTTGTTTGTTTGTAATCATTTTGCATTCACCCCAAAGAGGTGCCCAGCTAAGTTACCATAAGCCGGCCGACCACTGGTGGTCATGGCATTTAATTAACATTTTTATCCCTGTCCATCGGAAACTTCCTGTCCATCCTTCGGCTAAGCTATGGCCAAACTAGCTCACATAGCACCTACTTCTGACTCAGGCAAAGTCATTCCCTCGCACTTCCCGCTACCCGGTGGAGGGCACAAGGCCATTGAAACTCCCCCTAGCACACCCCCATTACTAATCTCTTGGATGCTCGACCTGTGGTGAGTTTGACACAGGGAACTCGGTTCGTGCGACATCAACCTGCATTTCCAGGGAGTCTGCTTTCGGCTGCATCGATGCAGTGTGACATCAACTTGTTCGGTAAATGGAGTCTGCTCGGGTGGGGGGAGTGGCGGGATTCGAACCCGTAATGAACACCATAGTGGTGGCAAGACCATACCACTACACTAGGGGGCCACTCCCACTATCTTCAGGCTTGCAGTGTACTATATGTAACCATTGTGTGTTTCTTTGTGTGGAATGCTGGGAAGTTCTGCTTCTAAGCACCATTTTTGACTTCCCTAAATGGAACGGTATGAGTTGATGTTTCTGCTGTACCATAAGGTCGCGTATGCCTGTGTTCAGCCTCAGAGGTATACTGATGGTAAATAAAAGAATACGGTTGCAATCATGGATGCGAGTGATGGTAGACCTAGATTCATATGTAAGAATATCACTAGAGATCTAAGGCTGGTGGCTATCTGACTATATAGAATGGCGATTACCCAGCCCAGGTCACGTGCCACCATGATATTATCCCCCTCTTTAGCTGCAGACATCCCGCGCTGCCACAGCCTGTATACATGAAGAGGAAAGTGTAACAGCAGCACATGACTTGGGGCTGGGTAATGGCCATTCCATATAGTCAGCTTGCCAGGAGCCTTGGATCTTTAGTGGTAATCATTCTATACATCTACACCGAATGTCACTTGCATCCACGTTTCCAACCGTATTCCAATGATTACCACACGTATGCCTATGAGGCCAAACGCTGCCGTACATGACCTTGCACAATTATCACTGTTCAGTAAATGAATATGTTTCGCTCACGAGATTTCGCGAGTTTACCCCTTTTCCAATGTGCGACACCATTGTGTCAACAATTCAGAATACTGCCCTCCAAACAAGATGTGGAAGCATCATTACTGCAAAGCACGGAGCATTGATCATTCCATTGTTCAGTGGAGCCACCCGACAGCAGCGGAGTAGTGTTCAGAGACCAATTGCCCAATGAAGCGCATTGCCGGCCATAACCCCAATCATCACGATTTGCCAGACATGACTGTTCCACCTTGCCAACAACAGAAATCTCACATGATCAACCTGATCGAGTTCGAATACCATCCCCATGAGTCCATCGACTGCGATCATCACCCAGTGAACTGACAATTGACGGAGTGATCTTACGCCTGAAAACGGCCTTTTCAAAAAGCAAGGGCAAAGTCAAGAGACGGATTACATATCAGCACAGTTACGACTACATTCCTTCCACCCGAGTGAAATGCTCATACCTGAATTGCATTGTACTGTAGGTGGACGACTCTGGTCATGTTAAGGTGCGGCTCTGTCACATTAGGTGCGGCTCTGTGTCATTAGTGCGGCTCTGCAGGAGACTCGCGTATTTGTCAGTTCTAGCGAGATGTCAGCTCGATCATCAATAACATTCACTTCTATACGTACGGAGAGGCTATTTGCCAACATTGGTAGCAACACTTGACTTCTGACGGCGTCATAAGCATCAGAAGCGATCGAAACACAACGCACGATGGCGGATTCACTTGGTTTATCTTCGAACCAGTGGACTGCCGGCGGCTTGGAGACATCGCAGGAGTCTTCCGACTCCACGGCTCTTCCTGCTACGCATGACATGCAAGACACCCATGATGTCAGTTTTACCAACAAAATCCACAAAGGCGAGTCAATTAGGTTTCGCAGCAGGTTTAAGACTCCAACCACCGTGGGCTTCCAACCTACAGAACTTCGCACAACAGAATACATCACAAACCGAATGAAGATCATCGACGACGGCCCTGGGGTCTTGTCTGACCCAGCAATCAACTGGATCAGGGCTACGGAGGATGTCCAATTGGGGATCATTGATGCTAACCTATCCGAGAGCCTTGAACAAGCCGAGGAATTCGGTAAGATTTGCGACCTCAACGAGAGCTTGGCCGCTATAGTCAAGGACTTGGAGGCGACTGAGCCCGTCCGAGACGGCCCGAGTAGAGAATTAGCGGCCGCCCAGTGGGAAATTGTGGAGTTGGAGAAAGAGCTTCAGATCGAGAAACGTTGATCTGCCATGTTGGAGAGACGGCTCGACAAGTGCAAGTCGGAGCCGGAGACAACGGAGCAGACAGACATCGCACAGCTCTGGCTGGAGAAGGACATGCTGCTGCACGAAGACAAAAATCTCTCGTCAGAGAAGAGTAGCCTGGAATCCAGATTGAGAGGGTTCGAACGCGTCATTCAACGACTGACGACTAACCAAGTACATGCGACGCTGGCGCCGAACACCTCCCAACCGCCTCCAGGCCTAGTCGGGATCCGTGGCTCCTCTGAACCGACCTCTGGCCTATTCGGGATCTATCGCTCCGCCGAGCCAACCCCTGGCTCGTCTAGAAGCCGTGGCTTCTCTGTCACGTCATCTAACCTTCCGACATATGAGGCCAAACGAACCTTGGACGATGTCACCGCCTTCCTTTTTGCGTTGGAACGACACTTCAAGAATGCACCCCAAACCATTGGATGGGTCGGCACGATAGGCTGGGGAGAGCAAGCAGTGCTACAATTTAAAGGCGACGCAGCAGTCTGGGCCATGCACCGCTTCCCAATGAGTACGCCCATCGAATGGTCCACCTTTTGCACAGAGTTGAAAGCTAAGTATATTCCATCCAATGCCTTGGACCTGGTCAAACGCGAATGGGAAGAACTGAGCCTGAAGAAGGGAGAACGCGTCACGGAGTTTAATGAGCGTTTCCGTCGCCTTCGTTCGAAGTTAGACCCACACCAGCCAATGCCTGCCGAAATGATAGCCGACGCTTATGGATACAAGATTGAACAGGGCAACCAGGGAGTTTATAAAGACTTGGTTCGTTATATTGGCATGCGCGATAGGACTCCAACCCTCGAACAGCGCATGGAACACCTCGCCGCACTGGACACGTCTCTCTACAAGTCTCAATCTGGAAGTGGCCCCAACACTACCACAACTACGAAGGCTTCAGCTAGGAAGATGGACTCCAAGACAGGTGGCACAACTGGCACAGTTGGCCCGGCCAAAGACGACGGCTTGACCTGCTATAACTGTGGCCAGGTGGGTCATATCTCCCGCAATTGCCCAAACCGCGACTTGATGAATAAGCTAATCGAACAAGCTTTGGTCGGCAAAGATGCCCCAAAAGCCAAGTCCGGACGCCCCCGGAAAGATAAGAAACGGGGAGGTGCACTAACCGGTAGAAAGGAGAGTGGCTGGCTTGCAGAGGAAATGGAGGCTGAGCAGGAGACTGACAGTGAGGCGGAGAGCGAATTGGAGAGCCTCTCAGACTCGGACTCTGAAGCGGGAAAAGGCAAAGGAGGTCAGTAGCTGCGGCTGTACCTCCCATAAAAACACCATCATGTACGGTATCGTCAAACAAAGAGGGTGGCAAATTGGTGCCAGATAGTCAATTCAAGTTTTTCACCCGTTACCACCACTGGAAAGTTAGTAAACTAGATGATTCAGTGGTCGACCTACTAAGGTTTAATGGGAAGATAAGATACCAAACTAAAGGAGGATGGTGGAGCAGCAAAAAGGCAAGGGTAGTGAAGGACGATGGTGCGTCA
>Ga0307515_10013849_pt1 | contig 15016 bp, 8 predicted proteins | sample 17_EM_MG_FD_194513 | JGI IMG/M metagenome (GOLD analysis project Ga0307515, IMG submission 194513) | Populus trichocarpa ectomycorrhiza microbial communities from riparian zone in the Pacific Northwest, United States - 17_EM | ecosystem: Host-associated > Plants > Roots > Unclassified | place... | reverse complement strand
CAACCATAAAGAAGGCTTATCGTGTTATCTCTCAACCTTTTCCTCTTCATTATTTAGAACGTGGATCCTTCTCTTTTAAATAACGTGCCTATAATTGAAGGATCTGTTTGTTTACTATATTACCTTTTCCATATTTCAGTTTCACACACACACAGTCACGAGACTCGATCCAGAAGCTGATCCTATATGAGGCTTGAATTACTTAGGTTACAGGGTCAACTGTCAAATAGATTAACTGTTTTATTTCATTTTCTTGAATCGGGTCCCGTTTGAAATAGATCTAACTAGATCATAAGCAACCAAACACAACTAATTAAATTTTATCAAATTAATATTTATTCTGGTTCGATTAAAACCGAACCAATCAAAATCACACCAAAATCAAGTATGGTACCATTAAAAAAAAAATTGATATATTGATAATGTTGTCTCTTCATTGTGTACTTCAATGACAAATCATAGCTGTCTTTGTTACCGAATGTTAGCTGTCTTAAAATTCTGACACAGTTGGCAATTGTTATCGATTGTAAGCTAAATCCCTAAAATTTCCAGTAATTTTACTCAAAACTCTCTCTAAAATCACCATAAAAAAAATTCATCACAATTCAATAAATTAAATATTTTAAGAAGCTTAGGATAGGACTTTCCTTAATTTAGAAAATAGAAACTACTATAATTAATTAAAAAAATAAAATAAAATAAATTCTCGAAGCACAAATTCTCTAGTTAAAGAAATGGACGTTGGAAGGAAAGCAAGCAATTAGTAACATTTAAAAAACTTAACTTCCCTTCCCATCCCTTCTCTTTCTCCGTTCCTTGAAAGAACCAACCGCCAACTCTCTCCCTCTCTGCCTTTTATTATCAACAACAAAGAAAAAAAAAGTTACATAATAATTCTGTCTCTTTGCAATTTTTTTTCGGTCTTGCACAAGCAGGTAAAGTAAAAGATAATTTTCTGAATATAATTAGCGCTTGAAGTATTTGTTTTATCTTTTTGACTAATTTTCTTTGATCCCTCTTGAAGAGGAATTTTATAGAGCTTGGAATACCAATTTTTTAAGGATTTGGTTTTCAAATATTCGAATGGCTGCTGCTGCTTCTGCTGCTTGTAGGCGTGTTGTGGGTTATCAATTTGGAAGCAATTCAGGAGGTATTGGTTTTGGTAGGGGAGGATCTGGTGCTGTTTCTCCTTCAAATTTGGGTTTGATTTCTCAAAATAGGAATATTTCTCAGCTTGTCAACTCTAATGGCAGGAGGTTATTTCTTGTCGATACATTAGCCCTCGTAAGTTGTTATTTACAACAAACCCTTTTCCTTTTTCTTATTTACATTAATGGGTTGCATTTGTTTCCATGTTAATTTCTCATTTTCTTATAAAATTGCGGCAAGGAAATTTAATAGTAATATAACTCAAGAAACACCATTGCTGAATTTATTATTGAACTGGGAAAAAAAAAACTGCAGGGAGTTTTAATTGCTATAATTTGTTTCATATTATAAATAATTCGCGTGCATATTTCTTGGTTGGTGGGTTGGTACAACGTGGGGCCTACGAGATGATTGATCGAAGAATACTAAAATTTGAGTACTGGAGATGAATGGTACAATGAGAAAACTGAAAGTTTAATGCTTGGAAGCCGAATGTGGTTTTGTAAGCTTTTCTTTTTGTGATGAAAGGTTGAATGTTTGTCAAATGATGTGGTGTGTTTTTTGGGTTTAGGTTAGAAGATTGGAGTCGCAGGGTGTGCCTTTGAAGCAAGCTGAGGCGATAACAGCTGCTATAACTGGAGTTTTGAATGATAGCTTGGAGAATGTGTCTCATTCAGTTGTCTCAAAGGAAGAGATGCAGAAGGTAGGTTCTTTACGTGGTAGTTTTACGTTTGCTCTTTTCTGTTATGTTGACATGGATCAATTGATATTTGATGTAGCTCGATTTCAAATGAGCTATTTGTGCAAGGAGTTTGTTTATGTTATAACTGTATTTTCATTTCATTTTTTTTGTTGAACCTGTGTAATTATTTTATGTCTGGTTTTGTTGGTAGAATTCATTGATTCAAGAAACCAGCTTGTCAAAATTCAAATCTGAAGTCCAAAGCTCGCAGGTACTCACTAGCTTTTTAATGTTGTTTTCAGATGTGAATTTGTTGAGATTTTAGCTGGATATGAAATTTGTTGGGTTCAAGAGCAATTGCAAGTCTGGCATTGTTTTGTTGATGTTCTGCAGCTGGACTTTATAAATATTGCTGATTGATGCTAATAGTGTCAGTATTAAGAGTAGTTTGCTTATATGAAGACCGTGGAAAATTCAATGAGTGCTCAAGTATGTTAATTCAGTTGCTCAATCTTTGGCATTCGTGTTCTGATGTATAATTGGCCCTTCTGTCTCTTTGAAACATTGGTTGTAACTAGGAGTTGTCTCTTCCCTATTATAGTAGTTATGCTTATTTTCTTCATGAAGAATGAGTGCTAGAAGAATTTCATTTGGATTCTGATACCTTCTAATACAATTGATTAATTCCATGTTGAACAGGATAGCCCTTCTTTGTGCATTCAATCAATTGGGTGTCCCTAAAAATTGAACTGCGCTGTTATGGTAAAAGAAAAAAAATCCAAAGAGCATTGAGAATCTTTTTTTCCATTCCTCTTAAAATGCAATGATTACGTTTGAAAGATAACTTTGTGAGACTCCTTAAAGTGGAGGTATGTTTGGTGCTAACCTTATTTTCTTGCTAGTTGTCTGGTCCAATCTTTGAGAAAAAATTTAAAAGTATCCTAACATCAGTTCCTGGTGCTTGCTTTTGAATGTTGGGGGGGCTGCAATCTAACTAGTGTTTCCATGCCTTTTTGTTTATGTTATCTGAACAATATTTATTGCAGGAACACCATTTTTCTTTGTTGCAACATGAGACTGAAAAACTCCGGCATGATATCGAGAAGATGCGCAGTGAATTGAGGTCAGGTTTATGTATTTACCCTGCATGCTGGATTCGCTTGTTACCAATCTTCTTCATGCTAAGTCATTGATTGTGATTCAGGCATGAAATTGACAAGCTCAGTGCTGGTCAACGGTTGGATCTGAATCTTGAAAGAGGGTAAGAAATGTACTGCAGAAATTTCTTTTCTCCAACAACTAAATTACCGACATGAGTTATTTTCTCGTGGTTGTACAACCTTTCCAGGCGGATAAGGGAGGAGCTAGCAAACCAGAATGCTGAAACCACTAACCTCACTAACAAACTTGATGGCGTGAGTACTCCGACTGAAATTGATATAGATAATGCGGTTTGGTCAATTTGCAACTTTAACATGCTCCCTCCCTTTCTATGTCATAATTTCAGGAAATTCATGGTTTGAGGGCCCAATTGGAAGCAGGAAAATATGAAGTGATAAAGTATTGCCTGGGTACTCTTGTTTCCATCTCTGCTGTTGGTCTTGCCGCAGTCCGCATCTTGATGTAAACATTTATAACTCAAAGCAGTTGCTGCATAACAAGAAGGGGGCAAGTAATAGCTTGTTTTTTGAAAGCTATTATTTGCATGAAAAACATGAAACAAAGTTCAATTAACAATTCAAGTTTTTTTCCTTGTTTGTATCTGTATAATAAAAACAAGAACAAAGCTTTCGTTATCCAGCAACCTCAGAATCCTCAGTGGTTTCATGTAAGAGAAGTGGTGTTGGTGGATGGACTAGTTCTCTTTCAGGGTGCATTTTAAGAATGTTATCTTGTCGAAGTCATTCTCCTCATGCGCCGCTCTAGACCCACCACACCGGACTCATTAAATCCACCGATGTCCACTCAATAGCTGATCCCACTGTCTCCGTTCCACCAAACATCACATCCTGCCACATATATGCGTGCCATTATAAATTCTTTTATTACAACAACGAAAATGTATGCAAAATTGGATTTCAAGAATATTTTCTGCACTTCAAATTTTTTAAACTAAATACCTTCAAACTTTTAGATTCATGACGCAGAGCTTACGCATCTGGCGCTAGAATGGACCACAGTAGGCAAAGGCAATGTCAGAATGATCATATGTTAAATATTTGGCAGCTGTGTTGGCTGGTCTATTAGAGAAAATGTTATCTCGGACTTGCAAAATTTGACGAACTATATATCTCCGGCGATCGGAGAAGAAACATTGCACCATATTGTCGCTAGTTTAGCTAGAGTGCTAGACCATGTTGAGTTTAATTGGTCCATCAAGAGCATGTTACCTATAGTTGGTACCCTCTGCAGATGGATATGGTACGCTTCGGTAAAGGCTGCAAACTAGCCGGAAAAGAAGTAAAGGGACTATAGAGAGGAGGAAGAGACTGGTGTTAATATTGGTGGGTGAAGGGTGGCATCCAGCATAGTCATTACCTATTAATGTTTCCTTGAGTTTTTCATATGATCACTAACAACACCTGGAACCAAACATGCGCCAAGATCTGCCCCAGAAAGATAACATGAATCAATAGATTTAACCCATCTTCCATTTTTTCAAGTCATGCGCACATTAGCTTTTGACACGGCATGCGTAAAAAAAATTCTAGTTCAAATATATTAAAATAATATTGTTTTTAGATTTTTTTTATATTTAATATTAACACCATTAAAAATAAAAAAATATCAATTTAATATTTTTCAAGAAATAATAATTAATGATCACTAATTAGATTCCACAACGTCTTTCCATCTTTTTGGATAAAATTACATGATTAAACACACATTAGGGTAATCAAAACCATGCTCATTCTTGTTTTGGAGTTTCAATTAAAGAGAAACGATGAGAAACATAAACCTCTTGCTTAGGAAGGGGTGGGGTGGGGGGTTTGCTACACACTAAATGAACAAATCATTTATTAAAAGGTTAAGGTTATAAGAACTTCCTTTTTTTTAGTTAGATTTATTTATTATTTTTTTTCTATCATATTATTAAATTAATATTAAACCAACTCAAGTTAACAGCTCGAGACTTATTTTTTTTTTACTTTTTTAAAATGCTAGTGTTAGTTGAGCATTTTCTTTTTATGTTAGGAAAAAAATGGTTGGACTAAAAGCATAACACGAGCCACCAATCTAGTTATTAACTAAAACACTAAAGATTTGAGTTTTTCCAACTACTTCACGATTCATATGAATAGTGAAGCAGTTGATTTTATTTTTTTCATTTTCTTCTTTATTTTTAATTTTTTTCCTTAGATTTTTTTCTTTCCTTTTGATTTAATCCTTATATGACCTAATTTCATGAGATAAAGTTTTAAGTTGTAGTAGAAAGATAAAATTTAAATTGAAAGGACTGTATAATGTAAAACACAAAGATCTTAAATTTTTTAGAATTTTCATCTGAGTCTAAAAGTTTATTTATTTATATTTTAGTCATTGAGTCTGAAAAAGAGCCAGTTGGCAACATTTTGACTATAAAAAATGATGGGTTTTGTATTAATAGGTTTATTTTCTCGAAAAAAGTTCAATAAAGGTGGGTTTGCCTTTAAATAGGGTGAAAAAGTAGTAGAGAGGTTAGCTTGGTTTGTTTTAATTCAATTGATTTTTATTTTCGAGAGTAATTTTTAAATGTTTTGGGGTATCCTCTAAATATGGTAAAAACAAGTTGAAATATGAAATTTTAGAGTTAAAAAACATATTCCCCGATTTTCATCTAAATGCTGTCTTTCACATGTCTCTGGCCTTTTAAAAAATATTGGAATAGATGAAAAAAAAAATAAAAATAAAATAAAAAGCCAGGTACACTTATGTTTTTTTATTTATTAAGACCAATCACGTGTACGTAGCCTATCAATCTATCTTCTCATGTGTGGGTTTCACAAGCGTGTAAGAATATTTGAAGTAGCCAGTTGATATTTCAGATTTGGAAAAACATGCTATTTGGAATCTTTAAATTCTAGCCATTGGGAATCTGCCCTTTTTGTCTTACAATAGCCTTGCACCTAATGCCAGCAAAGATAGCTAATAAAAGCTGATGTGACTTTCAATTCCTCAAATAGTTTGAAGCATTTTGAAGGAAGTGGAAGCATGGATCACGTAAAGCTGCAAGCGAGGTCCTGGGCTTATTGCAACGACCTCAAGAAATGAGAAGATCGAGCTCCCAAATCAATTCACAAATCAATGTTCATCGGTGTTGCAAGTTGTAACATGCCTATCTCGGCATTTGATCCCTTTTGTTTGCAGTATGAGCTCCAAAGCAACGTTTTCACCATTGTTATACGATTCCACTATTCAAACCCTTTAACTTTCCTTACCCTCGTCACCATACCAATCCGAAACATTTTGTCTTGCATTGCAAGTTGATTATGGCATGAATAGTAGTACTGTTTTCATGCTTGGGAGATAGGCAAGGTAGATAATTCAGGTGTGTGACTGAGAGGTGCTAGCTATCAATTGAAGAGGAAAGGGAAGTGAAGTGAGTGGTAAGCCCTTGCAGGTGTAGGAAATATGAACATCCATGCCATAAACTGTTTGGAACACATGATGCTTCATTAAGCAGCATCACCTCTAATTTCATCAAGCTCATGGTCCCGATTAATTAATTAATTAATTAATTAATTAAGAGAGACAAATACAGGCGATGTGGAGTTATACATGTCTTGATAATGACACTAACGCCTAAACTTATAGTCTTTAAAATGGTTGAGTTACAATTCTCTTTTCTCCAATTGGTTTCTTTCTCGAAATCGTACATATATAATTAATTTCCTTGGAATGATACCACATATAGGATTTTGGATTAATTTATTCTGATATTAATTAACATAGGTTAATTAAAATTAAATTAGTTTTAAAACATTTCACACATCATCAGTCACATAATTTCAAACTATGATATCATGCAAATTACATAAAAAAACAATGCTTATTTTCAACTCACCGCAATTTCAAACATATAGTTAAGCATTAAAAAATATCAAAAATCTAAAAAATTTATTTTAATAAATCTAAAAAAAAACATTCTCCACCACGTATCAAACATCAATATCATTAAACTAAGCACCTCTTAATTATTTTATTAATGCTGGAGCTGTTTTCGACTTTTTTTTTAGCATGTATACAAGAAAGGAATCGTTTGCTTGCTTGGAGGCACCAGTACATGTCTTTTCAATATTAAAGTAGCTGGGATGGTAAGATCATCTCCTTTCTTTAATATCTTTTGACTGGATCATGTTATAACCCAGCACAATTTCTCATGGACAAGAAGAGGTGGGAAAGACCAAAGAATAAAAAGGCACGAACACTTTGTCATTTGGAAGCTCTTCTTCTTCTTCTTCATCTTCTTCTTCTTTCAATTGATCAAAATAAAATTTCTTTTACAAGCTTTATTTGAATGGTACAAAATAAAAAGTAAAGATAATCTTTTTAACCCAATTATATATAAAAAAAAGTAAAAAAAAAACCCTGCAAATTGACCCTTTGTCACCATGGCCTCAATTATGTATAGAATCCACGAATGAAGGGGAATCCCATTCATTTCCATCCCTTACCTTTTTCCCTTCCTTAGAGAGGGCATAGCACACGCTTGCTCGGAACGGCAACGAGTCGAGTTGCTCTTGGCGCGGTGAGCCCAAACATATCAGTCATGTCAAGTTCACTTGGTTTCATGCCATCAGGCAATTCCCATGTAAAACAATGAAGCAAGTGAGCAACAGCCAAATCAAGTGTGTATAACCCAAGCTGCATACCGGGGCAAGACCTCCGACCAGACCCGAAAGGAATAAATTCGAAGTGATTCCCTTTAAAATCAGGCACCCCTGGTTTCAAAAACCTTGAAGGCTTAAAAGCATCAGGATCTTCCCATGAATTCTTGTCTCTCCCAATAGCATAAGCATTGATCATCACCCTTGTTTGCTTTGGAATGAAATAACCAGCAACCTCAGCATCTTCGGATGTTTCATGTAAGAGAAGTGGGATTGGTGGGTGCATCCTTAAGGTTTCTTTGAGGGCGCATTTCAAGAATGTTAGTTTCTCAATATCACTTTCCTCCACGCGCCGCTCTAAACCCACCACGTCTGCGAGCTCTTGCTGGACTCTTTTTTGATCCTCTGGACTCTTCATTAGCTCCGCCATGACCCACTCTATTGCCGACGCCACCGTCTCTGTCCCACCAAACATCACATCCTGCCAGAATCAACTTAGATTGATGAGTAATTCCTTCAATTTCATCTACCCACAAATGAGAGATATGTGTAGATTTGCACGTTATTGATTTTTGTTTCATTGGAATTGAAACGACAAAAAACTGGACTGCAATATTGAGATCATATATTAAATAAAAAGTTTTATAGGTACGTGTGAGTACCTTACACCTAATTTATATATAAAATGTTATTTTGTGAGATGATTGGATATTGTAAGAAAAGAGTATCAGTACTTACCATGATTATGGCTTTGATGTTGTCTTTAGTAAGGCTGATGGCTTTTTGTAAATCATCTGATTCATCTACTTTCCTTGCTTCTTCACTATAAAAGGCTAGCATGTCATCGACCATATCGGTTTCAGCATCTTCAGAGAAGTTATTCTGTTTTCTTTTTTGGATATGATCATCGATGATAGAGTCGATGAATTTATCAAGAGCCTTGCGAGCCTTGACAAGTCTAGCGCTGAGCCCTTGTGGGTCAATCCAGCCTAGCCAGGGAATGAAATCAGACATGTTGAATGCTCCAAAAAGCTTAGAGAACTCCTGCAAAATCTTGATGAACTCATCCTGTCCTTCATTTTTAGCCCCGAAAGCGGCTCTGTAAGTGATATTCATGGTCAACGTAAAAATCAATTCTCCAAGATTCACAGGCTTGCCTATATTGGCTTCAACTGTCTTAAGCATTGAGTCCACCTCATCTCTCACAGACTCCCATGATTCAGCCCTTTTCCGGCTAAATAGCTTCATGACGCAGAGCTTACGCATCTGGCGCCAGAAAGGACCATAGTGGGCAAAGGCCATATCGGCACGATCATAGGTTAAGTACCTTATGGCTATGTTGGCTGGTCTGTTGGAGAAAATGTTATCCTGGACTTGCAAAACTTGGCGAGCTATTTCAGGAGACGAAACAGTTACCATATGCAAGTACCCCATACGCATGTGAAATAGCCCACCATATTGCTTAGCTAGTTTAGCTAACCCACGGTGAGTTATTTGGTCCATCATGTGCATGCTACCTACAAGTGGCAACCCTTTAGGCCCTGGTGGATATGGCAATCTTCGGCGAAGGCGAGAGAGTAGACCTAAGAAGAAAAGTGAAGTGATAGCGATCAAGAAGAAAGACATGGGTGAAGCTTGCAAAGATTGGACAAGAGAATCCATGGATGGTTTATGTGTTGGTGCCTATGGATGTTTTCAGTCTGTATTTTGTGTAATCCACAAGACTTTACTCCTCGCAACTTTCCGATGCTGCTAAGTTGAGAGGGATATCATGGGCTTTATATAGATTTTTTTCGTGGCCTGTCTCGAACATTTCACAAGTTGGCCACTTTTTATTTATTTAATTATCTTAAATTATCTTGGAAGGTTTCGTCTCCAATTTGTAAAAGAATTTGTTTACTTATTCAATGCTGAAATCAAATAAGTTTATATTTTCTCTTGTGAAAGGTTGAAAACAAGTGTAGACTTTCTATAAATAAGGAGAGAAGGTAGGCCCATTAATTAATGACTTTCCTATTCTTTTTTTCGATATTTTTGGATCAGGCACATGGAGGCCATCCAAATATACCTCCTATCGAATATATTTGAATCAGCATAGTTCTAATTGCCAAATTCACAAAAAACATGTATGATTTTCTTACAAAATAGCAACTATGATTTAATATAAGCTCTCATACAAAATCTGGACGGAGATGAAACGAAAACAAGACAGAACAATTTCACCTATATATATAGTGAACCAGCTCACATGTTGAGGTCAAAATAACCACTACCGACCAAATTTTCTGTCATTATTTATACTTTTAGTATATCGACATTAATGGATAAAAATGTTCTATAAAAAAACCTCTCATTGATCATTTGTGGTTTGTCGATGAGTTTATTAGTAATACGTTTATTGATGGATTTACGGACCACAAAAGCCCGTTAAATTTTTTTTTATTTTGTTGATATTTTCATTTTACCTGCTTCATTTTGTTGATATTTTCATCGATGAATATAATATATTACCAACAAAAAAACTGTATATAATTCCATCGATGATTTTTTTTCATCGTCGGTATTTTCATTGGTGAATCTAACATATAACCAACAGAAAGACCATATGCAATTCTGTCGGTGATTAAATAGCGGGAGTGACATTTGCAGTAATTATTTTTCAACTCTCTAGAATATACCAACAAACTTAATCCTTCGGTAACACCGTCAATAATATATATATATATTAAAAATAAGTACATAATAATTAAAATAAAATAAATTAATATAACAATAAAATATTTATTATAAATTTAAACATTTATAAGTTCAAATACAATTAATTTAGAATAGAGGCGCTGGAGGATGAGGAGGGTCTTCACAAGGACCGTGAGCCCAATAAAAGAGGGCACATATACCACCCATCTGTGATCTCATCTTCATTATAAATCAGCTAAGTTCGGCCATCTCAACATTGAGTTGCTCATTATAAAAAACAAGTTAGGTCGTTCAAGTTTGAACTTGTTGGTCTAAAATCACCTTGAACTCTGGAGTTTGAGTGCTCCAAATCGATTACTAGCATCCAACAACTGAAACATTGCAGGCTGTCCGCAAGTCCTTGGCCGTAGTGTTAAAGAGACCGTACACCTGATTTCTATCGGGTCCATCGGACGAACCTGCCTTCAATCACAAATTCAGATCGAGATCCGGACAGGTTGAAGAATTGTCCTCATATCTCTCCTTTAATTGGGTGTTATATGTATCATGAAAACAGTTAGCAAATTCAAAAAAATAATAACTTAAAAAATGGTTGAAAACCAACATACCGCAAAATGTTGAGCTTGACTATCCACGAGCTACTGCACCTGGTTTTAGAGGTCATCACTTCGCACGCGCGTTTTCATAAAAAGCTTCATCAGGCTTAACTCACGTCCAAGAACTGTAGCCAGCAAGAGAAAATTGTTGTAAGTTAAATATATTTATAAAAAAACAATAAATAAAAAATAGATGTTATTAAAAATAATCTTACCATCCGCTTCGCATGTGAAACAAACGGAGCCGCCGATTTGCGTGGCAACAAAATTATGTTTCCTCGATACATCATAAGTCAAAGCCTCGAGTAACCAAAACTACTTCAACTCATCGATCAACAATCAAAGACAACCATTTATATTTCGACCCGAACTTTTAGGACTGAGTATGACCATAGATAAAAACATGAACTTCAACCTCATACACATCCTCGGTGACAAGTTATAAATCATGAGTATCACCGACCAACAAGAATAAGGAGCAACAAATAACCTGAATTGATTGAATCTGTCTGTACATAACCCAAGACACACGTTCCTTGATTCTATTAAAAATTAAGGATGCACTCTATTAAAATGTTTCCAGGCCTCACCATTAGAAGAGTGCACTATCACTCCATCCACCACATCATGTGAATGATGTCATGTCATGTGCTCAACAGTTTTTGGTGATATGAATATCATTTGAAGTCTAAGTGTGATTGAGAAGTATATAAGTTTTCTATGTGCGAAAAGAGTTATTTCCCTGCTAATTTTGGATTTATAACGAGCATGCTCACATGTTCTACATTCGGTCAACTTTGTATTTTAAAGGTAGTACAACATGCAGAAGTTTGAACACATATCAATTTTCTGTATCCTAGGCCGGGGGGTTTCATTATGGATTTAGCAGCATAAAAGTTATTTTTTAACCTATTTCCTTTAGGTAAAATGCTTCTCGCCCATTCAATAATTTTTTCAATAATCAGTCTCACTCAACCCATGATCTGACTTGATGATGAATACTTGTGCAAGGATCGATAATTTACTATAATTTATACACCCATTCTATAATGGTTCATTGGAGTCTTCCAAAAGATCAAAAAGCTTGGTTACATCTGGATTAGGTTCTTCATCCACGATTGAATATTGACTAGCATAACGCATCTCATTCACATTGCAGCCGTGTAATCATATTCCTATAAGGATTACTATTATCATCTACAACTCCATGCACGTTGCTAGAACTCGAAGTTGACCTAACCATTATTTCTACTATGGTCTCGTGAGGAACATATGGTTCTCTATGTGTAAACTAACACATGTATCTCTTCATGAACCCTTTTTGTAGAAGATGCATTGTTACAACATCTGTATCGAGAAACTTTTTATATTTACATCTCTTACATGAACATCTAATACCACCTCCATTAATATTTCTCGGATTAAATAGTTTGTAATTGATAAAACTCCGAACTCCATTACAATAATCCACCATACACAACCCTTTAGGCGAATCTCGATATATTCATGAATGATTATCCATTATTTATATCAAACACATATAGAATATTGATGATAACATGCATTAATTAATTACATAAACTAAATAAATTTAAAAATATTGGTTTAACTCTAACTTATTCAATCTATTTTAATAGTATTATTAATTCATTATCAATTATCTACATAAATTCAAATTTCTATACATTTACCAAAAATCTTAACTCAATAATAAAATTGAAAAAATATAAAATGAACCCATTAACTAAGCAATTATTTATTTTATCACAAAACACTTAAGTCATAAATTCAAAATAAATCTCATCAATTTATAAAAAAAATACAATTTTACAAAATCTCAAACAAACCTTAACATTTACAAATCATATATTCATACAACAAATTTCTATGGAAAAAAGCTATAGAACAAGCAAATACCTAAACAAAATACATATACAACAAAATTATACAATAAAAATCAATATTTTAAAATTGAGTTAAAATAAAAAATGGATAGTTTTGCTTATTTGAAGTGGGGGAATCCTCAATAAAATTTGAATTAGAAAATGGATGTTGATAAACTAAGTGTTGAGGTGGTGGTAGTTGGGGGGGTGTTGTTTGTTGTAGAGAAAAATAGAGGAAGAATAAGAAATGAGGGAGGGAGAGATAATGGTTGCTCATCAGGTCATAAATTAAATATTATAGACAGACTTACCGATGGATTTAAATCTGTCAGTAATTTTATTTATAAAAATGACTTATCATTGTAGTTTTTTTCTTTTTTCCTTTTTTTATTTTCCTACTGTAATTCTCTCGGTATATACTAAGAGAATATTTCCGTCGGTGCTTACCGATGGATATAACGAGTAAATATTCTGTTGGTAAAATTCACTCTGTTTGTAAAAATGACTCATCATTGTACTTTTTGCTTCTTTTTTTTTCGGTCTTTCTTTTCCCATTGTAATTCTCTCAAAATATACCAAGGGGATATTTATGTCGGTGTTTACCAATGGATACAATGAGAGAATATTATGTCGGTAAAATTCATCATAATTTACTACCGAAAAAATTATATCATTATTTTTGTTGGTATTTGTCAATTTTCTGGTAATGAACTACTATTGTTTTTTTCATAAATAAGAAGGGGTTGTGAGTATAGAATGTAAAACAAGTATATTGCTTTTCCTTTTTAATTTTACAAAAGAGGTTTAATGTAGTATTTGATTATTATTTTAGAATATATAAAAAAAAAAGATAGAGGAAACAAGACACCTTTTATTTTAAAATTATCCAAAAAATAAATTTATTATATGCTTCTATTCTTATTTCTTTAATCAAATACATTTATGTTTCATTACCACTATTTTTTTTATTTCAAAATAATAACCAAATGCTACTGTAAATGTTCGGATATGCAAAGAAGAGTATCATTCTTTTTCAAATCTTTAAATCCACACCTCATTTTTTCCCAATATTTAATTAAATCTAAATTCTGTTAGTTAAAATCCCAAATACAAACACCAGAGGCATTAAATCACGAAACTAAATGATCCACGATTCATACTCTCTCCTAGCTCCATTACTCTATGTAATTTAATTATAAAATGAATGATATGGAAGAGCCTATACACAAATCTTGAACTCATCAATTATAAAAGCTAGTTTACATCGTAATTAAGAGATAATATATAAAAGTGGATGATTAATTTAATAGACAATATCTCATAATTGTATTGAATTCATTAAACCAGTTTTTAAAAACTACAATACCCATATCAAATATAATGACAGCTGATCATTGAAAAATTCCCATGTGTTTCTGATCTGTTTCTCACAGATAAGGATAGACTAAATTCTCTATATTATATCTCAACTTGAGTACGTAGTATATAATATCACTGTCCAGACTTGCATAATTATATGGATTTGGATATTAATTTGAATACACATTCAAACCCTATATATTAAAAATAATAATTCATTCTATATATTTCAATCCCTATCTGTATATTAGCGTGCACATAATTGCAGTGACATGTTTTCTATATATAAAAAAAGTATAGTAATTAAATGTAGAAAATAATGACTTTCATAAAACGCAAAAAGAAATATATATAAATATATATATATATATATATAGTGCTAATAATAATTAATTCGAACTTATTTGACCATAATTAATACTATTTATTTATTTATTTATTATTGATGATGGAAAGCACGCGTTTTGCCTGTATTGAAGCACTAATTAACACTTGTGAACTATGGATTGAATTGGTCAGTCAATAGAGCATATTACAATTTGAAGGGTAAAATGTGACAAATATACTGCTTGTGGATTGTATGTGAATCTAATTTCTTCATCTCATAATTGCCATGAAGACCCCTTGTGATATTGGTGAAAATTACACGTGCCTCATGATGTTGGTTTAGTCCACCAGAGCTCAATTTTTCTCCTCTCTCGCCCCCCCAACTAACACATTTTAATTAACAAAAAAAAAAAAAAAACCGAAGAAAGAAAAGAAAAGGTATGTAAATACTGTAGAAACGAGCCATGCATATTCCGAACCTTGAACAAGCTTGATTTGCATGATAACAACTTCGAT
>Ga0307515_10013848_pt1 | contig 15017 bp, 13 predicted proteins | sample 17_EM_MG_FD_194513 | JGI IMG/M metagenome (GOLD analysis project Ga0307515, IMG submission 194513) | Populus trichocarpa ectomycorrhiza microbial communities from riparian zone in the Pacific Northwest, United States - 17_EM | ecosystem: Host-associated > Plants > Roots > Unclassified | place... | reverse complement strand
CGCGTAGCCCCGGGGTTGCGTCCCCCGCGTAGCCCCGGGGTTGCGTCCCCCGCGTAGCCCCGGGGTTGCGTCCCCCGCGTAGCCCCGGGGTTGCGTCCCTCCGGCCATACCTCACGTGTCGATCGCGGCCTCCGCGCTCAGCCCGGCGCTACTTCCGCGCGACGATACCGCATGTCGAGTAACTCGGCGATCCGCGTAGCCCCGGGCTTGCGTCCCTCTCGCGATACCTCACGGGTCGATCGCCGCCTCCGCGCCCAGCCCGGCGCTATCTCCGCGCGACGATACCGCATGTCGAGTAACTCGGCGATCCGCGTAGCCCCGGGGTTGCGCCCCCCCGGCGATACCTCACGTGTCGATCGCCGCCTCTGCGCCCAGCCCGGCGCTATGTCTGCGCGACGATACCGCATGTCGATGGCCGCCTCCGCGCCCAGCCCGGCGTCACCTCCGCGCGACGATACCGCATGTCGAGTAACTCGCTGTTCCGCGCATAGCCCTGGGGTTACGTCCCCGGCGATGCCTCACGTGTCGTTCGCCGCCTCCGCGCCCAGCCTGGCGTCGCGTCCGTCGCAGCGATACCGCACGTCGAGTTGATCGCCGCCTCCGCGCCCAGCGCTGACGTTGCGTCCGGGGCAGTGAAACCGCACGTGAGGATCTTCATCAAGGAATCAAAAAGAATCTCCGAAATAGTAGGGCCTGTGGGCACGGTGAAGAACTGCGCTCCATGCCAGCTTGGCCGCCAAGCGCAGTTCTTCAAGCAGCGGAGGGCAACCACCACCCGAAGATCTGTGTTCAGCGCAACGTGCACGTGGTTGTCCTCGGCTGCGTCCGTGTCCATCAGGCCGGGTGGTGCGTGCACCACGTATGCGATCTCGATCTCTTCGCCGATCGCGTGCCGGGTGTGTCTGGCGCTGGACGTCGGCGGCCACACGCGCCACAGCCACCGCGACAAGACGCTGGAGGCCAGGTACGGAGTGCACAAGGCCATGGACTGACGCTCGTCGTCGTGGCCGTTCTGGTGTCCTCGACGAACACGTACGGCTGGCGCGACGGCGCTCGATGGTCGGGAATCAGGCCATCACGACGAGCATGTCGCCGTCGAGGACGGCGCGGGCGTGACCGGCGTCGCCTCCGCCTCGCGGGGCCCCGGCGCGCCTACCAGACGAGTCCCGCGTGGAGGCCGGCGCGCACGATCGCGCCGTTCGATCGCGTGAGCTCGGAGACGGTGAGCTCCGCGAACAGCGGCGCGCTGCGCCGCCCGAAGCTCATGCCGAAGCCGACCTTCGCGCCGAGACCGGAGCCCGGCGACCCGTTGCCGTCGACCGAGGCGCTCGGCCCGCCGAGCAAGTACGACGTGCCCTGACTCGTCAGGTCGCGTTGCCAGAGCAGCGCGAGCTCGTTGGTGCCGCCGACCGTCGGTACGTCGCTGCGCAGATACTCTGCGACGAACGCGTCGCTCATGCCATACACGCAGCGATCGCAGGCGCCGGAGCTGTCCGTGATCCGACGCGCACCGATGCGGATCCCACCGGACAGCCAGGCTTGCCAGCCCGGCGCGTCGCCGCCGAACTGGCGACCGGCCTCCGCGGACAACACGGCGGACAGCGTCGGCACCCAGCGCGAGCTCGTCGCGTTCGGGTACATCGGCTGGATCCGCGCCGCTTCGCGCAGCGTGATCCCGTGGTCGGTCAGCCAGCGCTGCAGCTCGGGATCGCGCGCGAGGTCGTCGATGTATGCGTGGTCGTGATCGCGCGCGACGCGCGCAACGAGCGCGCCACCGCCGCCGGCCTCGATCAACGAGGCCATCGCGCAGCGCACGCCGCGGCGATCGATGAAGATCGGCGTCGGATCGACCGCGACGTCGTTGGTCGGATAGACGTCCGCGGCGATGTAGGCGCGCAGGTTCGCGAGCGCCGTCGCGCGGGCTGCTCGCTGCGCCGGCGTGAGGTCATTGACCGGGCGCGCCATGAGCTCGGACTCGACGCGCTCCAGGTGCGCGTGCACCCGGGCGATCTCGCGCTCGCGCAGCGGATCCTGGGACGGTGGGGTCGTACAGGCTCCGACCAGGACGGCGAACATCACCAGGGCACAGCGCGTCATTGCTGCCTTCCACCGAGGTCCGCGGCCTGGATCCCCGGGTCGCGGCGCGTGCCGGGCCGGCGCCAGTCCCGGTCCTGGGCGCCACCCGGAAACAGGCGCGCGTCCCTGCAGGTGCGGCCACGGGAATCGATGATCTGCCCCGGCGGAAAGCTGTGGATCGAGAGACGGTCGAGCTCGTCGCCGCCGATCGCACACCCGGGCTTCATCGCGCGCCAGCGTACCAGGATCGGAGACGGCCGCTGCACCGAGCGACATCCGCGGTCCCGTCATCGACTGCGTGCGTGTTCCGCGCGATCGAGCCGCTCTCGCCGAGAGCATCCGAAAACGTTGGATACAAGCAGAGCCAGGCGGCGCTCATCAGCGCGGCCGGCGCGTCATGTCGGCCTGGCGGCGCGCGGGCGGGTATCGACCGGTGCGCACGCGATCGCGGTGAGCAGCGCCAGCGCGATCTCGCACGCGTTCAGCGTGTGAAAGTCGGAGAGCTGGAGCGCCGCGCGGCCGGCGAGCGCGACGGTGAGCGCGACGCCGAGCACCGAGCCCATCTGGCGGACCGCCTGGTTCACCGCGCTGCCAACGCCGAACCGCGCCGACGGCAGGTGTGCCACGGCGGCGGCCGACAGCGACGGCATCACCATGCCGACGCCGATGCCGGTGAACAGCATACCGGGCAGCCAGGTCCCGAGGTAGTCGGGCTCGACGCCCGGGACCAGCGAGAACCACACGCCGCCGCACGCGAACACCAGGCTGCCGATGATGAGCAGCGGCTTGTGGCCGATCCGCGTGGCGAGCCGGCCGCACACGATCGCCGTCGGGATCACGAGCAGCGGCCCGGGCGTCGCCGCGAGCCCGGCGCGTGCGACCGAGTAGTGCCAGATCCCGGTGGTGAACAGGAAGTTCTGGAAGAACATCATCGCGAACGCGATCCCGAAGCACAGCGTCGCGATGTTGATGTAGCGGTACGTCCGGTCGCGGAACAGCGACAGGTCGACCGCCGGCGACGGGACGCGGCGCGCCCAGGCGATGAAGGCGCCGAGCGCGGCGAGGCCCGCGGCGATCGCGAGCAACACGCCCGACGACGTCCAGCCCAGCGACTCGGAGCGCACCACGCCCAGCGCCAGCGCGCCGGCGCCGATGATCAGCAGCGCCACGCCGACCAGATCGAGCCGCGCGCCGAGCTCGGGATTGCGCGACTCGTCGAGGATCCGCGCGCCGCGCCAGATCGCGTAGCCGCCGAGCGGCAGGTTGAGGAAGAACGCCCAGGGCCAGCCCCAGCGATCGACCAGGAACGAACCCACGCTGGGGCCCAGCGCCGCGGCGAGCCCGCTGACCGCGCCCCACAGGCTGACCGCGATCGCGCGCCGCTCGATCGGAAACGCCGCGAGCACAATCGACAGCGACGCCGGCAGCAGCAGCGCCGCGCCCACCGCCTGCAGCGCGCGCATCGCGATCAGCGTCGTGATGTCGCCGGCGAGGCCGCAGCACAGCGACGCGAGCAGGAAGATGCCGAGCCCGGCGAGGAACATCCGCTTGCGGCCGCGGAGATCGGCGACCCGCCCGGCGGGCACGAGCAGCGCGGCGTACACCACGGTGTAGGCGTTCAGCACCCACGACAGGTCGGCCGGGGTCGCGTCGGAGAACGCGCGGCGCAGCGCCGGGAACGCCGCGTACAGCACCGTGGCGTCGATCGACACCAGGAACACCGCGATGCTCGCGACCCGGAACACCGGCCACGGCGAACGCCGCGCCGCCGTCACCGCGGCACCGTGTAGACCGCCGGCTCGGCGGCGAGGCCCAGCTTGACCTGGCGCGACAGGTCGTCGACGAGGACCTCGTCCTGCCCGGCCTCGACGCCGGCGAGCACCGCGCGCGCGACCTCGTCCGGCGAGATCTTGGGGCCCTGGACCTGGCGGGCCAGATCGGTATCGATGTAGCCGACGTGGACCGCGACGACCTGCGTGCCCTGCCCGCGCAGCTCGTGGCGCAGGCCGTTGGTCACCGACCACGCCGCGGCCTTCGACACGCCGTAGGTCGCGATCCGCGGGATCGTCAGCCAGCTGAGCACCGACAGCACGTTGACGATTGCCCCGCCGCCGTTGCGCGCGAGCACCGGCGCGAACGCGCGGGCGACGGCCAGCGGGCCGAACGTGTTGGTCTCGAGCTCGGCGCGCAGCGCGGCGGCGCTGTCGCCCTCCAGGAGGCCCGAGCCGCGCGAGATCCCGGCGTTGTTGATGACGAGATCGACGTCGCCCAGCGCGCGGGCGGCCTCGGCGATGTCACCGTCGCGCGTGACGTCGAGCGCGACCGGCTGCACACCCGGCAGCTGGATAGTCCTGGGATCGCGCGCGGCGGCGTAGACCTTGCGGGCCCCGCCGGCGAGCAGCGCGCGGGTGAAAGCGAGGCCGAGGCCCCGGTTGGCGCCGGTGACCAGCGCGACGGCGTTGTGGATCTTCATGGTCGGGATTCCTTCTGTTCCTGGGTCCGTACAGCGAAATATGATTATCGACATATTCCAGGGCGAGCTTGCACGCCTCGCCGGATCGATGGCGGTCAGCTGCGGCGCTCGCGGCGGCGAGGCCGCGGCTCGCTGCGAGGCGGCGGCTCGTTGCGATCCGGCGCGCGCGCCGGGTCGGCGGCGATCGAGCGCTCGACCGCATCGCGGACCGCCTTCGACAGCGCGGGGTCGTCGACCATCCGCGCGACGACGAGCGCGCCGACCATGCTGCTCAGCATCGCCAGTGCGCGATCGTGATTGTCGTCGGTATCGCCGCCCGGGAGCTGGTCGGCAAGCAAGCGGGCCATCGCGGTGACGTTGCGGGTGGCGACGCGGCGCAGCCCCGGCGCCTGGCGCGCGGTCTCGGTGCCGAGCGCGGCGAGCGTGCAGCCGCCCTCCGGATGCTCGACATGGCGATCCGAGAGGTACGACGCGACGATCGCGTCGAGCGCTTGCCCCGGCTCGGCCCGCTGGCCCGCGGCGGTCATCCGCGCGTAGCCCTCGGCGGCGGCGCAGCCCAGCGCCTCCTCCAGCATGGCCTCGCGCGACGCGAAGTGGGCATAGAACCCACCGTGGGTCAGTCCGGCCTGCTTCATCACGTCAGCGACGCTGGCGCCGTCGTAGCCGCGCTGGCGGATCGCGCGCGCGGCGGTCTGGACGATCCGCTCGTGGGTGTCGGCCTTGGTGCTGCCCGGGGTCCGTGACATATGACGGACATCATATTCACGAAGCGGCGGCCTGGCAAGCCAGGATCGCTCGCCCGATCCGCGCGGATCTCCTAGAACAGGAACTGCAGCGCGAATCGAGGCCCCTGCATCTGCTGCTTCACGCCGTATTGCTGCAGGGTCAGCGATCGCCACCCCGCGGTGAGCGACGCCCAGCTCGACACGCGCGCGGTCGCTTCGATCGTGGTCGACCACGTGCTGTCCGAAGCGCCGGCGACGCCGACGTCGAACGCGCCGGCCAGCTGCAGCCAGGCCACCGGGCGTACGGCCCCCCGCGCTCCGACGATCACGTCGGCGCCATCGACGGCGATCTCGGGCGTCTGCAGCATGAAGCCCCCCGCGCCGACCTCGGCCTGGACCGTGGTGCGCTGGTAGCGCACGCCGGCGCGGGGCTCGAGCAAGAACGCCGCGTCCTCGCTGCCGATCACCGCGTAGCTCAGCACGCCGTCCAGCAACAGGCTGCTGGCCTTGCCCGTGACGGTGGTCATCACGGACGCGATCTCGGTCGAGCCCTCGAACCCGGCCTCGCCGTACATGATGTCTCCGGAGATCCCGAAGCGACCCCGACGCGCCTCGAGGACCACCTCGGCGCCGAGGCGGGCGTGGCGAGCGAGCGTGAGGAAGTCCAGCTCCACCCCCGTGGTCAGCGACCCGAACGAGGCCTCGATCGCGACGGACGACGCCCAGGCGTACGGACCGACGGCGAACGTCCATCCCGAGGATGGCGCGGTACGCGGCTTGGCGTCGGCAGCATCGTCGCGCGCGGCCTCGTCCTTCGCCTCGGCGAGCCGCTTCCGGGTCGCCGTGGTCGCGGCGGGGACATCAGCAGCGGCGTCGGCGGCGTCCGCGGCGTCGCCAGCGTCGGCGTCGGCGTCGGCGCGGGACGCGGCCTTGGTGTCCGCGGCGGCGCGGGCGCACGGCGCGGCCTCGGCCGCCGCCTTCCGGTGGCCCGGAGCCGCGTGTGCCGCGGACCCGGCCGCGAGCAAACCGACGAACAACCCGACGAGCATGACGCAGCGATTGGTCAGCATGCGCATCGCAGCCAGTGCAAGGTGGGGACCACACCCACAATGGTCCCAAGCCTGTGATCTCCAGGAATCACGCGTGGCTACCGCGGGATACAACCTGGGGCCGCGTCTCCTCGACCGAGCCGAGGCTCCGGTGCCAGCGAGCGCCACCGCGTGAAGAACCGGCGGGCCGCCGCAGCATCACGGCGACGCGTCGACGGGTCCTGGCGGCCGCCGCGAGCGCCGTCCAGCCGCGACCAGGGCGTCGCCCGGCGCGGCGGTCACGGCATCGTGGTCGCCGCGCGAGATCCTGGCGGCCGCCGCGATTTCGCCGGCCACGACACGGCGACACGACCCGGCCAGGCGTCGCCGGGCGCGGCGGTCACGGCATCGTGCCGGTCTCGGCGCGGCGGCGCTTGCCGCGCGCGGGGCGCAGCTTGTAGCGCAGCATCTTGCCGCCCGGGCCGCGCGGCAGCGCATCGACGAACTCGATCCAGCGCGGGTACTTGTACGGCGCGAGCACGTTCTTGACGTACTCCTTGAGCTCGGCCTCGAGCGCCGGCCCGCCCTCGTGGCCGACGTTGGTGACCACGAACGCGAGCGGCTTGATCAGCCCCTCGTCGTCGTCGGCGCCGATCACCGCGGCCTCCCACACCGCCTCGTGCGCGGTCAGCGCGCGCTCGACCTCGGTCGGCGACACCCACTTGCCGCCGACCTTGAACAGATCGTCGACCCGGCCGCAGTGGTGATAGAACCCGGCGCGGTCGACCATGAACCGGTCGCGCGTGGTGAACCAGCCGTCGCCGCGCAGGTCGAGCTCGCCGGTGGCGCCGCCGCCCCAGTAGCCGGCGAACAGCGAGCCGCACGACAGCTCGAGCGTGCCGATCTCGTCGACGCCCACCGGATCGCCGTCCTCGTCGACCAGTCGGACCTGCACACCGGCCAGCGGCTTGCCGCACACGCCGGGCCGCGCGCCCGGATCACTGCTGCGGCCGGCGAGCGCGAACTGGAAGATCTCGGTCAGCCCGTAGCCGACGGTGACCTCGGTGCCGAGCACGCCGCGGATCCGCGGGATCAGCCGCTCGGGCATGCCCTCGGCGCCGGCGATCGCGTGGCGCAGCCCGACCAGCGGCTTGGTCACGTCGAGCCGCTCGGCGTCGTAGGCCAGCTGGGCATAGACCGACGGGGTCGCGACCAGCACCGTCGGCCGGTAGCTCTCGAGCGCCTTGAACAGGGTCTTGGAGTGCGGCTGCGCCGGGAACAGCAGCGACTCGGCCTGGACCGCGAGCGGCAGGAGCAGCCCCGAGCCCAGGCCGTAGGCGGTCGACAGCCGGGCGATCGACAGCATGCGATCAGCCGAGGTCAGCTGCAGGAGATCGCGCGCGAACGAGTCGTGCACGGCGCTGATCGTGCGCTGGCAGTGCGGCACGGCGCGCAGCTCGCCGGGCCCCGATCCGGCCGAGTAGATCAAGAGGCACACGTCGGACGGGCCCATCGCGACCGGCGGCTGCGGCGCCGCGGCGTTGACGATGGTCTGGAAGTCGTGGCTGCCCGCGAGCTTGGCGCCGACGCAGATCACCTCGCGCAGGTCGGGGGTCGACGTGCGGATCGCGTCGATCACCGGCTCGTGCGCGTCGTCGACGATCGCGATCACCGCGCCGGCGTGGAGCACGTACTCGCTCAGGTCGTCGGGGGTCGCCAGCTCGGACACCGGCACGGCGACCGCGCCGGCGTGAATCACGCCCAGGATCGAGGCGGCGGCCTCCAGGGTGTCGCGCATCAGGATCAGGACGCGCTCGCCGCGCCCCAGCCGCATCCCGCGCAGCGCGGCCGATAACCGGGACACCGCGGCCGACAGCTCGTCGAACGTCCAGGCCCGGTCGCCCTCTCGCAGCGCGCACCGCGGGCCGGCACCACTCGCCAGCGCCCCGTCGATCAGCCACGCGGCCAGGTTCCCCGCCTGAGACATGCGTGCGAATTGTAAGGGACTCCCGAGGAGATCGGGGATCGTTTGCGACGCGAATTTCCGGCCGCGGCAGACCCACATGCCGAGGCGATCTCGCTGGGGTAGTGTCCGTGCGTGCGCATCGTCGGCGGCCAGCTAGGTGGTAGGGTGCTGCGCGCGCCGGGTGGCGCGGCGACGCGGCCAACCTCCGAAAAGGTCCGAGAGGCGGTGTTCGATATCCTCGGCGCGATCGCCGGCGCGAACGTGCTCGATCTGTTCGCCGGCACCGGCGCGCTCGGCCTCGAGGCGCTGTCGCGCGGCGCCGCGCACGCGACGTTCGTCGATTCGGCCCGCTCGGCGGTGACCGCGATCCGCGGCAACCTCCGCGAGCTCGGGCTCGACGGCCGCGCGACCGTGGTCGCCGGCGACGCCGTGGTCACCGCCGGCCGCCACGCGCCGGCCGCGCCGTGGCGGCTGGTGTTCGTGGATCCGCCGTATCGCTCCGATCTCGCGGCCCGCGCCGCCGCCGCGCTGCCGCTCGGCCACCTGGCCGCCGACGCGGTGATCGTCATCGAGCACGATCGCCACAACCCGCCCCCCGACCCGCTGGGATCTCTGCTACGAACGGATCAGCGGCGCTACGGCGACACGCTGATCTCCTTCTTCGTACCTCCCCGGGGGGGCTCCGCATGACGCAGTCGCACTCGATCGCCGTGTATCCCGGCACCTTCGATCCGATCACCAACGGCCACCTCGATGTGCTGCGCCGCGCGCTGGGGATCTTCCACAGCGTCATCGTCACGATCGCGCCGAACATCCGCAAGAACCCGCTGTTCTCGACCGACGAGCGCATGCAGTTCATCCGCGACGCCTTGCCCGAGTTCGACGACCGCCTCGAGTTCGCGGTGTTCGAGGGCCTGCTCGTCGACTTCTGCCACGACCGCAACGCGAGCGTGATCGTCCGCGGCCTGCGCGCGCTCGCCGACTTCGAGTACGAGTTCCAGTTCGCGCACATGAACCGCCGGCTCGCGCCCGGCGTCGACACCGTGTTCTTCATGACCGACGAGCGCAACCACTACGTCAGCTCGTCGCTCGTGAAGGAGGTCGCCAGCCTCGGCGGCGATGTCACCGGTCTGGTGCCCGCCGCCGTCGTGGCGGCGCTCCGCGCCAAGTACAGGAAATAGCCATGCCCTCACTCAAGCTCGCGTCCCATCTCGATCAGATCAAGCCCTCGATCACCCTCGCGGTCACCGCCAAGGCGGCCAAGCTCAAGGCCGCCGGCGTCGACGTGATCAGCTTCGGCGCCGGCGAGCCAGACTTCGACACGCCGGCGCACATCAAGGCCGCGGTCCACGCCGCGCTCGACCAGCCCGGGATCGGCAAGTACACCGACGTCGGCGGCATCCTGGCGCTGCGCAAGGCGGTCGCTGCCGAGCTCGGCGCGGTCCACGGCGTCGCGATCGAGCCCGACCAGGTGCTGGTGTCGACCGGCGCGAAGCATTCGCTCTACAACCTGTTCACCGCGCTGCTCGATCCCGGCGACGAGGTCCTGATCCCCGCGCCGTACTGGGTCAGCTACCCCGACATGGTGATGCTCGCCGGTGGCAAGCCGGTGATCCTGCCGACCCGCGCCGAGGACGACTTTGCGGTCACCGGCGACCAGGTCCGCGCGGCGTGCACCTCGCGGACCCGCGCGATCGTGCTCAACAACCCGTCCAACCCGACCGGCGCGGTGTACACCCGCACGCAGATCGAGGAGCTCGCCGCCGCGGTGGTCGACAAGGACCTCTGGATCGTGTCCGACGACATCTATCGCCAGCTGGTCTACGGCGACGCGACGTACACCTCGATCGCCACGATCAGCCCCGATCTCGCCGGGCGCACGATCCTGGTCGACGGCGCGTCGAAGACCTACGCGATGACCGGCTGGCGGATCGGCTACACCGCCGGCCCGCTGCCGCTGATCAAGGCGATGGCCAAGGTCCAGGGCCAGTCGACGTCGAACCCGAGCCACATCTCGCAGATCGCGGCGCTCGCGGCGCTGACCGGGCCGCAGGACTGCGTCGCCGAGATGCGCAAGGCGTTCGACGGGCGCCGGATCACCATGGTCAAGCTGCTCCGCGCGATCCCCGGGGTGGCCTGCCGCGAGCCCAAGGGCGCGTTCTACGCGTTCCCCGATCTGTCGGCCTACGTCGGCAAGAAGTCGCCCGACGGCAAGGTCCTCTCCGACGACGTCCAGCTGTGCGACTGGCTGGTCGAGGCCGGCAAGGTCGCGGTGGTGCCCGGCTCGGGCTTCGGCGCGCCCGGCTTCGTCCGGTTGTCGTACGCCTGCTCGATGCAGGACATCGAGGTCGGCGTCGGCCGGCTCGGCACGGCGCTGGCGACGCTCAGCTGACCTACATCACCCACCGCGCCGCTGCGTGACGTCGCGACGTACGTCACGATCACCAGCCCGGCGCCACCACGACGGCGCCCGGGCATTCTATAGTCGGCCCAGGGGTGTCGCGATGATGAAACGTCTCGCTGTGGCCGTGGTCTGTGCGCTCGGGGCCGGAGGCTGCTTGATGGCCGGCAACTATCACTCTGCCAAGCCGCTCGGCAAGGGCATCGGTCAGTTCGGCTTGACGTTCTCGACCACCCGGTACGAGAAAGTCACCACCGACTCCGACACCGGGCAAACCACCCGCGACTCGGTGGTGCTGCCGAACCTGATCCCGGAGATCACCTATCACCTCGGCGTCAACGACGATGTCGACGTCGGCGGGCGCGTCGCGCTCGGGTCGCTGGGCCTCGAGGCCGACGTCAAGTACCGCTTCCTGCGCAGCGACAAGCTCCACCTCGCGGTCGCGCCGGCGCTCGGGTACCTGGCGTTCGTCGTCGTCCAGGGCGTGTCGGGGCGCTTGCCCGGGATCCTCACCTACGAGCTCGGTGACAACCTCGACCTGAACCTCGCGGCGTTCGTCTCGACCACGAAGTTCAGCACCGCCGGCAGCGACAGCAACGACTTCAACGTGTTCTCGGGGACGCTATTGTCGTCGGGTGGCGCGGTCGGCTTCGACCTGCACGGCGAGACCTTCAACATCCGGCCGACGGTCGAGTTCACGCGCTACCTCTACAACTTCAGCTCCGGAGACTCGAGCACCAGCGATGGCTTCAACACGGTCAACATCATGGTCCACATCGCGTGGACGATCGGGAAGGAGAAGCAGCAGCTCAACCGGATCGAGAACAAGCTCGATCAGATGAACCCGCCGCCGCCCGGCCCACCGCCCCCGCCGCCGCCGGAGCCCAGCCGGATGTAGACCCGCGCCCCCCCTGCGGCGCGGCGCTGCGAGTACACTGCCCGACGATGACTCGCGAGTTCGCCTTCCCCGGGACACGCGCGCGCTGGGCGCCCGACCGGGTCGTCGATATCCAGCACCTCGCGCTCGTCCTCGACGTCGATCCGGCGGGGCGCAGCGTGGCCGGCAGCGTGACGCTGCGCTGTCGCGTGATCGCCTCCGAGGTCCGCTGGGTCGAGCTCGACGCAGTCGAGCTGGCGATCGAGCGGGTCCGCGTTGGCGACGCCGACGCCGAGTTCCGCCACGACGGCAAGAAGCTGCGCATCGCGCTGCCGGAGCCCGCCGCCGCCGGCGACGAGCTGGTGATCGCGGTCGACTACCGCGGCGCCCCCCGCCGCGGCCTGTACTTCATCGCACCCGAGGAGGCCTACCCGCACAAGCCGGTCCAGGTCTGGTCGCAGGGCCAGGACGAGGACTCGCGCTACTGGTTCCCGTGCTTCGACGCGCCGCACGAGAAGGCGACCAGCGAGCTGACCGTGACCGTGCCGGCGCAGCTGTTCGCGGTGTCCAACGGCACGCTGGTGTCGGATCGCACCGACGCGGGCCGCCGCACGCTGCACTGGCGGCTCGACGTCCCGCACAGCTGCTACCTGATCACGCTGGCGGTCGGCGACTTCGCGACCATCGAGACCCGGTGGCGCGACGTCCCGGTGGTGTACTACGTCGAGCGCGGCCGCGAGGCCGCGGCCGAGCGCACCCTGGCGCGGACGCCCGAGATGCTCGAGCTGCTGTCGAAGCGGTTCGGCGTGCCGTACCCCTACCCGCGCTACGCCCAGGTGTTCGTCGCCGACTTCATCTTCGGCGGGATGGAGAACACCAGCGCCACGACGCTGACCGACACCGTGCTGCTCGACGAGCGCGCCGCGATCGACCACGACGTCGACGCGCTGGTCGCCCACGAGCTCGCCCACCAGTGGTTCGGCGACCTGGTGACCTGCCGCGACTGGGGCGAGGGCTGGCTCAACGAGGGCTTCGCGACCTACAGCGAGTACCTGTGGCGCGAGCACCACGAGGGCCGCGACGCCGCGGATCTGGAGCTCGACGAGTGGGCCGAGCAGTACTTCGGCGAGGACGCCGGGCGCTACCGCCGGACGATCGCGACCAAGTACTACGAGGAGCCGATCGACATCTTCGATCACCACCTCTACGAGAAGGGCGGACGCGTCCTCCACATGCTGCGCCACGTGGTCGGCGACGCGGCGTTCTGGTCCGCCCTCACCCACTACCTCACCAAGCACCGCCACGGCGTGGTCGAGTCGCGCGACCTGGCGCGCGCGGTCGAGGAAGCCACCGGCAAGAACCTCGACTGGTTCTTCAGCCAGTGGGTGCTCGACGGCGCCGGCCACCCCGAGCTCGAGGTCTCGATCCGCTGGGACGCCGCCGACCGGCTCGCCGCGGTCACCGTCGAGCAGAAGCAGAAGGTCGAGGGCAAGACCCCGCTGTTCCGGATCCCGACCCAGGTCCGGTTCCGGGTCGGCGACCGCGATCACGACGTCGCGATCGAGATCGTCGATCCCAGGCACGTGTTCCATGTCCGGCTCGACGCAGAGCCGACCCAGGCGATCTTCGATCCCGGGCGCGTCGTGCTCGCCGGCCTCAAGCTCGACAAGCCCGAGCCGGTGTGGCTCGCCGAGCTCGCCGGCGCGACCCTCGCGATCGATCGCGCGACCGCGGCCCAGGCGCTCGCCCGGCGCGGCGGCCCGACGGCCGAGCGCGCCCTGGGCGACGCCGTGGTGCACGACCGGTTCTGGGCGGTGCGCGGCGCCGCCGCCCTCGGGCTCGGCCGGCTGCGCACCCCCGGCGCGCGCGACCGGCTGATCAAGGCGCTCGCCGCCGAGGTCCAGCCCCGCGCCCGCCGCATGGTCGCGCGCGCGCTCGGCGACTTCGTCCACGATCCCGCCGCCGGAGCGGCGCTCGCCCAGGTGATCGAGCGCGGCGACGCGAGCTACTTCGTCGAGGCCGAGGCCGCGCTGGCGCTCGGCAAGACCCGGACCCAGCGCGCCGGGGAGCTGCTCCGCCTCGCCGCCACCCGCGAGTCGTTCGGCGACATCATCCGCCAGCACGCCTACCGCGGTCTCGCCGAGGCCCGCGACGACAGCGCGCTCGGCCTCCTGGTCGACGGTCTGCGCTGGGGCCGGATCAGCCAGGGCCGGCGCGCCGCCGCGATGGCGCTCGCCCAGCTGATGCGCGGCCGGCGCGATCGCGAGGCGCGCGATGTCCGCGAGCGGATCGAGCTGCTGCTCGCCGATCACGACTTCCGCGTCCAGGCCGCCGCGATCGAAGCGCTCGCGCAGGTCGGCGACCCGGCCGCGATCGCCGCGCTCCGCCGCATGGTCGAGCGCGAGCTCGACGGCCGGCTGCGCCGCCGCGGCAAGGAGGTCATCCGCGACCTCGAGGACGGCGCCTCGACCGGCGAGGATCTGCGCCGGATGCGCGACGAGCTCGGCGAGCTGCGCGCGCTGAGCTCGACCTTGCGCGAGCGGATCGAGAAGCTCGAGGCCGGCGGCGCCGGCGACTCGGCCCCGCCTGCCAAGGGCAAGGGCGAGCGCAAGGGCAAGGGCAAGGGCAAGGCCGACAAGCCGAAGAAGAAGCACCGGCGCTGAGCCCCGGTGGCCCGGCGATGATCGTCTGCGTCGACGTCGACTACCGCGCCGCCGAGGTCGCCGCGGCGTGCGTCGGGTTCCACGCCTGGACCGACGCGGCGCCCGCCGTCGAGTCGGTGACGCGGACCGCCGGAGCTCCCGCCGACTACGAGCCCGGCGCGTTCTACCGGCGGGAGCTGCCGTACGTCCTCGCCGCGCTCGCCGCGCTGTCCGCGACGCCGCGCGTGATCGTGGTCGACGGCTACGTCTGGCTCGGGCCCGACCAGCCGGGGCTCGGAGCGCACCTCCACGCCGCGCTCGGCGGCGGCGTCGAGGTCGTCGGGGTGGCCAAGCGGCGGTTCGAGGGCGCGGTCGCGGTGCCGATCGTGCGCGGCATCAGCCGGCAGCCGCTGTTCGTCACGACGATCGGCACCGATGTCGCGGCCGCGGCCGCGGCGGTGCAGGGCATGCACGGCGAGCACCGCATCCCGACCCTGCTCAAGCGAGTCGACCGGCTGGCGCGCGACGCCTGACCGAAGACTGCACAACTGGCAGGTCTCGGCACGGCTCGCCCTGGGGCGGGAGTCTTGGATCTGCCGATCGCGCTGACGTACAGTACGAGGCGATGCGGCGACGAGGATCTCGGGGGACCATGGGCTGGCTCGCAGCGGCCGGCTTCGCGCTGGCCATCGCCGGCTGCTCCGATTCACCGCGCTCGTCGCCGATCGATGCAGCGATCGATGCAGCGATCGATGCGCTGGATCCGTGCAAGTGCCGCTCGGACCAGCTGTGCGTCCTGCGCTACGACGGCTCGTGCCGCGGCGCGCTC
>Ga0307515_10013847_pt1 | contig 15019 bp, 13 predicted proteins | sample 17_EM_MG_FD_194513 | JGI IMG/M metagenome (GOLD analysis project Ga0307515, IMG submission 194513) | Populus trichocarpa ectomycorrhiza microbial communities from riparian zone in the Pacific Northwest, United States - 17_EM | ecosystem: Host-associated > Plants > Roots > Unclassified | place... | reverse complement strand
ACGTTTGTTTCGTGGATTTGTCCAACGGCTTCAAGTTCGTCACGCGCTCATGCGCGCAGACCAGGGAAACCGTGAAGATGGACGACGGCCGCGAGCTGCCGCTGTACAAGCTGGAAACCACCAGCGAGTCGCACCCGTTCTACACCGGTCAGCAAAAGAGCATCGATACGCTGGGCGGCCGCGTCGAGAAGTTCCGCAACAAGTTCGCCCGCGTCGGCCTCAAGAAGTAATCTTGAGGGCTCACGCCCAGATGGAAAAGGCAGCCTCGGCTGCCTTTTTCTTTTTCCGCGGCTGTGTGCTTCCGCCGTCCACACCCTTGGTGGCCGATTTCCGTCTGGCCAGCCCGGTTGCAATTCTTTTGGCGCCCATCGGCTGACCGCCTTCTGACCTTGGCATGATCCCGCCCGTGAACCAACCGACCCCAGCACTCGTCACCCAGCGTGCGGCCGAGCGCCTGCCGCGGCTGGCATTGGTGATGTTCTGCGCGGCCTACCTGCTGCCGGGCCTGTTCGGCCGCGACCCATGGCGCAACGCCGACCTGACCGCCTTCGCCACGATGCTGGGCATGGCCGAAGGCCGCACGCCCTGGTGGGCGCCGACGTTGGGTGATCTGCCGGCCGAAACCGCGCTGTTGCCCCATGCCCTGGGCGCCATGTTCATCAAGCTGTTGGGCACCTGGATGGACCCGGCGCTGGCCGCCCGCCTGCCCTTTGCCGCGCTGCTGGCGCTGACACTGGCGCTGGTCTGGTACGCGACCTTCAACCTGGCGCGTACCGAAGCCGCGCAACCGGTGCCTTTCGCCTTTGGCGGCGAGGCCGACCCGATCGACTACGCCCGCGCGTTGGCCGACGGCGCGCTGCTGGCGACGATCGCCACGCTGGGCCTGCTGCAGCTGGGCCACGAGACGACGCCCGAACTGATGCAGCTGAGCGAGGTGGCGCTGTGGCTGTGGGCGCTGGCGGCGGCGCCCTACCGCTCGACTGCCGTGCGCGCCGCCTTGTTGTTCGCTCTGCCAGCCTTGGCCAGCAGCGGTGCGCCATCGATGGCAGTGGCGCTGGGGGCGATGGCGCTGTTGGTGACCCTGCGCTCGAGCTACGCTGAAGTGCGCTCGCTGTGGCCGTGGCTGCTGGCTTCGCTGGCCCTGGCGGTCGGTGTCGCCACCCTGCTCGGGGCCTGGCAAGCGCGCCTGAATACGCCCAGCCTGGCAGGCACCGGCCGCCTGTTGCTCTGGTTCCCGTGGCCGGCCTGGCCCTTGGCCTTATGGACGCTGTGGCGCTGGCGCCAGCATTGGCTGCGCCGGCACATCGCCGTGCCGCTGGTTACCGTGATCGTCGGCCTCGCGGCCTGCATCGCGATGGGTGGGTCGGACCGCGCACTGATGCTCGCCACACCGGGCCTGGCGGTGCTGGCTGCGTTCTCGCTGCCAACGCTCAAACGCAGTGCCGGCTCGGCAATCGACTGGTTTTCGGTCTTCTTCTTCAGCCTGGCGGGCCTGGCGGTCTGGGTCATCTACCTGTCGATGCAGACCGGCGTGCCGGCCAAGCCGATGGCCAACATCGTGCGGCTGGCGCCGGGTTTCGTCCCGCGCTTTTCGGTGATCGAGCTGGTGGCGGCGGTGCTGGCCACCGTGGCCTGGCTGTGGCTGGTGCGCTGGCGTACCTCCCGCAACCGCCACCCACTGTGGAAGAGCCTAGTGTTGCCGGCCAGTGGCGTCGCGCTGGCCTGGCTGCTGACGATGACCTTGCTGCTGCCGGCACTCGATTACGGCCGCAGCCCGCGCCCACTGATGGCACTGGTCGAACGCCATGTACCGCCTGGCGCATGCGTCCGTGCGCCCGGCATGACACGCGCCAACGTGGCGGCGCTGGAGGTGTTCGGTGGCCACCACGTTGTGACCACCGTCAGCCCGCAGACTGAAATGGCGCATTGCGACCACCTGCTGCTCAGCTGGCGCGGCAATGCGCCGCCGCCGGCGTCACCCGCAGGATGGCAGCTGGATGCGCGCCTGCGCCGACCCGGCGAACGCAGCGAACAATTGCTGATCTACCGCCTGGCGCGCTGACCGGCTGCCAGTCAGGAGTGGATCGCCGGGCGGGTCGCCGGCAAGCGCACGCGCATGGCCGGCAGCACCAGCGTGAAACAGGAACCGTGGCCCGGCGTGCTCTCGATCAGCAGTTCACCGCCATGGCGTTGCACCACATGCTTGACGATTGCCAACCCCAAGCCGGTGCCGCCGGTATCACGCGAGCGGCTGCCGTCGACACGGTAGAAGCGCTCGGTCAATCGCGGCAGGTGCTCCGCGGAAATGCCGGGGCCAGTGTCGCGCACGGCGATCTCGCCGGTGCCTTCGGGCCGCTGGCGCCAGCGCACGTCGATCTGGCCGGCTTCGGGCGTATAGCGCACTGCGTTGCTGACCAAGTTGGTCACGGCGCTCAACAACTCGGCCTCGTTGCCCGCCAGCTCCACCTCGTCGCCCCAATCGAAGTTCAGGCGGTGCCGGCCCGCAGACAAACCGAGCGCATCCATCTCCACCGACGCACCCAGGCGGACCAGCGGCAACCAGGCATCTGAAGGCGGCCGCGGGCTGCCCTCCAGCCGTGCGAGCGTCAGCAAGTCACCGACCAGGCTTTGCATGCGCTGCGCCTGCTGCCCCATCAACGCCAGCACGCGCTTGCGTTCGACCTCGGACAGCGGCAGATTGGTCAATGTCTCGACAAAGCCCGCCACCACAGTCAGCGGCGTGCGGATCTCGTGCGACACGTTGGCGACGAAATCGCGTCGCATCGCGTCGGCCCGCTCGCGCTCGGTGATGTCTTGCGTCAGCACCAGGCGCTGGCCTTCGCCATAAGGCCGCACGATGACCGACAGCAGGCCACTGCCACCCGGTTGCGGAATCTGCACCGGCTGCTCGAACGCACGTGACTGCAGCATCGTGACGAAAGCCGGTGCGCGGACGAGGTTCGTTATGCGCTGGCGCAGGTCACGGTGGCGGTCCAGCCCCAGGTGATCGGCCGCCAGGGCGTTGCTCCACTCGATCTGCTCGCTCGCATCCAGCAGCAGCACGCCGTTTGGCGACGCTTCAATGGCCGACAAGAACTGCGCCAACCGGTCGCGCTCGACCTCGGCGCTGCGTTCACGCGAGCGCAGCGCGCGCTCGATACGCGTCGCCATTTCACCCCAGAAGCCACCCATGCGAGGTGGCTCGCTGCCGATCGCCCCACTGAGCCAGCGCAGCAATTGCCCGCCGCGCCAAATGTCGCGCACGATGAACACCAGCATGCCAACGACGAGGCCGGCCAGCGCCCCGGGCAGCGCCAGATGTTGTCCGGCGCCCAGCACCTCTCCGAGCAATGCACCCGCCAAGGCCAGCCCCAGGGCCAGCAGCACCCGCAACCAGATCCAGGACATCAGCGCCTCACGCGTCGCTGGCCATACCCGGCGCTCAAGCGGCTGAGGCGACGGCTTGTTGGCTCAGACGGTAGCCAGCGCCACGCACCGTTTCGATCATTGAGGCGCAACGTGCCGGCAACAAGGCCTCACGCAACCGCTTCACGTGCACGTCCACCGTGCGCTCCTCGATGAAGACGTGATCACCCCAGACACGGTCCAGCAGTTGGGCACGGCTGTGCACCCGCTCGGGATGGGTCATGAAGAAATGCAGCAGGCGGAACTCGGTCGGGCCCAGCTTCAGGTCCACACCTTCGCGGTTGACGCGGCGGGTCGACGGATCCAGCTTCAAGCCACCCACCTCGACCACCGTGTCCAACGCCTCGGGCACGCGGCGGCGCAGCACGGCGCGGATGCGCGCCAGCAGCTCTTGCGTCGAGAACGGCTTGGTCAGGTAGTCGTCGGCACCGGCGTCCAGGCCGGCGACCTTGTCGGTCTCGTCAGCGCGAGCCGTCAGCATGATGATCGGCAGCTCTCGCGTGCGGGCATCGGCGCGCCAGCGGCGCGCCAGCGCGACGCCGGATTGGCCGGGCAGCATCCAGTCCAGCAACACCAGATCGGGCAGCACGGCGTCGACGGCGACGGTCGCCTGGTCGGCGTTCTCGGCCAGCGTCACCTCGAAGCCGGCGTGGCGCAGGTTGATCGCGACCAACTCGGCAATCGCCGCTTCGTCTTCAACCACAAGCACAGTGGGCATGTCTGTAGATTCTCCGTTCGTCCAGCTGTAGCAGCGGTTCAGTTGCGTTTCAGCGCGATCGACTCGACCGCTTCAACCGGGTTGTGCCGCACGTCTTGGCCCTTGACGATGTAAATGATCTGCTCGGCCAGGTTCTTCGCGTGGTCGCCCACACGCTCGATCGCCTTGGCCACGAACACCAAGTCGATGCTGGCTGAAATCGTGCGCGGGTCTTCCATCATGTAGGTGATGAGCTTGCGCATCAGGCCGTCGAACTCGGCGTCGATCTGGTTGTCGTTCTTGATCACGTCCAGCGCTTGCACCGTGTCGAGCCGGGCAAAGGCGTCCAACGCCTTGCGCAGCGACTCGATGGCCAGCTTGGCCTCGAACGACACGTCGCCCACCGGCAGCCGCAGCCGGCTGAAAACACCGGTGTTGATCAAGCGTTGCACGGTGCGGGCGATGCGGGCGGCTTCGTCGCCGACGCGCTCGAGGTTGCCGATGGTCTTGCTGATCGCGATCAACAGCCGCAGGTCGCGCGCGGTGGGCTGGCGGCGGGCGATGATGGCCGACAGGTCGGCGTCGATGTCGACTTCGAGCTGGTTGACCCGCTCTTCCATCTGCAGCACCTGGGTCGCCGTCTCGGCGCTGAAGTTGGTCAGCGCATAGATCGCCTGGGCCACCTGGGCCTCGACCAGACCGCCCATCTCGAGTACGCGGGTCGAGACACCGCTCAGTTCGGCGTCGAATTGGGTGGAAAGATGCTTGTCGGTCATGGTGTCGTTCTCCCTGCGGTCAGCCGAATCGCCCGGTGATGTAGTCTTCCGTGTCCTTCTTCTGCGGCTTCATGAAGAGGTCCCGCGTCGGGCCGAACTCGATCAGGTCGCCCAGGTACATGTAGGCGGTGTAGTCGGACACACGCGCCGCCTGCTGCATGTTGTGCGTCACGATGACCACGGTGTAGTCGCTCTTCAGCTCGTGGATCAACTCTTCGATCTTGCCGGTGGAGATCGGGTCCAGCGCCGAGCAAGGTTCGTCAAGCAGCAGCACCTCGGGTTTGATCGCGATGCCGCGGGCGATGCACAGCCGCTGCTGCTGGCCGCCGGACAGGCCTGAGCCGCTCTGCCCCAGCTTGTCCTTCACCTCGTTCCACAGCGCGGACTTCTTCAGCGCCCATTCGACGCGCTCGTCCATCTCGACGCGAGACAAATTTTCGAACAGCTTCACGCCAAACGCGATGTTGTCGTAGATCGACATCGGGAACGGCGTGGGCTTCTGAAAGACCATGCCGACCTTGGCACGGATCAGCGACACGTCCAGCCGCTTGTCCAGCACGTTTTCGCCGTCGACCAGGATTTCGCCTTCTGCGCGCTGCTCGGGGTAGAGCTCGAACATGCGATTGAAGGTGCGCAACAGCGTGGATTTGCCGCAACCCGAGGGGCCGATGAAGGCCGTCACCTTCTTCTCGGGGATGTTCAGGTTGATGTGCTTCAGCGCGTGGAAGCTGCCGTAGTAGAAATTCAGGTCGCGCACCGCGATCTTGGATTTCTCGGTGACAGACAGGTCGACTTTCGCGTCCATGATGCTTTCGCGTTTCGGTCAGTGTTTGTTGCGGAACAGCACGCGCGCCAGGATGTTGAGCGCGAGCACGCCGAGCGTGATCAAGAAGACGCCGGCCCAGGCCAGTTGCTGCCAGTTCTCATAGGGGCTCATTGCGAACTTGAAAATCGTCACCGGCAGGCTGGCCATCGGCTCGCTCAGGTTCGAAGTCCAGAACTGGTTGGACAAGGCGGTGAACAGCAGCGGGGCGGTCTCGCCCGACACCCGGGCCAGCGCCAGCAACACGCCGGTCACGACGCCGGCACGGGCCGCCTTCAGCGTGATCGACAGGATGACCTTCCACTTCGGCGTGCCCAATGCGTAGGCCGCCTCGCGCAGCGCATTCGGCACCAGGCTCAGCATGTTCTCAGTCGTGCGGATGACCACCGGGATCACGATCAGCGCCAAGGCCAACACACCTGCCCAGCCCGAGAAGGACTTGAAGCGCGACACCACCACAGCGTAGATGAACAGGCCGATCACGATCGACGGCGCCGACAGCAGGATGTCGTTGATGAATTGCGTCGTGCGGCCGAGCCACGTGCGCTGCCCGTACTCGGCCAGGTAGATGCCCGCCATGATGCCGATCGGCGTGCCGATCAGTGTGGCGAGCCCCACCATCATCAACGAGCCGTAGATCGCGTTGGCCAGGCCGCCCGTCTCTGCCTGCGGCGGCGGCGTCATTTCAGTAAAGACTTGCCAGCTCAGGCCACCCAGGCCCAGGTGAACGGTCTCGAAAAGAATCCAGATCAACCAGAAGACACCAAACGCCATCGCGCCGAGCGAGAGCGCCAGCGCAACCACGTTGACGCGCTTGCGCTTGCGGTGCATGGCCAGACGGCCTGCATCAAGACTTGCCAGGGTGCTCATGATTTGCTGCCCTCGCTCTTCCTCAACTGCGCCAGCAAGATCTTCGAGAAGGCGAGCACGACGAAGGTGATGAAGAACAGCACCAGTCCCAGATAGATCAGCGAAGCCTGGTGCAGGCCCTCGCCCGCCTCCGCGAATTCGTTGGCCAGTGCCGAGGTGATGCTGTTGGCCGCCTCGAATATCGAGATCGAGTTCAGCTGGTTCATGTTGCCGATGAGAAAGGTCACGGCCATCGTTTCACCCAGCGCGCGGCCGAGCCCCAGCATGACGCCACCGACGACACCCGTCTTGGTGTACGGCAGCACCACGTTCCAGACCACTTCCCAGGTGGTCGAGCCCAGCCCGTAGGCCGACTCCTTGAGCATCGGCGGCGTCACCTCGAACACATCACGCATCACCGAGGCGATGAATGGGATGATCATGATCGCCAGGATGATGCCAGCCGACAGCAGGCCGATGCCCACCGGCGGGCCGGAGAAAAGCGCACCCAGCACAGGCACACCCTTGAAGATGTGTTGCAGCGGCTGCTGCACATAGGTGGCGAGCAGCGGGCTGAAGACCAGCAGACCCCACATGCCGTAAACGATGGACGGCACGGCAGCCAGCAGCTCGATCGCGACGCCCAGCGGACGCTTCAGCCACTGGGGCGACAGCTCGGTCAGGAACAGTGCGATACCGAAACTCACCGGCACTGCGATCAGCAACGCAATGAACGAAGTCATCAGCGTGCCATAGATCATCACCAGGCCACCGTAGTGGTCCTGCACCGGGTCCCACTCGCTGCGCCAGAGGAAGCTCAGGCCGTATTCGCGGATCGCCGGCGCGGCGCCGGCGATCAGGGACAGCAAGATGCCCATCAGCAACGCGAGGGTCAGCCAGGCGGCCCCGTGCGCGGCCAAGGCGAACAGGCGGTCGGCCCAGGGAGCACGCATTGCGCGCTCGCCTGGTCGCCCTGCCGGAGACGATCGTTCCATGGACAGCTTGTTGGCAATGGGGCTGGCCGGCAGTGTAGCGGTCACCTTGCGCTCCTTCATGCAGCGTCGGCCAGCCCCACTGCGCGGCAGGCGCGCGCGGGGCGTGGCGGCAACGACTTGGCGTCGTGGCGGGCTTCGTGAGGCTTACTTGTAGGCGACCGGCTTGCCGGCGCCGTCCTTCACTTCGGCCCACTGCTTGTGGACCAACGCCTTCACAGCGTCCGGCAGCGGCACGTATTCCAACTCGGCGGCCATCTTGTCGCCATTGCCGTAGGCCCAGTCGAAGAACTTCAGCGACGTGGTGGCCTGTTCGGGCTTGGCCTGCACCTTGTGCATCAGGATGAAGGTGGCGCCCGTCAGCGGCCACGAATCCTTGCCAGGCTGCTCGGTCAGTACCTGGTAGAAGGTCTTGGACCAGTCGGCGTTGGCGGCGGCGGCCTTGAAGTTCAGGTCGTCCGGCCCGACGAAGGCACCGTCCTTGTTCTTCAGCAGCACGTGCGCCATCTTGTTCTGCTTGGCGTAGGCGTACTCAACGTAGCCGATCGAGTTCGGCAGGCGCTGCACGTACGAAGCCACGCCTTCGTTGCCTTTGCCGCCAGCGCCAGTCGGCCAGTTGACCGCCGTGCCTTCGCCAACCTTGGCCTTCCAGTCGGCATTCACCTTGCTGAGGTAGTTGGTGAAGATGAAGCTGGTGCCCGAGCCGTCGGCGCGGCGGACCACGGCGATGTCGGCGTCCGGCAGCGCGACGCCGGGGTTCAGCGCGGCAATCGACGCGTCATTCCACTTCGTGACCTTGCCCAGGAAGATGTCGCCCAGCACTTGGCCGGTGAGCTTCAGCTGGCCCGGGTTCAGTCCCTTGACGTTGATCACCGGCACCACGCCGCCGATCACGGTGGGGAACTGGAACAGGCCGTCAGCGGCCAACTCTTCGTCCTTCAGCGGCATGTCCGACGCGCCGAAATCGACCGTCTTGGACTTGATCTGCTTGATGCCGGCGCCCGAGCCGACCGATTGGTAGTTGATGCGCGCGCCGCTGGCCTTGTTGTAGGCATCAGCCCACTTGGCATAAATGGGCGCCGGGAACGAGGCGCCGGCGCCGGTGACGTCTTGTGCGAAAGCAACTTGCGTCAGCGCAATCGCGGCAACACCAACCCACAGGGGGCGAACGAGGGAAGTCAGCATGTCGTCAAACCTTTCTTCAGTGTCCGGCCGGCGCAGCAGCGCACCCTTCGGCTCGGTTCGAGCGGGACTGTAGGAAGGTTTTGTGACGCCCCCGTGACGCTTGGTCGGCAGCGAAGCGGGCTCGCCCCTCTCTGTGACAGTCGTCATGCGACTGTCACGGAATGGTCATCGACGTTTTTCAGGCTTTTTCGGCCTTCTTCTTTCTTCGTCTGGCTTTCCCCCCAGCCGAACTATCGTGAGGCACGGGCCAAGTCAGCCAAGCGTTGTGCCAGGTCGTTTGCCAGCTGAGCTTCGCGCGCTTCAACCATCACTCGCAACACCGGTTCGGTACCCGAGGCGCGGATCAAGACACGTCCGGACTTGCCCAGCTCGCCCTTGACCGCCTCGATCTCCTGGGCCAAGGCCGCATTGCGCGTCCAATCGCTGCCGTCAGCCAGCCGCACGTTGATCATGGTCTGCGGGAACAGCACGACCTCGCTCAGCAGCTCGGACAAGCTGTGGCCGCTGCGTTGAACAGTCTGCAGCACCTGCAGCGCGCTGACGATGCCGTCGCCGGTACTGTGCTTGTCCAATGCCAACAAGTGGCCCGAGCTTTCGCCACCCAACAGCCAGCCGCGCCGACCCATTTCCTCCAGCACGTAGCGGTCACCAACCTTGGTCCGGACGAGTTCGATACCCTGCCCGGCCAGGGCCACCTCGACAGCCATGTTGGTCATCAACGTGCCGACGACGCCTGGCACCGCCTCACCCTGTGCGCGACGGTCCATCGCCATCAAATAGATCAGTTCGTCGCCGTTGTAGAGACGGCCGGCGGCATCCACCAGTTGCAAGCGGTCGGCGTCCCCATCCAGCGCCACGCCGTAGTCAGCACCATGTTCCTTGACAGCGGCCACCAGGGCCTGCGGCGCCGTGGCGCCAAAACCGGCGTTGATGTTGGTGCCGTTGGGTGCGCAGCCGATGCTGACGACTTCGGCGCCCAGCTCGTGGAAGACCGCCGGCGCCACTTGGTAGGCAGCACCGTGGGCGGCGTCCACCACCAGCTTCAAGCCCTTCAGCGTCAGCTCACCGCTGACCGTGGATTTGCAGAATTCGACATAGCGGCCCTGCGCGTCAGCCAGCCGGCGGGCGCGGCCCAGCCGTGCCGAATCAACCCATTGCGGCGCTTCGGTCAGCGCACTTTCAACCGCCACTTCCCAGGCATCGGGCAGCTTTTCGCCCTTGGCTGAGAAGAACTTGATGCCGTTGTCGGGAAAGGCGTTGTGCGAGGCGCTGATCACCACACCCAGGTCCAGCCGCAACGCCCGGGTCAGGTAGGCAACGCCAGGCGTGGGCAGCGGGCCGGTCAGCAGCACGTCGACGCCGGCCGAGGCGAAGCCTGCCTCCAGCGCCGACTCCATCATGTAGCCGGAAATTCGGGTGTCCTTGCCGATCAGCACCGCCGGCGCACGCGTGCTGCCGCGACGCTGCAGGCCTTGCTGCAGCACACGCCCGACGGCATGGCCCAGGCGCAGCGCGAAATCAGGGGTGATCGGGTCTTGACCCACGGTGCCGCGGATACCGTCGGTGCCGAAATACTGGCGTGTCATGTTGTTTTAATCCTCTTAATCTCTGATCGAATGAAAGGGTCAGGCAACTGCGCCGAGCCCTGCAGCGTTCCAAACCTTCAGCGCGTCGACGGTCGCAGCCACGTCGTGCACTCGCACGATGCGCGCCCCATGCGCAACGGCCGCCAAGGCCGCACCCAGACTGGCGGGCATGCGCTGGTCCACCGGCCGGCCCGTCAGCTGACCCAGCGTGCCCTTGCGCGACCAGCCCACCAGCAACGGTCGACCCAACGCCAGCAACTGTGACTGCCGCCTGAACAGCGCCAGGTTGTGCTGCAACGCCTTGCCAAAGCCATAGCCTGGGTCCAGCACGATGCGCTCGGCAGCGATGCCGGCGGCCATCGCCTGTTTCAGGCGTTGGCCGAAAAACGCAGCCACCTCGGCCAGCACGTCTTCATAGTGCGGCGCCTGCTGCATCGTGGCCGGCTCGCCTTGCATGTGCATCAGGCACACACCTGCGCGCGGATGCGCCGCCACCGCCGCCAGCGCCCCAGGTTGTTGGAGCGCGCGAACGTCGTTGACGATGTCGGCGCCAGCGTCCAGCGCCGCAGCCATCACCTCGGGCCGACTGGTGTCCACCGACACCGGCACGCCCAAAGTCACCGCATGCCGTATCACCGGCAGCACCCGTCCGAGCTCGACGTCCAGCGGTGGTGGCTGAGAGCCCGGACGGGTGGACTCGCCGCCAATGTCCAGGATGTCGACGCCTTCAGCCAGCAGACGATCGCAGTGCGCACAAGCCTGGCTGGTCGCGGCGAGATGGCCACCGTCCGAAAAGGAATCAGGCGTCGCATTGACGATGCCCATCACCTGCGGGCGAGCAGCGAGATCGATCGTGAAGCGGGCGGTCTGCCAGGTCAGCGGCACGGTAAAGCGAAGGTCGTCCGAGGAAGGCAAAGCACAACGGGGCCGTCAGGCCCCGTTGTTTAAGCAAACAGCCGTGTCAGCCGGGCGCTTTAGGCCGCGGCAGGCGCGCTGTCCGGGTTAACTGGCGGCGTAGCGCCGGCGCCGGCTCGATTGGCGGACGGCGTCCAGTCCTTCGGCGGACGGGGCGGCTTGTCGTTCATGATGTCGTCGACCTGATCGGCGTCGATGGTTTCCCACTCAAGCAACGCATTGGCCATCGCGTGCATATGCTCGGAGTGGTCTTCGATCAACTTGCGGGCGATCACGTACTGTTCGTCAATGATGCGCCGGACCTCGCCGTCTACCTTGCGCATCGTCTCTTCCGAAACGTTGGTCGTCTTGGTCACCGAGCGGCCGAGGAACACCTCGCCTTCGTTCTCGGCGTAGACCATCGGGCCGAGCGAATCGCTCATGCCGTAGCGCGTGACCATGTCGCGCGCAATCTGGGTGGCACGCTCGAAGTCACTGCTGGCACCGGTGGTCATCTGGTTCATGAACACCTCTTCGGCGATCCGGCCGCCGAACAACATCGAAATGCGGTTCAGCATGTAGATCTTGTCGTAGCCGTAGCGGTCCTTCTCGGGCAGCGACACCGTCACGCCGAGCGCACCGCCGCGCGGGATGATGGTGACCTTGTGCACCGGGTCCAGCTTGGGCAGCAGCTTGCCGAGCAGCGCGTGGCCAGCTTCGTGGTACGCGGTGTTCTTGCGCTCTTCCTCGTCCATCACCATGGACTTGCGCTCGGTGCCCATGATGATCTTGTCTTTGGCACGCTCAAAGTCGATCATCTCGACCACTCGGCCATTGCGACGGGCAGCGAACAGTGCCGCCTCGTTGACCAAGTTGGCCAGATCGGCACCCGAGAAGCCCGGCGTGCCGCGCGCGAGGATGTCGGCCTTGACGTCGCCGCCAATCGGCACCTTGCGCATGTGTACATTCAGAATTTGCTCGCGGCCCCTGATGTCCGGCAGCGTCACGTAGACCTGGCGATCGAAGCGGCCCGGGCGCAGCAGCGCCGGGTCGAGGATGTCGGGCCGGTTGGTGGCCGCCATCACGATCACGCCGAGGTTGGTCTCGAAACCGTCCATCTCGACCAGCATCTGGTTCAGCGTCTGCTCGCGTTCGTCGTTGCCGCCGCCCAGGCCTGCGCCACGGTGGCGGCCCACAGCGTCGATTTCGTCAACGAAGATGATGCAAGGAGCGCTCTTCTTGGCCTGCTCGAACATATCGCGCACACGGGCCGCGCCGACGCCGACGAACATTTCGACGAAATCAGAACCGGAGATCGAGAAGAACGGCACTTTGGCCTCGCCAGCGATGGCCTTGGCCAGCAGCGTCTTGCCGGTGCCCGGAGGGCCAACCAGCAGCACGCCACGCGGAATGCGACCGCCCAGCTTCTGGAACTTCTGCGGGTCCTTCAGGAAGTCGACCAACTCCTTGACCTCTTCCTTGGCCTCGTCACAACCGGCGACGTCAGCGAAGGTGGTGGTGTTGTTGGCCTCGTCCAGCATGCGGGCCTTCGACTTACCGAAGCTGAAGGCACCGCCCTTGCCGCCGCCTTGCATCTGGCGCATGAAGTAGATCCAGACGCCGATCAGCAGCAGCATCGGGCCCCAGGACAGCAGCAGCGTTTGCAGCAGCGAGGGCTCTTCGTCCGGCTTGCCCGCAACCTGCACGCCAAACTTCATCAGGTCGCCGACCATCCACAGGTCGCCGGGCGATGAGATGGTGAAGGGCTGGCCGTCGTTCGGCGTGACCTTCAGTTGGCGGCCTTGAACCTCAACGCGCTTGACGCGGCCTTGCTTCGCGTCTTCCATGAACTGGGTGTAGGTCACCTGTTCGTTGGTGCGCGGTTTGTCGAACTGCTTGAAGACAGTGAACAGCACCAAGGCGATCACCAGCCAAACGGCGACCTTCGAAATCCACTGATTGTTCACCGCGGTTCCTTTGCGAGATCCAGGTTGGGTGTGCGGGCAGACGAGCCCACCTGCCACCCCAGGCATATAGGGTTGATTCTAGTCGACTCAATACCCCGCCATGCTGACAGAGCGGGCGCGGGACCAAAGGCGCCACAGCCGCCCATTTGCCCGGTTTTTCGAGTCATCGCCACCGATTCATAGCTTTTTGAGACCGATTCCGACCAAAAAGGTTTCAGATGACCTGTCACGTGAGGCTTTGGGCTTGATCGGCTTGACCACGCGGAACTGCCGCTTGAACAGCTCCGCGAGCTGGCTGTAGCCGCTGCCGTGGAATACCTTGGCCACCAATGCGCCATCAGGCTTGAGGTGGCGAACGCTGAAATCGACCGCCAACTCGACCAGGTGGGCAATGCGCGCCGAATCGGCCGACGCGATGCCCGACAGGTTGGGGGACATGTCAGACACCACGACGTCGACCGACCGCCCCGCCAGTGCGGCTTCCAGTTGGTGCATCACCTCGTCCTCACGGAAGTCACCCTGAATGAAGTTGACGCCGTCGATCGGCTCGAACTCCAGCATATCCAGCGCGATGATGGTGCCATCGAGCTCACCGGTAGCGGCCCCGCCAACCCCAGCCGCCTTGGGCGCAAAACGCCGCCGCAGGTACTGGCTCCAGGCGCCTGGCACGGAGCCCAGGTCTACCACCACCTGACCGGGATGGATCAGCTTGAAGGCTTCGTCGATCTCCTTCAGCTTGTAGGCCGCACGTGCCCGATAGCCCTCTTTCTGGGCCATCTTGACGTAGGGGTCGTTCATGTGGTCATGCAACCACGCCTTGTTGACCTTCTTGCTTTTCGTTTTGATTTTCATGCGGCGGAGATAATACGAGGATGCCTGCAATTACTCTGACACCCGCCGAACGCAAAGAACAGCGGGGCCTGGCCCATCACCTCGACCCTGTGGTGATGATCGGCGCTGAGGGCTTGACGCCCGCTATCGTGAAGGAAACCGATGCTGCCTTGAAGGCCCACGGCCTGATCAAGGTGCGCATGTTCTCGGATGACAGGGCCAACCGCGAGGCGGCCCTGGCCCAGCTGGCCGACACGCTGAACGCTGCGCCAGTACAGCACATCGGCAAGCTGCTGGTGCTGTGGCGGCCGCTGCCCGCCAAGGCCAAGGTCGAGAAAGAAGACCGAAAGCCTGGCCCGCGCACGGTCAAGATCGTCAGCTTCTCCAAAAGTGGTAACCATCGAGCGACGGTCAAGAAGGTCAAGGTCTTCGGCAACGAGCGGGTCACCGTCGGCGGCCAGATCAAACGCGCCAAGGTGCGCCCTACCAGCGTCAAGAAGAAGGCCCAACAGGACTGACCGGGCTGGCCGGCGGGCTGGAGGCTGCGAGCCAAGCCAGTGCCAGTACCGCCAGCGTCTTCACGCCGAACAAGCCCAGGCTGACGGCGTGCAGCTGGCCGAAAGTCCAGCTGCCCTCGCCTGCTTTCGCCGCGGCCATCATGGGCTGCAGGCCGAAATAGCCGGCCACGGTGCAGAACACCGCGCCCAGGGCCAGCAGCATCGCAGCAGACAGGCGGGTTGAGCCTTCGGACGCGGCCGCTGACTTCCGCTCAAGCAGCAGGCAGACCACACCCAGCGCCAGGCTGAGGTAGGCCTCTTGCGCAAAGATTCGGCCCACGACCCGGCCGGCGTCTTGCGTCACCAGCGTGGCAAATGTCGCCGGTGTGGCGATCAGCGCAATGCACAACAGTGCGCCGGCCCATAAACCGGGCAGCAGGCGCCGCGCACGTTCGGTGAAATTCAAGCTGGCCTCTGGCCCTTGTGGCGTTGCGCA
>Ga0307515_10013846_pt1 | contig 15020 bp, 4 predicted proteins | sample 17_EM_MG_FD_194513 | JGI IMG/M metagenome (GOLD analysis project Ga0307515, IMG submission 194513) | Populus trichocarpa ectomycorrhiza microbial communities from riparian zone in the Pacific Northwest, United States - 17_EM | ecosystem: Host-associated > Plants > Roots > Unclassified | place... | reverse complement strand
ATATATATATATATATATATATATATATATATATATATATATATGAACAGTACAACCCCAAAACGGCACGCCAAAACACTCTGAAACTGAAACATTCCAATTGAAAAAACAAAACACTTACCGAAACGGAATTGACAACCTTGGCTCCGGCTAATGACATCCGAGATGGATGACCGGGTTGTGTTGATGATTAGCTTCGGCTAATGGCATCCAAAACGGATGATCAGGTTGTGACTTGTGATTGTTGTTTAGATGCGGCTAATAGCATCCGAGAGGGATGTCCGAGTTGTGTTGATGATTAGCTTTAGCTAGTGGCATCCAAGACGGATGACCAGGTTGTGGTTGATGATTAGCTTCGGCTAATGGCATCCGAGATGGATGATCGAGTTGTGTTGTGATTAGCTTCGGCTAATGGCATCCAAGACGGATGACCAGATTGTGATTGTTGATTAGCAAGAAGGATGACTGGGTTGTGATTGTTGATTAGCTTCGGCTAATGGCATCCGAGATGGATGACTAGGTTGTGGTTGATGATTAGTTTCGGTAAATGACATCCTAGATGAATGTCCGTGTTGATTATGATGATTGGCTTTAACTAATTATATCCGTAAGAGATGACGAGTTGACTTGCGTGGTTGGTTTTGGTTAATGGCATCCGATACGGGTGACCAAGTTTAGATATTGCGATTAGTTACAGTTAAAAACTTACAAGCATCCAAGATGAATGACCAGGTTAAGGTGAAGTGATTAACCCTGACCGGAGATTAAGCTTCAGTCCTACCACTCCTATTGAGGGGTTGAGGCATATGAATGAGGATAATACATCTAGCAAAGTAATAAGGATTGCACATTGTATTTGAGAAGTGAATGAAAGAATGTACTCACCTTCAGTTGATAATGAAAAATAACGATAACATCCTTCTAGTTATTATTATTATTATGTTTAGATTATTTACAATTCTTGTATCCATGTTGTTTTTGTAACAAGGGCATCATACAATCAAGGTGCATAGAAAAACCGTTCCACGGGTTCTCATATTTTAAAAGGTTCTATATAATAGTTTGTCTTAAGTGTTATGTTGAATATTTGCCTTTCGACACTTTTGTAAGGACTTGTAATGAAAACTATATTGGAACATGGATGTGGATGTGCAAACATGTAGATATAATGTTATGATATATTTATGTGGTATTCTCGTTTATGAGGATATTGTGTTGAGAAATCACATGAGGATCGTATAAAATGAGGTATTATTCATGTAAGATTGTCATTCGACACTCATGTATAAACTCGTGTTGATAACGAGACTAAAATAAGAATGTAAATTCATGAGTATGTCAATATGATGTAATGTAGTATGAATATGAAAATATAATATTATGGGTATGTGTATTAAGTATCCATCTTATGAGAATGTCGATTTACAAAAAAACTATATCCGTATGATGCCATGATAAGGAAGGGAACCTAATTACTAATTCACAAAATGTCATTGTGAGAAGTACCGAGAACCAAAAAACAAAATTTCCACTGTTTTTTGCTTGAAAAAGTCGGGTCATTACATTTTTTCTTTAAGCAGACGTTCTTTTTGTGCATGTCATCATAATAACTTTTTTCTTTTTTATTCGATTCATTATTTTTGTCTCTTTTTTTTTTATCATATAATTAAATGAAATCAACTTATTAAACTCAATCAAAGCTATGACCCGACTCGCGAATTTTCTTTATTTTTTTAAAACATGTTAGGAGCACTTAAACATCATTTTTTACATTAAATTTTTTTTTGGTATGACATACAACATAACACATATCGGCTATCTAGTTATCACTATATTACCCATTCCTCCCCACAACCACCACCATACCCATCATAATAACCACTACTATTATCATGACTATTTTAACCACTATTTTTATTTTACTTACTTTATAATCATCTTTTACTTTAACATCATCATCTATATTATTAGTTTTATTAATACTACTACAGTTATCTAAAAAATTCTTAAAAACATTTATGATTATATTTGTCACTAGCATGTTATTACAACCATCTTTATTATATCATTATCACCATATACTATTATCACTATTTATATAAAATAACAATATTTATAAAATTGATATTATGATAACTCTTATCATTAATTTTAATTAGAATCATATCAATCATTATTATGTTTCCTATCATCATCAACACAATTATGCATGACAATTTAATCATCATAATTAAATCACTTTTTATATTTTATGTTTTTTAATTAGCATTGTGTTTTTTAATTAATAATTTAATCAACACAATTAACACTTTTATATTTTATAATTAATAATATGTTTTTTATATTTTTCCATAATTGAGTTTGTACAAGAGTTTTTACTTCATACACTTTTGTTGATAAAATAAATAGTTTTTTTAAAATAAAAAAACATAAAATAATTTTGCTTTTTAAAAAGGAAAAAAAAAAAGCAAAATCATGAAAAAGTACCAAATGGGCTTTTAATATTTTTTTTTCATGAAAAATAAACAAAATATTTTAAAAGTAGCCCATATTTTTAATTGGTCAATAAAAATTTATAAACTTCTTGATAGATAGAATCATAAAACAATTATTTATTATTATTATTTTAATGAGTAAGCAATTTTTTATTCCTTAATTAGTTACACATATTTTATTGTAGAAAACTTATAAGTTCTTGAAAAAACAATTATGTTAATTTCTTAAAACGTTTAATGGTTGAGTAATTTTGAAATTTTTTATTTTTTTAAAAATTTAAAAATTATTATTTTGAATAAAAATATAATTTTGTTGGTAAAAAAATATTAAATATCAATGGATGAGTTATTTACCAAGATGTTTGTATAAGTTTTTGTTTCTTAGATATTTTAAGAATTTAATTTTTTTCCAATTAAATTAATCCTTCATAATTTTCTTCCTTTTATTTTGCCTTTAAATGAGATTAGCGTGGTTTACAAATTTACTAAGGTAACACAGGTTGTCCCGGTTTACGAGTTTAGTGGGTTGTTTTTTTTAATTGAACTTGACTTTTGTTATATAGTCTATTTTTTTCTCATATAGTTAAAAAAATAGTTTTTGAAAAAAGTCATATTATTAAACTTTATAAAGTAACAAAAATTAAATGGCATGGGAAAACCATTGTTCACCCACACACATTTCATTGTGAATAACAATAGTAATTCATAGTATTTTATTTTCTTTCTTTTTTCTTTTTCTTTTGATTTTTTTTCAAATTTATTTTTGTCGATTTCATATTTTAATATTGAGATGATTAAGAATTTGGTTTCATAATTAGTTTCTTTTTATTTTACCTTTCTATGAGGTTAACATGGTTTACAGGTTTACTAGAGTAACTCGGGTTTTCCTGTTTTACAAGTTTGGTGAGATGTTTTTTTTTAATTGAACTTAACTTTTTTATTGTTTATTTTTTTTATCTCATATAGTTAAAAATATAGTTTTAGATAAAATTTATGTTATCAAACTTTATAAAATCCATGAACATATTCACAGGTTTGGCTCGTTGACTTGGTTCACAAGTCTGACAAGTTTAACTTTTTTTTAATTAGTTTTTTTATTTCATCCTTAGATACTAGGTTAATTGAGAATTCAATTTCATAATTGATTTCTCTTAGCCTTTTATGAGATTATCGCGATCTAAAAAAATATCTTAGTATTGAGTTAGTGTTTGATTTCGCAATCGTCTATTTTTATTACCGTATAGTTAAATATAAAATAGTTTTAAAAAAACAAATAATAATATCAATGGAATCCATAACCCAGTTCATAAATTTAGCGTATTAACCCAGCTTACCCGATTCACAGGTTTGACGAATTTACTCACCGATAAGATATGCTTTTTTTTTTCTTTTAATTGTTTTTAATTTATTCATTTTCAATTTCATCTTTTAATATTAGATTAGTTGGGAAATAGACTGTATTATTGATTTTTATTTGCTTTCTATAGAGATAATTGTCTCAAATAAGTGTCTATTTTTAGGTTGGTGGTCAATTTTATGAGCATCTATTTTTATCATATAATTAAATAAAAAATATAAAAAAGTAATTGAACCCAATAGAGTTCATGACCTGGGTCGCAGGGGGACCAAGGTCGATCAAATCTATCATTGTCTCAATATTTTAAAAAATTATCATCTTGAAGTTTTTTTTTAAAGTCAAGTCATGTTTTTATCGATCATCAAAGTTGTATTTGGACCTATGAATCAATCGACTTAAGTCGAGTTAGCTCCCACATAGTTTAATTAAAAACTTGAGTTTGGCAAAGAGCTGAGTCAGGAGGTTTCAAAATTAATTCATTTGGTTATGTTTAATAACACTATTAAAAAAATTCTCTGTGTTATTAATATTTCTTTTATATTTTTTTAAAAATGGTTCGACCCACAGCGGAGCACGGATCAATATATTACTTACAACTCTAAAATTTTTAAAAATAAGGGAGAATTTTAAAATTATATTAAAGTTATTAAATTATTGAATTAGATCTTTAGTTAATTTTTTTTTAAGGAGGTCTTTGGGTTATCTTTCTCCTTTTTAACTCATTTTAATGAATGGATTCATAAAATGTTTATTATTTCTTTTTAAAAAAAGTCTATTGGCATTAAAAAAAATCCTTTCAATGAAAAAATATAATTTTTTAATCATGTATGCAAATTGATTTCTATTCCAGTTAAATATAATTAAATAAAATTGATAAAAATATATAGGTTGAAGACACTATTATTATTTGACTCGGGCAACGCCACAGGTTGGATAAAAGATATTTGAATGTAAAAATATAATGTCCTTGTGCTATTATTTTTTAACATAAAAAATTTGAAGAGTGAAGAAAAAATTAAACATGTTACCCACCCCTTCTTCTTTTTTTAAAAAATAACAGAAGATGACGCATCATATGATTGTCTAGATTTAGATCATAAAAGAGGTGGCTAAAAATAGGGTTAGGGTTCTTTGGTATTAAAAATCAATTTTCTTAATCTATTTTGACCCAAAACCACCCAATAACATCCTTGGTATTTCTATAAATCAATCTCTTAACTCAAAACACTCATAAATTGCCTTACTAATTCTTTCATTCACAAATTTGAAAAGATAAAAAAATTATTTTAATTGAATATTCATGAGTTATTTCTTTTCATATTAGTTACATAATAATTGAAAAAAAAAACATTGTTACCATTCTCATAAAAATGTATAATATTATTTGAGAATCATGACACAATTGATCAACAAATGAAATATCATGTTAATTTTTTTAAAGTGCATTTAGAATCCAAAAAAAAGGAAAAAAAAATAGACAGGGTCAAACCTATGCCCCTAGCCTAGTTGAAAGAAGGTTGAGCCAAAGTGCCTGCCTTTTTTTTTTTTAAGGGTTGGACAATATGTAATTCAACCACCTTTTTAAAAAAAAAATATATAACAAACAACATAATGTTTGATGTTCTAGATTTTGGCCACCGAAGAGGTGGCTGGAAAATCAAATTGGGGTTTTTTAGGCCCAAATATTCTTTTTTTTTTCAGTCTAAAAACATTTAATAAACATATTTACAATGTCATAAATCAATTCAAAATACCCCTAAATTTATCTAAAACCATAAAATCAATTCGAAAATAAAATCTTGTTTTAACCTTGATTTTTTTTTTGTCAAAATGAAAGCAAAAAACATTTTAATGAAACTCCTCTCATCATATAGAACTTGTTGACAAAAAGAACGATATTTTTCATGGCTAGAATGTGGTTAACCTACTATTTTCTCTCTCCATCATTTTTTAGCTAATCTCTCTCTCCTCTTCAAATTAATGATTGAAAAATTAGAAAAATTAATTTTTGGACAAAAAATTTCAAAAACTATAGAAATCGAAAATAGACACAGAAAAGTAGGGAGATCAAAACGAACTTTTTTAAGCCAATTTGTAATTGCCCACTTGATTTCTTTGCCTTCTGCATTTTGGCCATTCAAGACTCTATTCTTTAACCATTTTCAAGAAATTAGTAATTTATTGGGGGAAAGAAGGATGCAATAGAAGAAAAACATGTTAATAAAAAGAAGTGAATGAATAATAACTTGTGGCAATGAATGAATGAATAACGAAAGTATACAATGTTTTAGTTTTATATATATATAACTAAAGGGTGTAAGGAAATCACTGTTCCTCCATACCCAAAAGCACTGTGGATTACAACAGTAATCCACAGTACTTTCCTCTTTTTTTTTTTTTTTTGCTAACTTTTCCCTTTTTTATTTTTTTTTGTTTTTTTTCTTTTTTTTTCAAAATTATATTTTTTTCAACTTTTCTATTTTTTATTTTTTTTCTAAAATTATTTTTGTTGATTTTACTTTTTAAATATTGACCTGGTTAAAATTTTTGCTTTGTAATTTTTTTCTTTAAAATGTTGTAGATTGCTGCGATGTTTTTCCACATAGTTTTTCTATTTTATTTCTTTATTTTTTAAAATTATATTTGTCGATTTTTTTTAATATTGAGCTGATTGAGAATTTAGTTTTGTAATTTTTTTCTTTAAAACATTGTTGATTGCTATAGTGTTTCTCCGCATGGTTTTTTTTTTATGATTTTCTCTGAAATTATCTTATTTTATTTTATTTTTTAATATTGAGCTAGTTAAAAATTACAGTTACAATATGTGAGGAAAACACTGTAACTTTCCTCAAAAATTACTGTTGATTGCTACAGTGTTTTTTCCCACATGGTTTTTTTTTCTGTTTTTATTATGTTTTTCCCTAAAATTATTTTTGTCAATTTTATTTTTTAAATATTAAGCTGGTTAAGAATTGCAATTACAAGTAAATACAAGTTTTTCCTCACAAAACACTATGGATTGATACAGTTTTTCCTTACATGGTTTTTTTCCAGTTTCTTTTGTGTTTTTATTTTTTGTAATATTTTTTTTTCAAAATTATTTTCATCGATTTTATTTTTTTAATATTGAGTTGGTTAGAATTTAACTTTGTAATAAAGCTTAATCATGTGGGGAAAGCACTGTAGCTTTCCTTACAAAACATCGTGGATTGCTACAGTGGCTCTCTACATGGTTTTTTTTTTTCTTATAATTTTTTTCAAAATTATCTTTGTCAATTTTATTTTTTAATATTGAGCTGTTTGAGAATTACAATTACAAATAAGGCTAAATCATGTGGGGAAACATTATAGCTTTCATCACAAAACACTGTGAATTGCTACAGTGTTTCCAACATGATCCCCCCCCATTTTTTTTGTTATTTTTTTTTCTAAAATTGTCTGTCGATTTTTTTTTAATATTTAGCTGATTAAGAATTTAGCTTTGTAATTTTTTTTCTTTAAAACACTGTGAATTGTTGCAGTGTTTTCTCATATGATTTTTTTATGATTTTTTCAAAATTATCTTTGTCGATTTTTTTTTTAATATTGAGTTGGTTAAGAATTATAATTACAATAAAGCTAAATCATATGAGAAAAGCGTTGTAGTTTTTCTCACAAAATACTATGGATTGCTACAGTATTTCTTTAAATGGGTTTTTATTTTATTTTATTGGGGAAAGCACTGTAGTTTCCCTCATAAAATATTGTCAATTGTTACAATGTTTTTTCTCATGGGTTTTTGTTTCCTTCCAAAATTATCTTTGTTGGTTTTTTTTTTAATATTAAGTTGGTAGAGAATTTAGCTTTGTAATTTTTTTTCTTTTTATTAACAGAAAAGCTAAATGATGTGGCGAAACCACTGTATCTTTCCTCACAAAACACTATGGATTGCTACAAATCATTTTGTTCAGTTTTTAAGTTTTTGATCACCAACATAACCTTTTTTTCCGCCATGAAATATTTGCTCCATCATACCTTTAGTTTCTATTACTTATATAGCGCTGGTTCGCAATTATAATACTATCAAGTGCGTTTGTTTTATAAGCTCGCGGCAGCGCGCGAGCATGTCATCTCGTATAGAAATATGTGCTGGAGTGTTTTATTTATTTATTTATTTATTATTATTATTATTGAATCCCAAGTCAAGTGCCATGAAATTGTAGGAAGAAAGAGCATAAGGGGTTTAGGAGAGTTAGCCTTTTTTTTCTTTCTATTTTTTTACCATTTTTTATCAATATTTTCTCTATTTTTATGAGTGATTAGTGTTTTTTCAGAGGAGTTCTAAAACTTGGGTTTGTTATAGAGATATTAACATTAGTTTTTTTCTTGAGAATCTGGATTAAAAAATATTAAATATTAGTTATATTAATTTTAGTTTTTTAATAGTTAATGTTTTTATTTTATTTTTAATATTTTAATTACTTTTAATATTTTAAAATATATTATCTTTGTATGATACTTAATTGTTGTTTCGACAAATTCTAATATGTTACTCTATTGTAATTAGGATCATAAAGTGAAAATTAGAAGAAATTAATCCAATCTTTTGTCCAAAACTCCTATTAGTGGAGACATACACTAGAACATATAACACTTTTCTCAAAATGCTAGCATATTAATAAAATTCATATAGCTTTGTTAGAAAATCTTGTTGAAATTCCTCATGTTTAACGATACAATTGTGTTCTTATGGAAATGAAATGGGTTGTAAGCCCAATTGTATAAGTCCAGCTCCCAAGTTAAGAAGCACCACAAAGGCCTAAAATAAGATGTCCAGGCCCCAGTTGGGGAGCAAAGATTTCACTGACCAAATTTTGAAAGAAATTCAAAGTTTGTGATATTTCGAAACAGATCGAAATCAGACCTAAACTGGGAAACTCACTAAAATCCTAGGTAGCTTCTCCAATCTTGTTTCCTCCCTGACCCAAAACAAATCTTCATATTTTTTTATATATATATATATTTAGCAACTGCATTTGCTTCCGTTTTGTATGGTAGCATTCCAAGCAAAACAGCCTGAGAATCGTTCCTTTTTCTTGTATAGAACGTGAGTTTTTGTTTTTTGTTTTTTTTTTGCGATTATTAAGTTTAAGAGAGGAAAAGAGAAGATGGGTTTGTGTTAAAATTGAATTTCTTTAGCAGAACTATTCAAGTTTTTTTGTTTCTCTGAGGGAGAGAGAGAGGAAGCTGGGGAGAAATGGATGGTGGAGGAGGGAGGAGGATAACGGTTAGTCCGAGGCCGTGTAATGGGAAAAGAGTTGTGGCGAAGAAACGGGGAAGGAGTTTTGGTGGCGGAGATGGGTTTGTAAACAGTGTCAAGAAGCTTCAAAGAAGGGAAATTTGTTCTAAGCGTGACCGTTCTTTTACTATGACTGATGCCCAAGAACGTTTTAGAAACATCCGGTTACAGGTACCCTTTTGGCTTTGGTTTCCTCGGAATTTGTCTTTTTTTTTTTTTATTATTCTTGTGGGAATTTAAGGTTTTGATTATTGATTTTCCTGTTTGTTGTTTAAGGGTTTCTACTGAGCGTGTCTATTGTTTCTTCTGCATCTGTCTTAATCGTGTTGATGATGAAATTTGTTTTATTTTAAGTTTGCCCATCATAGTTAGAATGGAGGTTAAATCAGGATAGTTATTTATTCTTTAATTTGTGCTTTGTATTACGTCAGAGCTATAATTCTTTTATTCATATTTCTTAGCATCTTTTTATGGGTGCTAGCTTCCTTTGATGCATTTTTTTTGCTACTTATATACCAATGACGCTATGAGCACTGAGAAGTTATAGTGGCAGCACTTGTAGTTGTAGCTAGCAAAGTTGGTCTTGCCAAATTGTTGCAGTGAGGACACACTAGTCTTGAAAATGTTTGATTGATGTTGACAAAAGCTGTATGAATGGCAATTGTGAGTGATGCATGTGATGGTATCTGCAGAATTTAGGTTTTTTCAGTTCTGATAGTTGTTCCTTTGATGAAGGTAGGTTAAAATTTGATCTAAGCATCACCATGGTCGCGCAAATCTCTTTGCCTGTCACTTGTCATAAATGCCCTAGCAATTGACAATATTAGGAGTTCCAAATTTTCATTTGAAGATAGAATTCATAAGGAGCCAAAAATTTGATAAAGAGCGTTTCATTTAGGTGGAATCGAAATTTGGAGGTATTTAGGAAGAAAGTGTTAGGATTAGTGATTGATGTCTAGACACAGAACATAACATTTGAAAGTGGTTCGACAATTTGTCTACAACCACCGAGCAACCAATTTCATTATATAGAGAGAAAACAACAATGGAGGAGGAGGAACACCTCACTCAACTCCCACTCTCTATAGTTGCTTCACATTTCTTTCTATCCCTCTACTGCATGGCTCTCATGCAACTACATCTTGCTGCACTTGCTTCTTCAAATGGTTCTCATACAACTTCAATTTATAGTGTAAATTGGGGGTGGGGGGGACAACCATCCTCATTTCCATCCCGATATTCCTTAACCTAACTTTCCACTACATCTTGATGTACTTGCTTAATTGAAGTTGTTTAAACCTTCTATAGATCTTCGAGGTTAGAAGATAGGTCTGGTGCCTTTTGTCTCCAATTGGAAGATTGTTGAGAAGTGGATACAAAGGCCCACACTCAACCACCACACTAACTCAACAATGATGGTAGTGGAAAGTTGGGTGAAGAAATATTGGGATGGAAATGAGGATGTTTGTTCCCCCATTTTCAATATAAATAAAGGTTGTATAAGTCATTTGAAGAAGCAAGTGCAGCAAGATGCAGCTGCATGAGAGCCATTCAGCAACTTGCAGTAGTAAGCACAGAGGGATAGAGAGAAATGTGAGGCAACCACAGAGAGTGGGAGTTGAGTGAGGTGTTCCTCCTCCATTGTTGTAGATTGTAGTTTTCTCTTTATATAATGAAATTGGTTGTTACATGGACGTAGGGAAATTACCGAACCATGATAAAATGTTGTGTTTGGTGTCTAGGCATCAATCATCAATCCTAACAGAAAGGTAGAGGAACCCATTGACCCCTCCCTTCTTCCATAAATCCCCTACCATCTCAGTACGGCTGAAACAAGAATTTCTAAATTAGAACTTTCCGGTTCAAACCTTTGCAGACGTGCTTGAGGACTAGTGATGAAGAAATTTTACCTGCCTACTTGGAAATATTCTTACTTGCACCATCTTCCCGGTGATGTTTGAAACTAGAACTTCTAAATTAGAATTTTCCAGCTCAAACCTTTGCAACACCCTTGAGGGCTTGTGATGAAGTAACTCTGCTTGCCTGTTTAGAAGTTGCTTGCTTGTGCCTTCTTCACACTGAGCTATTTCATGGTGAACAGAATAACTGAATGTAATAATTCAACCAGCAACCAAACAAATATGCTATTATTGTTTTTCAAGAATATATAGGTAGAAGTGTTGTGCCTTCTCTCATTAAATTGTACTGTTTGTAACTGCTTTTCAAGAATATATAAGTACTCTTAGTCCTGCTAATAAGAAAACATATCTTTAATATGGCATGTCACTATCAATACTGCATTTCTATATAACCATGCTGTATGAAAATCATAGTGATGCCTGTTGGATGCACTTAGAACGTTCAGTTCAATCACTGCTCATGGAATTTAATGCTAGCATTGCACTACAAGCAGGCTCTACTGTTCAGCAATTAATATTTCTCCTGTATACATGTCTCCTCAACAGTTGTATACACTTCATTCTGCATCATATTGTTGATGTTCCCACTTTCTGTTGTGAGATGTAATCTGTGAATTTATGAATAGGAGGAATATGATACTTATGATCCAAAAGGTCACTGTACCATGGTACTGCCTTTTTTAAGAAAGAGGTCAAAGATCATTGAGATTGTAGCAGCTCGTGACATAGTATTTGCTCTTGCACAGTCTGGTGTCTGTGCAGCATTTAGCCGAGGTATTGATTGTCTTTCCACTGTCAGCTCTAATCTTTGATTCTCTTTGCATCAAAAAGTGGAATGGAAGGGTTGTAATGTATTCCTATTGTTTTTGGCAGAGACCAACCAAAGGATATGCTTTTTGAATGTCACTCCTGATGAAGTTATACGAAGCTTGTTTTATAATAAAAACAATGATTCACTCATTACAGTTTCAGTTTATGCCTCAGACAATTTCAGTTCCTTGAAATGCAGAAGCACAAGGATTGAGTATGTGAATCTTTTTACACATGCCTCTGCCTCTCATCCCCCTTCCACTCACATCTCCCACCTTTCAAAATTATGTAGGAAAGACCAAGAGGAAATAAGAGCATCTAGATTTAGTGGTTTCAATTTGTTTAGCCCTACACTTTTATTACTAACAGTGCTTTCTGTTCCAGATATATAAGAAGGGGTCAACCAGATGCTGGCTTTGCTCTTTTTGAATCTGAGTCACTGAAATGGCCTGGTTTTGTAGAGTTTGATGATGTAAATGGCAAAGTACTCACATATTCTGCACAGGATAGGTAAGTACATCAATGGCTATATTCAATTGAAATTATTAATTATTACCCAAGTAGCCTTTTCTTTTCTCAATTTGACCTCTTATTTTCTCTCTCTTTCCATCTATCAGTATATACAAGGTGTTTGACCTAAAGAATTACACAATGTTATACTCGATAGCAGACAAAAATGTTCAAGAGATTAAGATCAGGTACGTTCCTTTACATTCTTGCAACTTTTGATCTGCTCAGCAGCATGTTCTCAAATGCACGAGAGATGTGCATGCAGGTACACATGAGCGCAAACTCGTGCACTATTCCAGAGGGGCTGGAATTGCTGCATGCATGAGCTTATAGTTTCTTTGAGATTAATAGGTCGTACACTTGGATTGTAATTCAGGGACTGCTGCATGCATTTCATGATTCTGAATGTCTTGTGTTGTTTCTTTGAGATTATTCATCAGATTTAATAATGCAAGTGCACAAGTTTAATTTCAGTGTTCTGTTCCATTGCTTCACACAAGCTTAGACTTTCTCCTGTTTGCTTTTGTTTTTTTCTCTTCAGTCCAGGGATCATGTTGTTGATTTTAACTAAAAGTAGTGGCTGTGTTCCTCTTGAGATTCTTTCAATAGAGGATGGCACTGTTCTCAAATCTTTTAATCATCTCCTTCATCGGAATAAGAAGGTGGATTTCATTGAACAATTCAATGAGAAGCTTCTTGTCAAGCAAGAAAATGAGAATCTCCAGATTCTTGATGTAAGGATCATTGATGTTATCTTCCAATTGTATCTCTTCATCCATGCACAAAATCTGACCGCTACTCTCTGTAGGTGCGCAACTTTGACCTAACAGAAGTTAGTAGAACCGAGTTTATGACACCATCTGCATTTATATTTCTATATGAAAACCAGCTATTCCTGACTTTTAGAAATCGAACTGTGGCTGTTTGGAACTTCCGGGGAGAGCTTGTAACTTCCTTTGAGGATCACCTTTTGTGGCATCCTGATTGCAACACTAATAATATTTACATCACAAGTGATCAGGATCTCATTATTTCTTACTGCAAGGCTGATTCTGATGATCCCTTGTCTGAAGGCAATGGTTAGTTTTTCAAAATTTCCACAGTTTTTCCAAGTTTATTATAACCTGCCTTTTGGCACAGAGTTGTTAGAATACAGAAAAATGAACGTAGCTCTAACAATATTTGCATCCATATGCAGCAGGATCCATCAATATCAGTAATATCTTGACTGGGAAATGTCTTGCTAAAATAAAGGCAAGCAACAGCTTCCCAAATGAGAATGAATGCGGTCAGAATTCAAAGAAGCATAGGCATGCCTCAAGGATTAGAAGCACAGCTGCAGAAGCTTTGGAAGACATAACTGCTCTCTTCTATGATGAAGAGCGCAATGAGATCTATACAGGCAATAGGCATGGTCTAGTTCATGTGTGGTCTAACTGATGTTTTGATTAATCCTTGTTTGCTTAAGGTTCATAATTGTTTAATCAGATGGTTGAATGAGCATGCTTCCTGGATGTGAGAGTTCCTAGAAACTGTACCGTTGACCACTCCTGTACCATGTTATATTGCATTTTGGCCTTTGAAGAGTCCTTGTTTTTGTTTTGAAAGTGTTTTTAAAAAATTTTAAATTTTATTTTATTTTTCTTCTTGTTTAATTTTTTTATTTGTTTTCAGATTGTTCTATAGGTGTCAAAAATAAATTTTAAAAAAATATTATTTTAATATATTTTTAAATAAAAATATTTTAAAAAACAATAGTTTATTTTACTGCGTTTTCGAAAGTATCCGGCGCTCCATTGCCCTTTGTTTTTCTCTAAAGGCATTCGTTTTCTTCCACTTTGCTCAAGTAGTTTTTGTTTTCAAATATCACGTTGGTGATTTGGTAGATCTCTGGTGCCGTGGATGCTGGGGAGTGTTGAACAAGTATCAACGGGTGGGTCATTGTCGGTGAGAACGCATGAAATTCTTGTCTCTCAGCACTAAAAACATGGAGGGCTTTGCATCACATGTTGTAAGAGTCTTGGTGTGCTTTTACCACAGTGCCACATGGGGGGGTTAGTTACATCAGAATCAAATGATTTCTTGGGTCCCCTCCACAGTCCACTGAGCCACCATCATTCCATGTAAAACCAGAGTGGAGGTTGCAGAGGAGGAAAGATGCTGGGACGGTGGAGCAATATGTTGATGGCATCCTCTCTGTTAGTTTTAGGTTAGGTGGGGAATGAAGGCAAAACTAGTTATTGCATTTTCACATGGATTGGAAGGAAAGCATAGCCATCAAGTAGATTCAATGCTTTACGATTCGCCAACCTCTTGTATTATCATCCTCTTCTCTTCTCTTCTCTTGTGCTTTTGACGTGAAACCTAGTTTAGTTTTCTGACATGGTGGAGCAAGCTAGTTACTAGCAAGTAAGTATATAGAAATATTCGAAGGTAATAAGAGATTGCTGGGTAAGTTGGTTATGTTGATTAGGAAGTTTGTTTTTGTGTTTTTAAAATATTTTTTTTTAAAAAAAAAATTGTGTTTTTTTATTGTTATGATATACTGATGTTAAGAATAAAAAAATATTATTTTAATGTATTTAACGAAAAGTATCTTAGAAAATAACCGTTAATATAAATTTTAAATAGGCTCTGAAACTCGGAAAAAT
>Ga0307515_10013845_pt1 | contig 15022 bp, 17 predicted proteins | sample 17_EM_MG_FD_194513 | JGI IMG/M metagenome (GOLD analysis project Ga0307515, IMG submission 194513) | Populus trichocarpa ectomycorrhiza microbial communities from riparian zone in the Pacific Northwest, United States - 17_EM | ecosystem: Host-associated > Plants > Roots > Unclassified | place... | reverse complement strand
AGGAAGAATTCCTCCTGAGATCATTTCATTGGAAAAAATAGAAAGCCTTCTCCTCCAAGAGAATGAACTTAGCGGAGTAATTCATGACTCTCTCCCCTCTTCAAGGTCTCTTTGAAGTGCAGCTTGCTAGTAACATGCTTCAAGGTCCTGTTCCTTGCGGTTTTGAGTAAACTTAACTATTTTAGTTCAGTTCTAAATTTGAGCTATAATAAGTTTTTTTTTTTTTAAGGTGAGGTTTGAATATATAATTTATATTATTTTTTAACATATCTCTAAAATAAAAGCTTTTAAACTTAAAACTTATTCAGACTCATATTATTATTTTTAATCAAAAATATTTTTCAAATAAAAGTATTTTGAGCTTGATTTGAACTCATGAATTTTTAATCAACAAAGCTATGATATCATATTAAAAAATCAGTTTAACTTAAAAGTTTAAATTATTAAATAAGGTACAAGATATAGTTTATTTTGTTCTCTTACATTAATCTAGACAGGTTTGATCTCTCAAGCAACAGCTTCTCTGGTGAGATGCCACCAGCACTAAACATGATCTCCCTTTACTTTGTCAACATTTCTTTCAATCAATTCTCTAGCAAGCTCCCAACTTCTTGGATGAGAATAGCAGCTTCATATCTAGAATCGTTTCTTGGAAATCCAGAACTTTGTTTGCTGGATAATGATGCAAGATACTGCAAGGATGTTAGAGAAGGCCATACAAGAGGGCTTGACCAGCATGTGGTGGTTGGTGTCGTTATAGGTGTGGTAATCTTTGTGGTATTTCTTTGTTCTGTGGTTTACATACTAGTGGTTTGAGTCCTTCATGTGAGAATCACCATGATCAATAACTTCTTCATGAATGTCAATCGCAGACTGAAGATTTACTGTTTGAGGATATAATGCCTGCTAGAGAAGGCTGGAGTGAGAAATATGTAATTGGGAGAAGCAAGCATGGGACTGTTTTTACAGGACATAATCTGCAAACTCCAGAAAGCTTTGGCCTGTGAAGAAGGTGAGTTTGTCTGAGGCTAACTTTAGCCTCGAAATGAGAACTTTGAGCCTGAACAAGCATCGAAATACCGTAAGAATGGGGGTTGCTGCATTAAAGATGGATATGGGTTCCTTGTAACTGACTTTATGCCTGGAGGAACATTATTTGATGTCCTACACAGACATGAACCGTGCATGGTTTTGGACTGGGACACCCGATTTCGCTTTACTTTAGGTATTGCACAAGGGCTTTCTTACCTTCATCATGATCGTGTGCCGCAAGTCATTCACAGGTATTTTAAATTAGATAATAATTTTATGTATTCTGAATTGGAACCCGAGATTGGAGATTTCAGGATGTAGAGAATGCTTCTCGGTTCTGATTCAAGCTCGACAAGGTCTAGAATTGTATGAACTCTTGGCTACATGGCACCAGGTAAGTCACATTCTACCAAGCTTAACTGTTCTTTTAGTTTATTAATCATGACAAATTTATGCAGAAGCTCAAACACTAAATTCCTTTCTTGTATTTCTCCTATTTCCCTATCCAAAATTTCAGAATATGCATACTCTATCCGGTTGACAGAGAAAGTCGATGCCTGCAGTTATGGAGTCTTTCTGTTAGAGCTTGTTTTCAGAAAATTGCCACCAGCTTTGAAGAAGGCCTGTATATCGTCTCCTGGACAAGGAAGACATATTACATAACTTTTCCAAACATCTTACATACTAGCACCAGACAAAAAAAATTGAATGCTCATGCATTGCCATTCATCCGATACAAATTGCAATCTTGCATCTTTAAGAAAATTTTGTGAACTGATTTGAGTATTACCATGCAGATAGTTAGGAGTAATGATTATTCTTTAACAAGGGGGAAAAATCCGTAAAGAAACCAGCGGCAATATCAGAAAAACATGTCTGATGTCACAACATCAAAGTACAGCAGAATGCCTCAAGGCACCTACTCTACTGCTTGCAGAGGTTGTGAAACTTCATTTTGTTTCAATTTTTCCAAAGCAGAGATCCGTCTATCCAGTGACTCATGAACGCTTTCCACCTGTATGAGAAATTAACCACATATGAGTAGCATATCCACGTTTCTCCTAACAAGGACACAGAAAGAACCTTTCATGTCCTGTCTTCAAATGCCAATCCTACCCTTGAGAATAATGCTTCATGTAAAGTCAACAGCAAACATGCAATTAGTCCAAATGAAAAAAAAAAAATTGGGTCGTGTTAGTAACACTTCATGAAGTGTTAATGACATTTCACCTTTAATGAGGGAGTCTCTTGTGCCATTAACACTTGATGGAGTGCTAGTAGCTCCGCTCAAAAATACAAATTCATTGGAAAGGAAAAACCATATTCCTGTTGGTTCTTGTACAATATATTCTGAAGGGCAGATGCTAACAGAATTAGCGCTGCAACATTCTTCAGTCAGTTACGCCCTTCCCATGTTGCAATGAGAGCTAAAACACTTTGATGAAACATTAAGGAGGCTATATTTGGAGAATGTTATCTGGATCAAGAAAGGTTAACTCAATTCATATGATAAATGAAAAGAGGAATTTGCAATGAGATCCAATTCATAGCCTCTAATACCAGTACCAGACTTCTGAGTCATTATTCCCTCCTATATCACTTTTCAACCCTATGTCTACAATTTTATAGACAAAAAAACAAGTTACTTTCTGACTTTCAAATGCACGTTTTGCACGAAAAAATGCATTTGTTGTGACAAATTATGATTTGCTTTCAGTCTGAACGGGCAACATGGAACTCTCATCAAAGAATGCCAGTAATTGTTTAGTTAATGTCAATGGTAAATCATGCATTTAATCCAAATGAACAGAGAAAATCTTTTGGGTGGGGCTATTAATTGTTAATGTCACCACACCTTTACAGAGAAAAGTCTTGCACCATTAACACTTGATAAAGTGCTAATAGATGGACCCAAGTTTTTCTTTCATTCAAGAACAACCTGAATGCCTCCATGTTCCAAACTTGGAAATGAAATAAAGAGCATCTTAGAGGGACTTATTTGGGAAAAAGATATTCCTACTGTTTCTTTTACAATATCTTCTGAACAAATGTTAACATAATTAGCATTTGAACATCCTTCAATTAGTAACGCCCTTTTCCGTCGCTAAGGGGGAAGTGCTCTAAGGATGTTATCTGGATCAAGAAAGTTTAACTTAATTCATATGTGAAAAGAAACAAGGATGTGCAATGTGAATTCCAATCAGTAGCCTCTAATAGCAGTACCAGATAACTAAATCATTCTCTACTATTTCTACAGTTTCTCTAAACAAAAGGAACCCAGCGGTTACTTTCTGATTTTCTGATGCATGTTTTGCACGAAAACTGCAATCGTTGTGACAATATTATGATTTGGTTTCTGTCTAAACAGGCTACATGAAATTTTCATTAAATAATTCCAGTAAGTAAAGCATCCTATGAAAAGAGTCCATATAACCTTCTATACAAGGATATACTTGAAAATCCAGTAACAAACACATACTAACAAGGCTACACCGCAAAAGAGACCAACAACAAGAGCATGCAGCATCAAACAGTTACCATTAACAAATCAATCTTGAAAATCAACCTCTTCAATACAAGGATATACTTGAATAAAGTTCTCCGTAACATCTCCCCAACTAGCTTCACTACTTTTATACCATTTTTATTGCCTCTTAGGATCCTCAAACTTCTTTAATACTATAAAAATCCTGATAAAAGAACAATCGATGCAAATGAGCCACATTCTATATCACTTCATGCACCAATCAAGAAAAAAAATGAAAAAGGGACAATAAAAAACGAAAACCCATGATTAATATGTTGCAATAAGGGCTAAATGAACCACAAGTTACTGTCTTTCATTACAATGCCAAATGGGTTACATATAGACTGCAAAATAAAGCACAGATTTCTCTTCTTTTTTTTTCCTTTTTTGAGATTTTGATGATTACCTGTTGAGAGATGGCATCATGGGCAACCTTGAAATCTTTGTAAAGGAGATAGAGCCCTGCAAATGATGCTGTTGCTGCTCCTGCAAAGAATGAAGCCAATCTCACTCTCAATACGTAACCCATTTTTTCTCCCTCTTTTTTTTCCCTTCGTTTTTCTCTCTTCGATTCTAAAATGGTGTCAGCTGTGAAGCCCTTTTCTTTGTCCTATACGACGAACGTATTTTCATTTTTGGGTTTTATTTTATTTTTTTCTTAATTTTTGTATTTGTATATATTATTTTTGAAGAAACCTCGATTTAGCTCTCATATATTATACATTATCAATTCAGTCCTAAAACTTTTGATCTTTTAATTCTACCCCATTTGTGTTTAGATAATACCACCTCTTCATCCATCTAAGCGAAGCTTAGCCAAAAAAAACAAAAATTGATTTCTGGCTAAGATCTCCCTTTAAGGCTTATTATAACTTGTTTTAGAGCATTACATGAAAGCAATTCATGAGCATCTAAAGATTTTGGATAAACTTGATAGGGTTAAAAACATTAGGAGTTAATTAATAATAAAGCAATATGTTAGGACTAAATCCAAGTTTTTCTATTATTATTATTATTATTTGGTTTCAAAGGGTACGGTCATGCATTAATGCACATAAGCTTTAACCATAGTTTTAAACATGGCATTGGAAACAAAGACAGCATTTGCAGCATGTTTGGCTGAAAATGACGTGATTGGAATTATATTTTTGAGATCGTTAGAACAGTGTGTGAACTGGGAGCTTTGAGCTTTTATAGTTTTGCTTTCAGTCCTTGGTTCATCAGCTTCATCTAGCTTTTGTTTGACATTTTCTATTCATTTCCTTTTTCTTTAGCTATTGGAAATGGAACAGAGCATCACTGTTCAATCTCTTTCTTCGCTTACTAATATCTGTCAGATTAGTGTCATTTGAAAAGCTTCTTGCCATTCTTTCTCTTCCCTTGTTGAGAAAGGCCGGGAAATTATGCTAGCTCTTATTCTGCAACTCTGTAGTTCCTCTACACAGGCACTTGTATTCACATCTGTTCATGTAAATTTGCCAGTGATTCAGGTATCAAGCCCAGTTACAGCAGAACCTGATGTACCTAGCAAGAATTGCTGATGCACAACCACAAGGAACCACAATGCCTTCTCAAGTAATTTGCTGAATAATACCTGAACACTTTATCTTTTTTACTTTGTTTTTCCTGGGTCAAAAAAACATTCGACTTCAGAGAACCTGCTGTTGAATTGGAATGTCTCCTGTTTTAAAAAAATACTGTAGATGCCCCAGCAGCAGCAGCAGCAGCAGCAGCCTGCATTAAAGCAAGAGCAGTACATGTAGCCATCTCAAGTTGCTATGCCTCAACAACCAATGTTCTTCAATCAGAAGCTCCCTTTCCAAATGAATGATCAGCAGGAGCAACAGCTGCCTCCACATCTCCAACAGCAACATTTCCTCCAAGGACAAATGAGAATGAGACCGAGTGCCACTGACGGAGATTCTGATGCATGAAACCAGCTGGTGCTCATTGCCTTGAATGTTTATAGTTTAAGGACTTCATGGAGAACTAGTACAACTACACCCATCTAACTTCATTTTCTTTTATGCAGGCTGTCTAGTTAATATCTCTTGTGAGCATGATCAAGTACCTTTGTCTTTTACTTTCATGAATGCTTGGAGATTTTCAGGTAAATCTGCAGAGGTGAAACCCAAAATGCTTATTTATTTTATTTTATTTTATTTTGCATTGAATGGAAAGCTTCCAGTGAAAGGCAGCTTCTTACAAGTTAGAACATGCAGGCATTGTTTGGTCCAAAACGGTGCCATCACAAATCAAGCAAATGCAGCAGTCACTGCCAATTCTTGTCATAGGCTGTGATTCAAAAGGTGCTAATGCTACATAAAATAAGAATTTTTAAATCCCATTCAAACAATGTCAAGCTTCAGAGAAACAATCAGTATGACCATGGCCACTCGGGTGAACTTGACAAGGAGACAGTGAAGATTTAGGTTGCAAACTTTATATTTATAGAGTGGTAAGATACTAACAATTTTGAACAATTTCACGGTATATATTTCTTAATTTTAAAGTTAGTATTCGAGAGAATTTATTTTCTTGAATATACTGGAAAGATATATCAAATATACCAAAAAGATACAAGTATATATCCTTAAAATCATTTGTAAACAATATTAATATCAAATGATACCCTTTATATATATATATATAAAGCATAACCTATGTAAAGCCTCAGTATCAAAAAGGAATAAAAATTACTATAATATATATTCGGAATTAGAAGGAAAAAAATGTTCCACTCATAAAATTGGAAAATATATGCTTTTATAGGTAAATATATTTATTATAATTTTAAAATTAAATTAAATTATACCCTTTGTGTGTGATTTTGCTACTTATTTCTGGATTGAGGGGGTACCAGACAGCCACTACTGTAGATTCCAGCCAAAGAGCTTGGTCCCCAACGAGTACATAGTTCACATCCTGAAGATTTCACCTGAGCAATCTTTACATTATCGATTACAATCAAGAGATCAAAGTAGCTCTCACACACAAAGGGTATATCTGAACAATGCATGAACAGCACTGACAATAACATTCAGCATCAAAAGTTTTTTTTTTTTTTTTTTTAAGCATTCATTTGCTGCTGAAATAATGCCTTGATTAAAAATCTTGCCAAGCAAAGAAATTAAAAGGGGAACTAAGATGTGCAAGGATGACCAACTTGGAAAAAATTCACAAAGACAAGGGACTGACAAAGGAAGTATAGGCTATCAAATGCACAGATGCAATTGTGTGCATGAATATCAATGCAGAAAGTTGAATGTGTTATCTTTGGTATCATAAACACACATAAAAGAGAGAGCAGTTTTTCCAAAAGCATAAGATTAAAAAGGATTTTTAAAAAAATCAGCCAAGTCCATGGTGGATTCTATAAGAAGCAAAAGATGGCTGGCAGTTACAGCAAGAGCACCATTCTACTGCAGATCACTCCCATACATGCCCGATCTGCACACCAATTAACTCCATAAGTTCATTTATACATTGATCACTGCCTCCTGCAAAAACAAATTAAAATTGATTACTTATCAATGGCAAATCACACAAATCAAAGACAAGAAACCATGGTCAACTAAACCAAGAACTGGCATAAAATGCAAATGCTCCTCTAAAATAATCATTATTATTACCATACTATCTTCTAGAAGTTAATGCAGCCCCGGTTGTCCTGAAAACATTCAGTCAAATAAAACTCAATGAGCCCTTAACCACTGGTACAGATTAACACATTATCCAACATATATATCAAAGTCTGCAATATTTAGTGGGATTTAAACCATACCTGCTCTGCTGTTTTCCAGAATAAATTGAGTTAGTTGTCCCATGAATTGAGCCCTTGCTTTGAGTGCTGCTTACGCCTGATCTATCAAAATCTTGCCTATTTAGCTCGTGAGAATCTTTCGATATGCTCAAAATTTTAACATTGGAGATGCCTTTAGCAACACCAAAATTAACACCATTTGAAGATTTGGATTCAATTGACGGAGCCTTCTTAAGTCGATGAGATTGTGCCATGGGAGTAACTGCCACAGAAGGCAAAAATGACGAGTAAGGAGATGCTGCTGCTGCTGCAGCAGCAGCAACTTTAGCAACAGCTGCTGTAGCAGCTATCATTTCTTGAGCTCCTTCCCGAAGCTGGATATAATCACCCTCAATCAAAAACAACTGAAATCACAACTTAGAGGCTCAGATATAGTGATACAGTCTATGCATGCAAAGATGTAAATCAGGATCCCAAAAACTCACTTCTGGGTGACCACCCACAAAGTCATCTAGCTTTCCATATTTTCTCTTGTAATCGTGCCAATGCAAAGGAGAAAGCATCTTGCCAAGTCTATTTGGTAGCTGTTATTGACACAATGATAATTATCATTGCTTCTGAATGGTTTTAAAATGTGCTAAGATGAGAAGAAAAGAATTTTTTACACTACTGACCGTTGAATTGATCCGAATTCTACCACCAGCTGGAATAGTGCGAACTATGCAAGCCAAGAGAGATCGTTCATCAAGGAGAGTGTTGTCTGAAGTTTTTCCTCCGGTGACCACAGTTGTCTGGTCAGATGAGATAAATGCTTTAGATGATACAGCACCAGTGCCATTGTTGATTGTGGTTTCACTGACATTAACTGAATGCACAGATGTTTCAGAGAGTGATGCACTGGCAGCAGAACTCGCCTGCTCTTCTGTCAAAGCTTGGCCCTCTAGCCCCTGGTTATTGAAGTTCAAAACATTTTGATCCTACACCAGTTCAAATTTAACTGATTTTAGTCCCTGCCCTAATTGCCAGCTGCTTCTAATGGAGTTAAAAAGATGTTAACCAATGGCACCAGAAAAGCAGAGGAACTTTGAGCAAAAATAAGCACAGACCTTCATTTCAATAGCCTGTTCAAGAGTATTCAATCTCAGGGCATCACTAAATTGGGAAGAAATCTCTTGCAGGCTCTGCTCAGGTTGAGGAGTGACCAAGTAACTTCTATCAATCGACTCCAGAACCTGCAGGAGGTTAATTTTTTTAAGAATCCAGTCAATAACCATCATGAAACATGTTCATTACCACAGGTGGTGCAACAGCTTAACATGCATAACCTGTGATTCCCCTGTGGATGATAAGATTACAGGATCAGGCTCTGCTCCTTGACTGATATGAACATCTAGATAGTCTGGGTGGAAGTTGTGGCCGTTAACAGGCCTTTCATAGTCATACTTTACATCTGACCTCATAGGATCATGATCAGTTTGAGATGATGCAAGTTGATTCTGTGTAGATAATTGTGCACTCTCTGTTACAGCCTGAAGAAGATTAAAAAAAAAACCAAAAAGAATACAAATTGTTATCATGGACAGCTAGGATAGAAAATATGTTTTTTATTAATACCAGATAGAAATAAGCACACTTCATATTTACAATGATATGCAACTACAACTACAACGAGGACAGAAGAAGTTTACATTTTGATAGTTACCTGTTGATTCTGCCACTGTGGGAGAGATGACATTGCTGGTATTGAGTGAAAATGCCCAGCATGAGATTGGGGAGCATGTGATGTCATAGAATGGTGAATCCCCTGTTGATGCAGAATGAACGGGTGGAGTGCAGCCACCTGCCCAGATGGAAGGTAGGTTGGCATCCCGAGTAAGGACGTTGGAGCCATTGGAACACCAGCGGCATGGCTGGTCTATTGATCAACAGAACAGAATATTGGAAGTCATGGATACAGGATTTGAGCAGTTAATTTTCCTTCCTACTAAAAAGTATGTTTCAGTCACCTACTGCATTACAGAAAAAAAATAGTTTTCTAGGGACAAACACTTGGAACCCCTATAAAATATTCTATCTGTATGGCCCATGGTTTTATTTTGACCTGTCAATTTGTAATTAATAATCTCATCATACTAGATCTTTTCTATGGTATGAATCCTTTTGATTGCTCTTATCACAATAGGTATGACCTCGGATCTCAACTCCAGGGGTATAGTATGGAACCAGCTACCTGAAAGGGATGAAAGACTCAAAACTAAGCTAGAATAATGGAGGCAAGAGTGTGAGGGGAACAGGGAATATGAGGTCACACAATGTGGCATATACTGAATTGCAGCTGACCAGCAATGTCGTAGAATAGAAGAGATGTCGTATTTACAGTTCGCATTGATAACTTGGAAAAGAACAGGATGATATATATTAAGATTAATGGGAGAAAAATAAAACATAGTGACAAGGAATCCTACCTGATTTGGTACATTTACAGTTGACGCAAAAGACAGGGCATTATCTGCATTCCCATTTTGCAATGCTCCATTATTAGCATTGGAGGCAGTAGTGCCATTTACATCTAGTTGCCTTCCATTGTTCTGGCTAAAGCTTGACACGTCCTTTGGGTTTGATTGAGATAGGTGTGACTCATCTGTGTAAGATCCACTCCTTCCTCTGGCATCAGCTAGCTCCAACTGAAGTTGTTGTATGGTATGCATATGAATTCTCTCCATCTCTGCAAACTGATATCAGTAACCAGGAGAGAGGGACAAAATAGTCAATCCAAGATCTTAACCTCGGTGGATGGTATAATGTTCTGCGATGAGTAGTAAACAAACAAAAACAGGCCAAGGAATGAAAGCTATAATAAAATTTCATTATTGTAATGTAGAAATTGGTTACTCAGTTGAATAAATACAAGAAAATATCGTACAGACAGAGATACAAGTGTACAAATGCATACTAGCAAACACAAGCGCTCGCATGCACACACCTCAAGCCCGAGTAATATAAACCAAGGACCAAAAAGAAGTGCAAAGGATGAAAAAAGCAAGTGACCTGTCTTTGACAACCAAGCCAAAGCTGATTGTACTGTTCTGTTCGTTCTCTCAATTCAGCTTGTAAGGAATGGTTGGCATTAGATTGCAAGGCATCCATCTCCTGAACACGTGCAATCCAAACTTTCAATTGTTCATCCTTCAAATAAATGGTCTCCTGATCAGCCCTATGCTGAAAGATAAAGATCAATATTAGACTCCCTACAAAACACATGTTTTACAAATTCTTTTTCGCTCCTGCTTTTAAGTGGTAACATGACAATGTTACTTTTTGTTTTACAAATTCTTGTTTGACAATCTTATAACGAAAACTTTCATTTTCAATAAACAACACCTGGTCAGAACCAGAAGAACAGATCAGCACTGAATAGATGAACAGACCTGTTCCTGCAACTCCAGAATCTGCCTTTCCTTGTCTTGAATATGTTCTTGAAGGTCGCGCAATTGCTGTATATGCTGTGCTCTTTCAGCTTCAGAATGATCACGTTCTCTTCTGCATAAAGGAATAGACCATCTAAATTAGTCCATCCAGACTTAAATAACCCAGCCTAACCTTAAAGACAAATGGAAAAAAACTAATACATAGTTAAACCTCAACATAATTAAAAACGGTCATCAGGACCTAAATGTATGATAGTTCTATGAATTTTTCATGTGCGCATCTTATAGAAACGTTGCATGAGATTAGAATGTTGTTGCTATCATCAAACTAAGGTTTAAAGGCATGAACCAGTGTCAAAACAATGAACACATGCCTGAATGTAGCCAGTTCTTTATTTTGTTCTCTGAGAAGGTCCTCTTTAGCCCAGGCCTGCAAAAAAATGAGACAAGAGACAGCACATAATGCATGGCTTGCCACAAATACTTTGTTCAAAAGTACAGCACAGAGATGAACAAACCGCTTCATTATCTAATTTAATAGCATGCAGTTCCCTGTCTTTTTCTTCCATTCTCCTGTCCAAGTCATGTATGGTCTGTCCCCTTTCATGCAGTTGTTCCTGCACAACAAAGTAAGCTTGCATTTAAGATGGAAGTCGCAGAAATGAGAAATTGTCACTATGCATTGTGTCTAAAAACAGATATATGGGTTAAAGTTAAGACATGCAACAAAATTCATGGATCTGATCTTAAGGATTTCAGGTGATATCACTGTAATTGCAACACACAAATAGCTTTCTTTCATGACACGAAATTGTACCTGATCAAATATACACAGTAGCAATTTTACACCTTCTAACACAACTAGCGTAAAAATTTTTAATGCAATTACAGATTATGACAATTTACACAGAGGGAGAAGAAAGCAGAGACCCCACAGATAAAAAAAAATCCAAACCTGAAGCTTTGCGGCAGCATCTTCATGTTCTTGGATTTGAGCATGGAATCTGTTCTGCATTTCCATAATCTCAGACCTCGCAATCACTTGAGCTCTGAGCTCAGTCTCCAGCTGTTGCAACTCTTCTCTTTGTCTAGCAATGCTGTGAATTCGCTGCTGCAAAATGTCATCATCTAAACCCTCATCCACTGTGATCGAACAAAAGTCCACATCAGCAGGCCCTCTTCGATGCTGCACCTTGATAAACATCAAACCAAGTTAACTTTACGTGGTACTTTAACCAAATGTCCAGCCCAGAAATCACAATATTTACCTCATATATTGTTCTCTCATCTGATTGCCCCAGCTTTGACTGTTCCAAGTTCTGTGATCAACAACTCCCACACTTAGTGACCAAAAACATTTAATACCCATATTTTTTTAAGAAATACTGAGAAATCTAATACCCACATTGGTTGCCTAGTATAAACTGAAAAACTCGAGAAAAAATTTGCTTTGATTTGCATTTAAATGTCCATATACAAACACAACACAAAAACATTTAAACGAAAACAGAGACGAATTATTAGCTTTGTTCAATCTCCCACCAAAGGAAACCGAGCATTACACAGCACGGGTGTGGCCTATATATTTTACATGTCCCTAGATAAGTAAATTTTAACACACGCAAGCAAGAAATGAACCCTAATTCCCTGTTTGGCACGTCAAAAACATGATAAGAAAAAAATACCACATCATTTCCATAAAACCCAACCAAATAACAAAAACCCAAAACATAAAACCAATTTTTTCTCTTTTTCCCTCACATTTTCCCATCAACCAAAAAAGCAATCACTCAATACCTCATCTCCACCACCACCATTCCGATGCTGCTGCTCCGTAACCGCTCGCCACTCCTTCCTCGACAACGAACCACCTCGTGAGGCTGCCGCTACTCCGGCCGTCGCCTCCATTTACTCAACAAATCACCGATACCTCTCCAATTCGTGCACGAAACCCAACAACGAAAAACCCCTAATTTCAAAAAATAATTAAAAAAAAACCTAGAATTACAAAATTTTGTAAAAGAGGAATTTAAATGAGAGAGAAGAACAAGAAATTGCCTTGAGTGAAAAAAACAAATTGAGGAGTGGTCTAAGTGAAAAAAGTAGGATTTGGGAATTATTTTTTTTAGGGTTTTGAGAGGGCTTGGAGTGTCAGTAGTGAACAAGTGACGGGGAGAGAGAGGAGGGGTGTTGATGGGAAACGAGGGGCACTCCCGCCATTTATAGGACAAAAAGAGACGAAACGTTTTTGGGTTTTATTACCATTTGGTCTTTTTGGTCAGGTTGAGTCCTTTTTGATGTTTTTTTCGTGTGTTTGTTTGGTAAGAAAATGGGTTGTTAAGGTGAGAAAATGGGATGAAATTAAATTTTAGGTGAGAAAATGGAAAGGAGTGGGTGGATTAATTAGTTAATTGTTGTTTTAGTTATTCTAATCCTGAATGGAGATTGGGAGAAAGCCCAAGTGTTTATGAGCACTAAACCCATGGCTGCAACAGCTCACAATTTAGCCCATTAATGCATTGATGAAGAGGACCAAGCTTAAGCCCATTAAGTACTAGTGTTCAGAGCAGCACATCAAACCCAGCCCAACAAATAAGCCCAAATCTATTTATGGTTGATTTTATTAAAACCATATGATTGATAATTGGTATAGTTAATAAAATAAATTGTATTACATGTTACATGTGTGATAGTTAATTTTAAATAAAAAAATTAATAAACCGAAATATTAGAGAGTAAAAAAATTTAAATGTGATGGTTGATATATATATATATATATATAAAAACCATATGATTGATGATTGGTATAGTATATTAGAGCACATTGATTCCTTTCAATAATATATTGTTAACAACATACATGGTCGGTGGATCCGACTCTCCCTGCATGGTGGCAATGCTTTATTGTTTTTTCCTTGGACAGCAAGCTAGCTTTCTGGGAGAAAATCAAGGTAAATGTTATTTTCCGACACTTTATAATATTTAAAAATATGATAATGATTGTTTTTTAAAATATTTTTTTATAAAAAAATATACTAAAATAATTTTTTTATTTAAAAAAAATTATTTTTAATATCGACACATTAAAATAATTTAAAAATATAAAAAAATAATTTTAAATAAAAAAATTAAATTTTGTTCAATCTATGTTCGAGCCGCACTCCCAAATGGGGGCTAAGTCAATGAAATTGATGGTCATTGTTTTTTTTAATAATTTTTGTGATTTAATTGATTTTTTAAAGTATTTTTTACTAGAAAATATATTAAATTAATATTTTTTAAATATTTTAATGATTTGAGGTACTAATATAGAAATATAAAAATAAATATTATTTTAATATATTTTTTAAAACATATCATGTACCGTATTAATTCCCAAAAACACAAGTATAAGCAACAGTGGCTTAGAAGAAAAAAATATTAAGCTAATTAATTATATACAGTTGTCGGGCATGATTTTGGTTCAAGATTTCCTTTTTGTTTTTCCTAAAGTTAGTGTTTTTTTTTTTACAATTAAAAGATTATCACGTGCATTTCTATTTTTTTATTTACTTAAGAGTTAACTTGTTTCTTCACGATCTTGAGTTATACAGAGTATGGGTGAGAAAAAAATTAAAAAAACTGATTAAATTAAGAAAATTAAAAAAAAAAATAACTGAGAAAATCAAACTGTGAAAAAAAACAATTAAAATTTTGAAAAAACTAACTAGTTCGGTTTCAGTTTTATAAGCCAAACTGGTTTTTGTTCTAAAAACCGAACCGAAACCGGTTTTGGTTTTTTTAAAAAAATTGGTTTAATTATTATTTTTTTTATAAAAACCGAATCGAAAATAATCACCCCTAACACATAAACGTATCTTCACTTTATATGTATTTGTTATCGTGATACAAAGTATTTTTTAGAAGAACTTTTTAATTAAATATACATTAAAATGAAATTTATGTATAAAGTAAATTTCTATTTACATATAAATTTATGTATAAAAAAATGATATTTTTTTATGAAAATCTATTTACATATGGTGTTAAAAACGCTGTTCATGTAACAAAGTAATTAAGAAATTAATCTTGTTTGAAAAAAAAATGAAAACTCAATATCATGAGAGTAAAATATTATTTCGATCTAAGTTTTTGTCTAATATCTTGTTTGTTTCATAAAAAATAACTTCTTAAAAATTATTTTTTAAATTTTTATGTGTTTGTTTGTCATTAGAAAAATTAATCAATAAAAATTAAAAAAAAATTAATTTAATTTTTAGAAAAGTGTTTCCT
>Ga0307515_10013844_pt1 | contig 15023 bp, 11 predicted proteins | sample 17_EM_MG_FD_194513 | JGI IMG/M metagenome (GOLD analysis project Ga0307515, IMG submission 194513) | Populus trichocarpa ectomycorrhiza microbial communities from riparian zone in the Pacific Northwest, United States - 17_EM | ecosystem: Host-associated > Plants > Roots > Unclassified | place... | reverse complement strand
CCCATGCTGTCGGCGATCTCGCCGCGCTGGCTGGTGCACCTGCTGCAGTTCGTGCCGGTGGAGGCCGGCATCTACCGCGTCAACCGCGTGAAGGACGAGTCGGCCGTGTCGGTCGCCTGCTCGGGGCTCGACGAGCGCGAGCTGCCGCAGACCTTCGTCGACTACGAAGAGTGGGGCCGCGAATACCGGCTCAGCGCCGTCAACACCGTGGTGGACGTGCACACCCGCGTGTCCGACCTCTACAGCAGCCCGCACAACCAGATCCGCGAGCAGCTGCGCCTGACCATCGAGATCATCAAGGAGCGCCAGGAAAGCGAGCTGATCAACAACAAGGAGTACGGCCTGCTGAACAACGTGGCCAATGCGCAGCGCATCAAGACGCGCACCGGGGCACCCACGCCCGACGACCTGGACGAGCTGATCAGCAAGGTCTGGAAGGAGCCGGCGTTCTTCCTGGCCCACCCGCTGGCGATTGCCGCTTTCGGCCGCGAGTGCACACGCCGCGGCGTGCCGCCGCCCACGGTGTCATTGTTCGGTTCGCAGTTCCTCACCTGGCGCGGCCTGCCGCTGATCCCGTCCGACAAGGTGCCGGTGGTCGACGGCAAGAGCAGCATCCTGCTGCTGCGCACGGGCGAGGCCAAGCAGGGCGTGGTCGCGCTCTACCAGCCGGGCCTGCCGGGTGAGCAGAGCATCGGGTTGTCGGTGCGCTTCATGGGCATCAACCACAAGGCGATCGCCTCGTACCTGATCTCGCTGTACTGCTCGCTGGCGGTGCTGACGCCCGACGCGCTGGCCGTGCTCGAAGGTGTGGAAGTCGGTAAATACCATGCCTACAGCTGAGCTGCTGGGGCAGGGCGGCCTGCCCGATGTGCAGCTGCTGGAGCGGCTGGCCAACGAGTTGTTCAAGGCGCTGCCGGGGGACGGCAGCCCGACGGGCGCGCCGGCCCTGGGTGGCGCGAGCACGAGTGCGGCGCCCTTGAGCGTGCCTCCACAGGACCTGCTGTCGGCCGACTTGCCCTATGCCGCGCCGGCCTCGGGGGCAGGGTCAGCCTTCGCGCCGATCGATCTGCCGTATGCGGACGAGTTGCGCACGTTGTTCGGTGGCAGCACGCCGGGGACGTTGGCAGCGACGCCGTCACATGCGTCGCCATTCGCGGGCACGGGTACGGCTGGGCCCAGCTTCTATTTCTTGCAGCCGGGCACGACGCCGAGTGCGGCACCGAGCGTGACACCGCGCCCGGCGCAGGCACCCTTCGACGTGCATGCCGTGCGGCGCGACTTTCCCATCCTCAACGAGCGCGTCAACGGCCGCCCGCTGATCTGGCTCGACAACGCCGCCACCACGCAAAAGCCCAAGGCGGTGATCGAGCGGCTCACCTATTTCTACGAGCACGAGAACTCGAACATCCACCGTGCTGCCCACGAGCTGGCGGCGCGGGCGACCGATGCCTACGAAGGCGCACGCGAGAAGGCGCGCAGCTTTCTGAATGCCGCCTCGGCCAACGAGATCGTGTTCGTGCGCGGCACCACCGAGGCCATCAACCTGGTGGCGCAAAGCTGGGGCCGCCAGCACATCGGTGCCGGCGACGAGATCGTCATCACCTGGCTGGAGCACCACGCCAACATCGTGCCCTGGCAGCAGCTGTGCGCTCAGGTCGGCGCCAAGCTGAAGGTCGTGCCGGTCGATGACGACGGCCAGGTGCTGCTCGGCGAGTACCAGAAGCTGTTGAGTCCGCGCACGAAGCTGGTGTCGTTCACCCAGGTGTCGAACGCGCTGGGCACCGTCACGCCGGCGAAGCAGATCATCGATCTCGCGCATGCGGCGGGCGCCAAGGTGTTGCTCGACGGCGCCCAATCGGTCTCGCACCTGCGTGCCGACGTGCAGGCGCTGGGTGTCGACTGGTTCGTTTTCTCCGGCCACAAGGTGTTCGGGCCGACTGGCATCGGCGTGCTGTATGGCCGCGAAGACCTGCTGAACGCGACCGACCCCTGGCAGGGCGGCGGCAACATGATTGCCGACGTGAGCTTCGAGAAAACGGTCTACCAGGCCGCGCCGTCGCGCTTCGAGGCGGGCACCGGCAACATCGCCGACGCGGTGGGCCTGGGCGCGGCGCTGGACTACGTGACGCGTATCGGCCTGGAGAACATCGCGGCCTATGAGCATGGGCTGCTCGAATACGCCACGCACCACCTGAAGCGGATTCCCGGCTTGAGGCTGATCGGCACCGCGCCCGACAAGGCCGGCGTGCTGTCGTTCGTGCTCGAAGGCCACAAGACCGAAGCCGTCGGCGCAGCATTGAACCGCGAGGGCATCGCGGTGCGCTCGGGCCACCACTGCGCGCAGCCGATTCTTCGGCGCTTCGGGGTCGAAGGCACGGTGCGGCCCTCGCTGGCCCTTTACAACAACTGTGCTGACATCGATGCCTTGGTCTCCGCCGTGAAGCGCATCGCCACCGGTGGCTAGCCTGGGCCGGGTTCTGCCCCGAGCCGCCGGGGCGGCCCGGCCGCGGTCGGCTTTATTCGGTATTTGAATAAGCAACCTTCAAGCAAGTCGTTTCCCAACGTAACGGAATGGCCTAGCATCCGCTCTCCGCGCCTCTGCGACTCACAGGTTTTTGCCATGTTCCATGCCGCCCGCCCCGTTTCCCGCCGTCTCGGTCTGAGCCTGATCGCCAGCGCGCTTCTGCTGGGCGCCACATCGGCGGCAATGGCCGCCGGCCCGACGCTGCTGAACGTGAGCTACGACGTGGCGCGCGAGCTGTACAAGGAAATCAACCCTGCCTTCATCAAGAGCTGGAAGGCCAGCACGGGTGAAGAGCTGACGATCAACCAGTCGCACGGCGGCTCCAGCAAGCAGGCCCGTTCGGTGATCGACGGGCTCGAGGCCGACGTGGTGACGATGAACCAGTCGAGCGACATCGACGCCATCGCCAGCAAGGGCAAGCTGCTTCCGGCCGACTGGGCCAAGCGCCTGCCGGACAACAGCGCGCCCAACACCTCGACCACCGTGATCCTGGTGCGCAAGGGCAACCCCAAGGGCATCAAGGACTGGGCCGACCTGGCCAAGCCGGGTACGAGCGTCGTGATCCCCAACCCCAAGATCACCGGCAACGGCCGCTACACCTACGTGGCCGCCTGGGGCGGGCTGATCAAGGGCGGCGCCACGCCGGCGCAGACGCGCGAGACGGTGCAGAAGATCTTCGGCAACGTGCCGGTGTTCGACGGGGGCGGCCGCGCTGCCACCACCACCTTCGCGCAGCGCAACATCGGTGACGCGTTGTGCACCTTCGAGAGCGAGATCAACCTGATCAAGGCCGAGTTCGGCGACAACTTCGACGTGGTCTACCCGAAGTGGAGCATCCTGGCCGAGAACCCGGTCGCGGTGATCGACAAGGTGGTCGACAAGAAGGGCACACGCAAGCAGGCCGAGGCCTACCTCAAGTTCCTGTGGTCCGACGAAGCGCAGGAGATCGCAGCCAAGCACCAGCTGCGCCCGCGTTCGGCCGCCATCCTGGCCAAGTATTCGAAGGACTTCCCCAAGGTGAACCTGTTCACCATCGACGAAGCGTTTGGCGGCTGGAGCAAGGCGCAGAAGGAGCACTTCGACGACGGCGCCATCTACGACCAGATCCTCGCTGCTGCGAAGAAATAAGCGTCGCTGACCGTCGCGGCGCTCCGTCATGTTTCTTTCGCGCACTTTGCTGCGGCGGCACAGCGTGCTGCCTGGCTTCGACCTGGCCCTCGGCTTCACGGTGCTCTACCTGAGCTTCATCGTGCTGATTCCGCTGTCGGCCGCGTTCCTGAAAACCTTCACGATGACCTGGCCGGCTTTCTGGGATGCCGTGGCCACGCCGCGCGTGGTGGCCTCGTACCGGCTGACCTTCGGCGCCTCGTTCGCGGCGGCGCTGATGAACTCGTTCTTCGGCTTGATCGTCGCGTGGGTGCTGGTGCGCTACGAGTTCCCGTTCAAGCGGGTGATCGATGCGCTGGTCGACCTGCCGTTTGCCTTGCCCACCGCGGTGGCCGGCATCGCACTCACTGCCCTTTACGCGGGCAACGGCTGGATTGGGCAGTACCTCGCGAAGGTCGGCATCAAGGTGTCGTTCACGCCGCTGGGCGTGTTTGTCGCGCTCACCTTCATCGGCCTGCCGTTCGTCGTGCGCACGCTGCAGCCGGTGCTGGAAGACATGCAGAAGGAGCTGGAAGAAGCGGCCGCCACGCTGGGCGCCACGCGCTGGCAGACCTTCACTCGCGTGATCTTCCCGATCATCTCGCCGGCGTTGCTGACGGGTTTTGCACTCGCTTTCGCACGCGCGCTCGGTGAGTACGGCTCGGTGATCTTCATTGCCGGCAACATGCCGATGGTGTCGGAGATCACGCCGCTCTTGATCATCACCAAGCTGGAGCAGTACGACTACACCGGTGCTACCGCCATCGCGGTGGTGATGCTGGTGGCAGCCTTCATCATGCTGCTGACGATCAACATGTTGCAGGCCTGGACGCGCAAGCGCCAGGGTCGCTGATGAGCAGCGTCATCGAAACCACCATCACGCCGAGCGCGCGCCGTGTACCTGTGCGCAATGCGCTGACCGCCACGGCCGAGCCGGCGTGGGTGCGCCGCACGCTGATCGGCATCGCGCTGGTGTTCCTCACGCTGTTCCTCTTTGTGCCGCTGGTGTCGGTGTTCTTCGAGGCCTTCAAGAAGGGCCTGGATGTCTACCTTGCCGCCATCACCGAGGCCGATGCGCGCTCCGCCGTCTGGCTCACGCTGATCGCCGCAGCCGTGTCGGTGCCGCTGAACCTGGTGTTCGGCGTGGCGGCCGCCTGGTGCATTGCGAAGTTCGACTTCCGCGGCAAGAACGTGCTGCTGACGCTGATCGACATGCCGTTCTCGGTCTCGCCGGTGATCTCGGGCCTGATTTACGTGCTGATCTTCGGCCTGCAGGGCTGGTTCGGCGAGTGGCTGCGCGACCACGACATGAAGGTCATCTTCGCGTTGCCCGGCATCGTGCTGGCGACGGTGTTCGTCACCTTCCCGTTCGTCGCGCGCGAGCTCATTCCGCTGATGCAGGCGCAGGGCCTGGAGCAGGAAGAAGCCGCCCGCGTGCTGGGCGCATCGGGCTGGCAGATCTTCTGGCGCGTGACGCTGCCCAACGTGAAGTGGGCGCTGCTGTACGGCGTGATCCTGTGCAACGCGCGGGCAATGGGCGAGTTCGGCGCGGTGTCGGTGGTGTCGGGCCACATCCGCGGGCAGACCAACACCATGCCGCTGCACATCGAGATTCTTTACAACGAGTACCAGTTTGCGGCGGCGTTTGCGGTGGCTTCTTTGCTCGCCGGCTTGGCGCTGGTGACGCTGGTGTTGAAGTACCTGGTCGAGCAACGTGTGAAAGCGCAGAAGCGCGACGCGTCGAGCCGGAACGAATGAGACGAATGAGAGGCTGGGCATGAGCATCGAGATCCGCAACCTCAACAAGAGCTTCGGCAAGACCGTGGTTTGCGACAACCTGAACCTCGACATCCCGTCGGGCGAACTGGTGGCGCTGCTGGGCCCGTCGGGCTCGGGCAAGACCTCGCTGCTGCGCATCATCGCGGGCCTGGAGCGGCCGGACTCGGGCTCGGTGCTGTTCCATGGCGCCGACGCCACCTTCGACGACGTGCGCGACCGCAACGTCGGCTTCGTGTTCCAGCACTACGCACTGTTCGGCCACATGAGCATCTTCGAGAACGTGGCCTTCGGTCTGCGCGTGCGCCCCAAGGCCACGCGGCCGAGCGAAGAGCAGATCAAAGAGAAGGTGATGTCGCTGTTGAAGCTGGTGCAGCTCGACTGGCTGGCCGACCGCTTCCCGCACCAGCTCTCGGGTGGCCAGCGCCAGCGCATCGCGCTCGCACGCGCGCTGGCGGTGGAGCCCAAGGTGCTGCTGCTCGACGAACCCTTCGGCGCGCTCGATGCCAAGGTTCGCAAGGAGCTGCGCCGCTGGCTGCGCCGCCTGCACGACGAGATGCACATCACCAGCGTGTTCGTCACGCACGACCAGGACGAAGCCATGGAAGTGGCCGACCGCGTGGTGGTGATGAACCTCGGCCGCATCGAGCAGGACGGCCCGCCCGACGAGGTCTACGACCGGCCGGCCACGCCTTTCGTGCTGCAGTTCCTCGGCGACGTGAACCTGTTCCATGGCCGCTTCGGCCATGCACCCGGCGGCAACACCGATCCGGCGGACGTGAGCTACGTGCGGCCGCATGAGCTCGAGATCGTGGCCGACGCATCGGATGGCACGCTCGCGGTGACGTTGTCTCAGGCGCTTACCGTGGGCCCGCAGACGCGCATTGAGTTCAAGCGCGACGACGACGGCAGCTATGTCGACGTGGAGATGGCGCGCAGCGACTACACCGCGCTGCGCGACAAGCTCGACCTGCGCACCGGCAGCAAGGTGCACCTGAAGCCGCGCCGCATCACGCGCTTCTCGGCCGGATCGAACGGTGCGCAAACGGAGCTGATCGACCCCGCCGCGATGATCTAATCCGGCCGCATGAATCCACGCACTGGGCTGCGCACGGCCTGCAGCATCGCGATCGCCACCACGCTGTTCACCTGGCTTGCGCCGGTTGCAGCGCAGAACACAAGCTCACTCCCCGCCGCAGCTTCCGGCGTGCCACAGGTGGCAACACGCCAACCGGTGGAGCGCTTTGCCAGCCTGCCCTTGCTGGAGCAAGTGAGGCTCTCGCCCGATGGACAGCAGATTGCGGCGCTGATGAACCAGCAAGGCCGTACGCTGCTGATCACCCGCCCGACGGTGGGTGGCAAGCCCAAGGTCGTGCTGACCACCGACAACACCGAGTTCAAGTTCAACTGGGCTCACTGGGTGCGCAATGACCGCCTGCTGGTCAGCGTGCGGTTTGCGTCGCGTCGCGACTTCGTCGGCACGGTGGAGACGCGGTTGCTGGCCGTCAAAGCAGATGGCAGCGCGGTGATCAACCTGACTCGCAACCCATCGGTCGCCGGCAGCATGAGCGGCGGTGTGCCATCGCAAATCCAGGACCAGGTGATCGACTGGCTCCCGGAAGACGGCCAGTACGTGCTGCTGCAGATGCCCGAGCCCGGCGACGCGGCGGCGTCCGTCTACAAGGTCAACGTCGACACCGGCTCGCGTAGCTCGATCAAAGGTGCCGAGCGCAACATTCGCGCGTGGCTGACCGATGCAAAGCACCGCGTGCGAGTGGGAGTTCGCAACAACGATGGCGACTACGAGATCCGTGCCTGCGATCTCGATGGCAAGAACTGGCGCACGCTGTGGGCCTTCAGCGGCCTGAAGGACGCCGTCTGGCCGCTGGGCTTCGGGCTCGACCCTCAGGAGTTGTACGTGCGCGCGAATCACGAGGGCCGCATGGCCGTGTTCTCAGTGCGGCTCGATGAACCAGGCCTTCCGCGCCGCCTGCGCCTGGCAAATCCCCGATTCGACGTCGAAGGCCAACTGGTTCATTCGCCGGCCACCGGTGAGGTGCTGGGCGTGCGGGGCGGCGATGGTGGCAACGATGATGATCCGCGAGCCGAATTGTGGGAGCCGAACTGGCGTGCGCAGGCGCGGGCGATCGATCAAGGCTTGCCCCGTCGCGAGAACAGCTTGCTCGACATCAGCCGGGACGAACAGCGCTACGTCGTCTATTCCAGCGGCAACGGCGTGCCGGGCCAGTACTACATCGGCGACCGTCGCACGGGTGAACTGGCCTTGCTGGGGGAGACCTATCCCGAACTCGAGGTGGACAGGCTGGTGGGCAAGCACAGCGTGAAGATCCAGGCCCGCGACGGTCTGGCACTCAACTCGTACCTGACCTTGCCCGCGGGCCGCCGGCTGGCCGACAAGGGCCCCGCGCTGCCGCTGGTGCTGCTGCCGCATGGTGGGCCGGCAAGCCGCGACGATGCGGACTTCGACCCCTGGACGGAGTTTTTGGCCGACCGCGGCTACGCGGTGGTGCAGGTCAACTTCCGCGGCTCCGATGGTTACGGCCACGAGTTCAAGTCAGCCGGCTTGAAGCGCTGGGGCCTGGAGATGCAGGACGACCTCACCGACGCGGTGCTGTGGGCCGCGCAGCAAGGCGTCGCCGACAAGGACCGCGTGTGCATCGTGGGTGCGAGCTACGGCGGCTACGCGGCCTTGATGGGAGTGGTGAAGACGCCCGAGCTCTACCGCTGCGCGGTGAGCTTCGCCGGTGTGTCGGACCTGCCCGACCTGATCGAATACGAAAGCAATTACGTCGGGGGACGCGAGGCGGCCGAACGCACGATCGGCCGAGCCTGGGGCGACCGCGAACAACTTCGTGCCACCTCGCCGGCCCGGCAAGCCGAACGCATTCGTGTGCCGGTGCTGCTGGTCCATGGCACGGCCGACCGCTCGGTGCCGGTGGACCAGAGCCGGGACATGGCCAAGGCTTTGAAGCGGTCGGGCAAGCCGTACCGCTACATCGAGCAGGAGGGCGGCGATCACCACCTCAGCCAATACGCGCACCGGCTCGAGTTCTTCAAGGCGCTGGAGGCCTTTCTCGACCGGCACCTGCAGGTGCGCGACTGACGGCGGTCAGGCCTCGACGCGCTCGCTCGGCGGCAATGCCATCGCGCGCTCGACCACGTCGCGCTTGAGCGGCGAGGCGAAGGTCTCGATGAAGTCGTAGATGTAGCTGCGCAAGAAGCTGCCGCGCCGCACCGCCAGCTTGGTGAGGTTGACGGCGAACAGGTGGCGGGCGTCGAGCGCGCGCAGGCTGCGGTCGCGGTCTTCGTCGAAGGCGATCGACGCGATGATGCCCACGCCGAGGCCGAGCTCGACGTAGGTTTTGATCACGTCGGCGTCCATCGCGGTCAGCACCAGGTTGAACGACAGCCCGGCGGCCTCGAAGGCTTCGTCGATGTGCAGGCGGCCGGTGTAGCCGGGGCCGTAAGTGATGATGGGGAACTGCGACAGGCGCTCCAGCGTGAGCGGCTGGCCATCGAGCAAGGGGTGGCCCGGCGGCACCATCACGCTGTGCGTCCAGCGGTAGCAGGGCAGGGCGACGAGCGTGTCGTACTGCGTCAGGGCCTCGGTGGCAATGCCGATGTCAGCCTCGCCCGAGATGAGCATCTGCGCCACTTCTTTCGGTGAACCCTGGTGCAGGTTGAGCGTGACGTGCGGGTAGCGCTGGCGGAAGTCGCGCACGGCGCTCGGCAGTGCGTAGCGGGCCTGAGTGTGGGTGGCGGCAATCGACAGGCGACCGTTGGCCTGCTGGGTGAATTCTTCGCCGGCGCGCTTCAGGTTCTCGGCGTCGTTGAGCATGCGCTCGACAATGGGCACGATCAGCACGCCGACTTCGGTGAGCGAAGTCAGGCGCTTGCCGGCGCGCACGAAGAGGTCGATGCCCAGCTCTTCTTCCAGCTCCCGGATCTGGCGGCTGACGCCGGGCTGAGAGGTGTGCAGCACCTTGGACACCTCGGTGAGGTTGAACCCGCAGCGCACGGCTTCGCGCACGGAGCGCAACTGTTGAAAATTCATGAGGCTGGAATGAAAACCGGGCTGCTGGCAACCCGGTGGAGTGAAAGGTCGGCGGCGATTACTTGTTGGGCTGCGGCGTGAGACGCAGGTACGGCGTGACGGCGGTGTAGCCCTTGGGGAACTTCTTCTTGATGAGCTCCGGGTCTTGCAGCGAAGGCACGATCACCACGTCGTCACCGTCTTTCCAGTTGCCCGGCGTCGCGACGCTGTGGTACTCGGTGAGCTGCAAGGAGTCGATCACGCGCAGGATCTCGTCGAAATTGCGGCCGGTGCTGGCGGGGTAGGTGATGATGAGGCGGATCTTCTTCGCCGGGTCGATGACGAACAGCGAGCGCACCGTGGCGGTGGTGCTGGCGTTCGGGTGGATCAGGTCATACAGCTCGGACACCTTGCGGTCGGCGTCGGCAATGATGGGGAAGCCGACCACGGTCTTCTGCGTGCGGTTGATGTCCTCGATCCATTTGCCGTGCGAGTCGACCGGGTCGACCGAGAGCGCAATCACCTTCACGTTGCGCTTGGCGAATTCGTCCTTCAGCTTCGCGGTGAGGCCCAGCTCGGTCGTGCAGACAGGGGTGAAGTCGGCAGGATGTGAGAACAGCACGCCCCAGCTGTCGCCCAGCCACTGGTGGAAATGGATGTCGCCCAGGCTGGACTTCTGGGTGAAGTCGGGTGCGGCGTCTCCGAGTCTGAGGCTGGCCATGGCGGTGCGTCCTTTCTGTGGAGGGATGGGCCGGCCAGTATCGGGAGCGCCGTCTAGTTGAGGAACGACTGAATGGTGCTTTCGTTATTCATAAAGCGATTAAGGGGGTGGCGCGTGGAACCTCTTGGCCTCTCGCCGGGTCTGCGTCCAGGGCCGTACCTTCGCAAAGGAGGGGCGGCTTACAATTCCACGCTTTCACTCCTGTCTGGCGCCACCCGGTGCGCTTGGCCCTAACGAGGATTTCCCGTGTTCATTTCCGAAGCTTTTGCGCAGGCTGCTCCTGCGGCCGCTGCTGCGTCCGACTCGCCGTTCGGCAACATCACCGGCATGCTGCCCATCGTGCTGATGTTCGTGGTGCTGTACTTCGTGATGATTCGTCCGCAGATGAAGCGGCAGAAGGAACAAAAGGCCATGATCGAAGCCCTGGCCAAGGGTGACGAAGTGGTCGTGGCCGGCGGTCTGCTCGGCAAGATCTCGAAGATCAGCGAGACCTTCCTGCACGTCGAGATTGCCAACGGCGTCGAGGTTCAGGTGCAGCGCGGTGCCGTGGTCCAAGTCCTGCCCAAGGGCACCGTCAAGTAAACAGAGACAAGCCGGCGTGGCCCGCCTGGGCCGGTGCCGGCCGCGAGCAGTGGGCATCAAGCCCGCGAAAGAGGCCTCATGAATCGCTACCCGTGGTGGAAATACACGATCCTTGGGATCGCCTTGCTGGTCGGCTTGACCTTCACCCTGCCCAACTTCTTCGGCGAAGCGCCGGCGGTGCAGGTGAGCAGCGGCAAATCCACCTTGAAGCTTGACAGCTCGTTCGTGCCGCGTGTCGAGCAGGTGCTGAAGGACGCCGGGCTGAAACCCGACTTCGTGCAGTTCGAGGGCAACTCGATCAAGGCTCGTTTTGCCGATGGCGACTCGCAGCTCAAGGCGAAGGACGCGCTGACCAAGGCGCTGAACCCCAATGCCGAGGACCCAAGCTACATCGTTGCGCTGAACCTGCTGTCGCGCTCGCCGCATTGGCTCACGGCGGTGCACGCCTTGCCGATGTATTTGGGGCTGGACCTGCGCGGCGGCGTGCACTTCCTGATGCAGGTAGACATGAAGGCGGCGCTGACCAAGAAAGCCGAGGCATTGACGGGCGACATCCGCACCTTGCTGCGCGACAAGAACCTGCGCCACGCCGGCATCAGCCGCGACAACAACAACGTCGAGATTCGCTTCCGTGACCGCGAGACACTCGGTGCGGCGGTCGCGCTGCTGACCGAGCAGCTGCCCGACCTGCAATGGGCCGACACGCCCGAGGGCACCGAGTTCAAGCTGACCGGCACCCTGAAGCCCGTCGCCGCACGCGCCGTGCAAGACGCGGCGCTCAAGCAGAACATCACCACGCTGCACAACCGCATCAATGAACTCGGCGTGACCGAGCCGGTGATCCAGCAGCAAGGCGCCGACCGCGTCGTCGTGCAGTTGCCTGGCGTGCAGGATACGGCGAAGGCCAAGGACATCATCGGCCGCACCGCCACGCTCGAGTTGCGCATGGTCGATGACAGCGCGGAGGCGCAAGCCGCTGCGCAGGGGACGGGGCCCGTCCCGTTCGGCACCGAGCGTTACCAGGAGCGTGGCAGCCGCGGCATCATCGTCAAGCGCCAGGTCGTGCTGACCGGTGAAAGCCTCACCGATGCGCAGCCAGGCTTCGACAGCCAGACGCATGAGCCGTCGGTCAACCTGACATTGGATGCCAAGGGGTCGCGCATCTTCAAGGACTTGACGCGCGAGAACGTCGGCAAGCGCATGGCCATCATCCTGTTCGAAAAGGGCAAAGGCGAGGTCGTCACGGCCCCGGTGATCCGGAGCGAGATTGCCGGCGGGCGGGTGCAGATCTCGGGCGCGATGACCACGACCGAGGCCACCGACACCGCCTTGCTGCTGCGTGCCGGCTCTCTGGCTGCGCCGATGGAGTTCATCGAAGAAAGCACCATCGGCCCGACCCTCGGGGCAGACAACATCGCCAAGGGCTTCGACAGCGTGATCTACGGGTTCACGGCGATCGCGATCTTCATGTGCGCCTACTACCTGCTGTTCGGCGTGTTCTCGACGCTGTCGCTCGCGTTCAACCTGCTGTTGCTGGTGGCGGTGCTGTCGATGCTGCAGGCCACGCTGACGCTGCCGGGTATCGCGGCCATCGCGCTGACGCTCGGTATGGCCATTGATGCCAACGTGCTGATCAACGAACGGGTGCGTGAGGAGCTGCGAGCAGGAGCGTCGCCGCAGGTGGCGATCAACTCCGGCTACGAGCGCGCGTTCGCGACGATTCTCGATTCGAACGTGACCACGCTGATTGCCGGTGTCGCATTGCTGGCTTTCGGTTCCGGGCCTGTGAAGGGCTTTGCAGTCGTGCACTGCCTGGGCATCCTGACCTCGATGTTCTCGGCCGTGGTGTTCTCTCGCGGCTTGGTGAACCTCTGGTACGGCCGCCAGAAAAAGCTCAAGGGCGTGCTGATCGGTCAGGTCTGGAAGCCCAAGGCGGCAACCGATCTGCCGGCCAACACCTGACCCTTCCAAGAACTCAATCAGGATTCAAAACATGGAGTTCTTTCGCATTCATCGCGACATTCCGTTCATGCGGCATGCGCTGGTGTTCAACGTCATTTCGCTGCTGACCTTCTTGATCGCCGTTTTCTTCTTGGTGACACGTGGGTTGCATCTGTCGAACGAGTTCACCGGCGGCACGCTGATCGAGGCCCGCTACGCGCAGGCCGCCGAGATCAGCAAGGTGCGCGCGACGGTGGAGGCGCTGCAATTCGGCGATGTGCAGGTGCAGACCTTCGGCGACACCCACAACGTGCTGATCCGGTTGCCCGTCCGCGGTGATGGCAAACAGAGCGAGGTGGTCAATCGCGTGTTCGGCGACCTGTGCAAGGTGGAAGCGGGCACCGTGCGCGTCAAGCAGGTCAAGACCGACAAGGGCGAATTGATCGACAAGCCGGTGTGTGAAGCAGCAGGCGCCGAGCCGGTATCGCTGCAGCGCAGCGAGTTCGTCGGTCCACAGGTCGGCAGGGAACTGGCCGAAGACGGAGCCAAGGCGCTGGCCTTCGTCGTGATCGGCATCATGATTTACCTCGCGTTTCGCTTCGAGTGGAAGTTCTCGGTCGCGGCGATCGTGGCCAACTTGCACGACGTGGTGATCATTCTGGGCTTCTTCGCCTTCTTCCAGTGGGAGTTCTCTCTCTCGGTGTTGGCGGCGGTGCTGGCGGTGCTGGGCTATTCGGTGAACGAATCGGTCGTGATCTTCGACCGGATTCGTGAAGCATTCCGCAGGTACCGCAAGATGAACACGCACGAGGTGATCGATCACGCGATCACCAGCACGATGAGCCGCACCATCATCACGCACGGTTGCACGCAGATGATGGTGTTGTCGATGCTGTTGTTCGGCGGCCCGACGCTGCACTACTTTGCCGTGGCGCTGACGATCGGCATCCTCTTCGGCATCTACTCGTCGGTTTTCGTCGCTGCAGCCATCGCGATGTGGCTGGGCGTCAAGCGCGAGGACCTGGTGAAGTCCGGCGGACCGGCGAAAGACGTGGACCCTGACGATCCCAACGCAGGGGCGGTGGTGTAGAGTAAGGCCACCCTCAGCTGACACTCATCGACCAACCGTCCCATGGCGACCGCCGCCGATTCGTTGGCCCTGGCCGCCCAGGCTCGCCGCTCTTACGTAGAGCGATTGTTGAGTGGTGTGCCGACCGTCGTTCACGCTGTGGAAGATGGTGCGAGGCTCCTGGCCACGCAGACGGCTGAACACAATATCCAGTACAAGCGACGCGATGTTGCTGCCGATCTGCGCAAGGCCTCGCCGACGTGGATCAACGGCATCATTGCAGCACTGCGCGGCGCCTTGGTGAGCGGCATGGTGTCGGCTTCTCGACCTGGCGATTTGCCGCCGCCGGGGCGTACTCATCCCGGCATGACGTTGGTGGATGACGACACCATCGAGACAGAGATTCTGAGTTCGCGTTTGGCGCTGTCCATGATGGATCGCGCCTCGTGGGAGTTCACCGACCTGCGCTCCCGCATGTCGTCGCTCGAGAAGCGCGACGAGTTGGACACTAACGACGTGCTGCGTCCGCACGTACTCGCGCGCATTCTGACGAGCACCTGGCGCGCGTCGTCCATGACGCAAGACGCGTGGCGTACCGTTCAACCCGTCCTTCACGAAGAATTCGCGCACTTTGCGGAAGAGGCGTATCACGAAACGAACCGCTGGCTGATTCAGCAACGCGTGTTGCCAGAGATTGACCTTCGCCCCTTCATCCGGCGCACTCGCAACTCCTACGTGCTCCCCGGCGCGGGAGGGGCGCCCAGCGCACCTGCGCAGGCAGCAGCAGCGAGCAACAGCAGCTTTGGCCGCCTGGGGACCGTGGGCGAAGAGACCCGCATGATGACCCGTGCGGGTGGCTTTGCGCGAGGCTCAGACCACGCCGAAGCGGTGTTGGGTCGGCTCAACAAGCTCATTGGCAGGCAGGTCCCCGACTTTGCGGGCACGGCTCAGATGCCGGCGGCCTCCGCCGGGCTGAAGGCTGCCATCAGCGATGCCCAGCAGGGCATTCAGCGCAGACTGACACCGACGACCAGCGACGGTCGCGTTGGCGAAGCGCCTGTCAGCACCCCTGCGTTGCTGGAAGAGTTGCACCAACGGAAGCAGGAGCTGAAGAAGGCAGCCAGCACGCAGGTCGAGCGCGCGACGATTGAGATCGTGGCCTTGCTGTTTCAGAGCATCTTGATGGAAGAGCGGATTCCGGCTGTCGTTC
>Ga0307515_10013843_pt1 | contig 15026 bp, 2 predicted proteins | sample 17_EM_MG_FD_194513 | JGI IMG/M metagenome (GOLD analysis project Ga0307515, IMG submission 194513) | Populus trichocarpa ectomycorrhiza microbial communities from riparian zone in the Pacific Northwest, United States - 17_EM | ecosystem: Host-associated > Plants > Roots > Unclassified | place... | reverse complement strand
TAGCCATCTTTAGATAGCGGGAGATCCGTAATAAAGTCTATGGCGTAATATCGCTATAGCTTACTAGCGGGGGAAACTAATTTAAGTAGACCCTATGGCTTGTGCCTACGGATCTTGTATACTTAATACTTCTTATAATAGCTAATATACTCCTTTACTTCCTAATTAAGTCTTAGCTAATAGTATTTACGCTAAAGTAATTTTACTGTCTTTACTTAACTATAGTAGCCGCCTAGGGGATTATCGTAATTCTTTATAAGAATCTTCTATTGTAGATTTGCTTCTTATAGCACCTAAACCTTACTACCTCTACGTAATAGGCCTATTGGGTCTAGTTCCTAATAGTGGCGCCTAGTAGCTTCCTTTCCGTTACGTTTCCGGTCTACTTCTACATTAAGGATAGCATAGGAAGTGTCCCTCCGTTGCACCTTACGGATAAGATCCGTTAAACTTTTAGATAGTTCCTAGGTAAAAGCTATTTTATCCCATACTGCTCCAAATATAAGACTAGATAGTACTATAGATCTTATAACTCTTTAATACGCGTACGTTAGGAAGGCCGCTATAAGGTTAAAGTCCTTTAGTTATTATAGGGCTTCGAGTTCCGATTGCTCTATGGCTTCGCTATTAGCTTAAGGGGATAGCTTAGTAATTAGGGATAGTATATTACTAGGTTCTAATAATGTATTAGGGACGTCCTGTCCAGGTATATTTGGACCCTTATTAGTAACGGACTGGGTACTAGCTAGAACGTTAGTAAAAACTAATAGGGCTTACACTGCCTAAAACTCGGTGTATAGAGCTATAGGTGCTTAAGCATCCTATACCTAGAGCTTATTTTATAATATAGGGAGTAAGATATCTATTATCTGTTTTCCTTCTCCCGTTTTAAAGCCTTTGGTATAGTCTGGCCGTTATAACGGTCTATTAGCAGGGTTGTTTTCCCCTAGCTTATATTTAATCTTAAAATTAAATCGCGCGAGCTTCTTTACCTATCTAGCTTATCGAGGTATAAGCTCCTTTATAGTTATAAAGTAGCGTAGATTATAGTAATCTAAGAGTATATAAGTAGTATAGCTCGTATGCTTAAGGTAGTGTCGCTACTATTTAAAGCAGTTAACTATAGCTAGCAGTTCCTTATTGTGGGTATAATACCTAACTTTAGGTCTCTAGAATTTTCTGCTATAAAATGCTACTGGTCTCTAATAGAGCTAGGTAGCGTCTAGGTGCCTATTAGGTTATAACAGAATACTAGCGAGGGTAAAATTTAATACATTAGTAATTATTATTAATGGCTAATTTAGGTTAAAATGCCGCAGTAATAAAGCTTCTATAAACTTTACGTAAAGTTCCTAAAAGGCCTTCTAAACCTTTCTAGGCTATAACTATAGCTTATACCATTTAGTTAGTCCCTTTTTAGTTTTCTTTCTTACCGCCTTTAAGCTTTTTGCTCCTTAGGTTAGGTCTTAAAAAGCTTCCGCAATATAGTTAGATAGGTATTAGGTAACGTCTGAGTAGTTATATATAAAGCGCCTATAGAAATTAGCAAAGCCTAGGAATACTTAAATATCCTAGTAGCTCTCTAGCTCCGGCCACTCCTAGATTATCTACACCCGTACTAGATCTATAACTACACCTATAGGCGTTATAATGTAACCCAGGAACTTAACCTACTTAGTATTAAAGACATACTTTAACGCCTTAGCGTAGAGGCCCTAATTATCTAAACGTTCTAGCACTTCGCGGACGTGTTACTTATATTAATCCTCGTCTTCTAAGTAGATTAAGATATTATCTAAATAGACGACGTATATGCGGTTAACTAGTCCCCCTAAGGCTCTGTAAATATATAATTGGAATATTATAGGCGCATTAGCTAGCCCGAAAGGCATTACTAGATACTTAAAGTAGCCGTATTAGGTCTTAAAAGCGGTCTTCTACTTATCCCCTTCTTTAATACGGAGCCTATAATAAGCGTCTTATAAATCTAGCTTTATAAAGATCTTCGCCCTAAATAGTTAATCTAGCATTTTACTAACTAGTAGTAGTGGGTAACGGTTTTTAATTATAATCTTATTAAGACCGTAATAGTCTACGTATAGCCTTATGGTTTTATCTAGTTTTAGGATGAAAAGGATTAGTGCGCCTAACGGTAACTTACTAGGCCGGATCTACCCCTTTTCTAGTAACCTATTAAGGTACTCCCGTAGGATCTTAAGCTCTTTACGCGAGAGGTTATAAATAGGAAGGTTTGGCGGTTATTTACCTTCTTCTAAATTAATTATATAATCGTACTCCGAGTTCTATAGTAGGACTTTAGCTCTCCTACTTAAAAATACCCTTAGTAAATCCCTTAGGCCTACTAGAATATTTAATAAATTAGGGTTGTGTTTATCCTCTATATTATTATTAGGTAGGTTCTAGAGCTCCCTTAGGATGCTTGCGGGCAGCGTTATACGCTATAGTAGTTACTTATATATAGTTACTACCGTATATTAAACCGTTTTATATAATAGCTAGTAGAGGGTAGGGAACTCCTTAATGCAGCGTTTGAGGTGCTGTAGTATACTCTCTATATATTGCTTAAGCTAGAGTAACCCGTAGCGGTTAAAGTATTTTATAAAATCCTTAAGATCGCCGCCTCCCTATAATATCTCTGTGGCTTATCTGGTAGTTCCCTATAGGGTCTCTATTATAAAGGGGTTATTACCTATACTAGGCTCTATACCTATTTTGCTATTAAATAGGGGTTAGATCTAATACTCCTTTAGGTATAGAGCGTATACTATTTCGCCTAGGGCTATATTCTCTAAGATATCCTTTAGGCTTATTAGTAATATACGCCCTTCTAAATCTTTATTATTCTACTATTTAAAGGCTCTAGTTTTAAAGTGTATCTTAGGATCTACTTCCGCTAGCTAAGGGTATCTAAGGATAAGGTTATAACCTATAAAGTTAGCTACCTAGAAGGGTTGCGGGCCGACTACCTTAATGCGGTTATGTATATTGGCTACTAATACTATAAGCTTATAGGCACTATATAGTTTAATCTAATGCTTATCTAGGAAGCCTATAATAGGTTTCCGCCACCTTTATAATGGGATAAGTTTATGCTCTTTTACCAAATTATATCGTATAAGATTAATTTCGGCGTTATTATTGTATAGTACTTAGAACTATTGTACCTTACCTATAGGGAGTATTATTTCTAGCTTAATAGTAATATAGAAAGTCTCTTTTTTTATATTTTACCCTAGTTATAGCTAAGAAAGGTCCGCGACTAGGGCTTTTTTTTTTTTGGATTATTAGTGTAATTATCGCCCTGCTTATTTTTCTAATAAAATCTATCTCTAGAGTTTTCTCTTAACTTCTTAGAGTGTTCCTATAAAGGTGCTAAATAGGTATTAGGTTAGCCCTAGGAGTCTTTTCCATTATTTAAGGTTCCTAACTTTAACCCTTCTAAAGTTCTCTTTAAGAACGGCTTCTTTAAAGGTTAGGTCTGCCCTATATTATTATTAAAGTACCCGCGCTTCTAGTAACCCCCTAGCTTTCTACTAGAAGAGGTTTAGTTCCTTATTATATCTTTAGCGTTTAGAACTGCTCGTTTGAAATCTGTATATATAGTAATCTATAATAGGGCTCCTACGCGCTTTATTTTGTTATAAATTGCTAGCTTAATTCTAGCCTAGATAAACCTAATCTTCTTCTTCTTATAGATGCTACCGTTCTTATTTTTAAAGAGCTTTAGATTTATTTGCTAAGTATAAGTTTCTATAAAGTTTATAAACTAGCGGAAGTTATAGCGGTCTAGCTATGTCCCATTCTAGAATAGCTCTGTATTATTATATTATATAATATACGGATCTTAAGTCCATTTCTTTAGGAAGGTTTATAGCTATAGCTATATAGTAATTTACTCTTTATTAAGCTAATTAAGTGCGATCTAATTTAGTAATTGGTCTTTAATCTTGCTAATAATCTAGCGTATACGCTCTTTGGTATTATCTCGTATTATTAGTATTTTAAAGAAGTTATCTACCTTATAAACCTAATTGTCTAGCTGCTAGGCGTTGGGTTTATAGCGGAGTTCTAAACTACTAGAGGCCTTGGCCAGTCGGTCTATATCCTTTTTCTATTTATAGTGTAAATAACTCTCCAAGTCTTCTATACCTTCTTAGGTAGGTACTAGGTAGCTCCCGGAAAGCCCTTAGCCTTAACTAGGTTATAAAAGAATTTGCCTAGCTTAGATTAAACCCTACCAGATTTAGATTTACCCTTAGAGGGTTCTAATATGTTTATTAGTGGCTTCCTCCCGCATAGCTTCTAAGAGCCTTGTAATAGCTTCCTAATATCCGTCTTAAAGGAGATTGGTATAGGGCTCTTAACCTTCTAAACTTAGGCCTAGGGAGGCTCCTACTATAGAGGTAGTGTTAGTACTAGTAGCTAGTATAGGCTTCCTAATGAGGCTCGGGTCTTAAGTTAGTAATTAGCTTAAATTACCTAAAGGGGTAGGCCTACTTAACTTATAAGCAGTCTATATACCGCCACTATACTAATTATAGGCCGGTGGTCTTCCGGGAGGGTTCTGGTTAGTTCCCTAGTTAAACGCGTTAGTATATTCCTTTAGCATTTTTAGCTTAGGGGAAGATCTTAGAGTTACCTCTAGCGCTTAATCTTCTAATTGGCCTAGGTGGGGCTAGAGGGGTTCTAGTTGCTTTCCGGTAGTATTATAACCGTTATAGAGGGTGTCTACGTTTTCCTTAGCGGTAACTGTAGGTATATAAGAGTCTTTAAGCTCCTAGAGCATCTAGGTATTAGGGCTTATTTGGCCGTCTTACCTAGAGGGTTATATTATCGCAATCTCTTGCTATTAGAGGGACCTTCCTGCCTTTATACGACGGCTTTCTATAAGGTATCCGTAGAGTTTCCGTTTAGGTCGTCACGAGATTTTAAGGGAAGATAGTAGTTATAAACAAAAGATATAAACAAATAATCTGGTCCTTAAAGCCGACTACCCTTCCAAAAAAGAGTAGGAAGGATTTAAATGTGAGGGGATCTTGTAAATAGGGGGCTATAAGGACACGATTAGAACAGAATAGATTAGTAAGAGAGACAAATCCTTAAGGAGGTAAGGCCTCTGGGATTATAAAGACTATATACTACGGGTACGTGCCTCTAGTACGTGACCGGTGACTATCTAAGGGGCGTCCGGGGGTTGTCCTAAGGGCAACCTAAGGTATCCGCAATAATATCCCTTATAGGGGCCCTTTTTAGTTTCTCTAATGGCCCAAATACTAAATCTATATATTATGGTTAGCTAGACGACTACTATATATAGTAGGCGTGACCTCTAAAAGCATGGACCCTATATAGAATTGATAATTCTAGATAAAGTAATAAACTATACTTGGCCTTTATAGGCCGCTTATACCATATATGCGCTCCACTAGAGCTTACTATCTACCTATACTCCTAATACCCTTAGGCCCTAAACTGGTTAACCCCTAAAGCCTTAAATGCGAATTATATGCTAGAGATCTATAGATTAGTTGCGTTTTCTTATAAAATAGATTAGCTGGTATTTCTCTAGTAAGAATTAGACTTTATAACGTTTTGCCTATTCTATATAAGTGTTATAGGCTTTCTCTAGTGTTTTACAATTCTTTACGGCTGTTAGCCCGTATATAATTAGGTTTATATCGTTAATAAAGCCTATCCCCTAGGTTGCCCCTTCCTTAAAGGAGTTAAGCAGGTTGCTTATAAAGAAAAGGAAGAGTATAGGCAAGAGGGGTAATCCTTATAGTATTCCTGTTATAACTGTAATAGGGGGGCTCTAGTATCCGCTAAAGACCAGTAATGTTTCTTTCTAGCCTATAAACCCTTAAATAAATTATATAATCTATTTTAGGAAGCCCTTTGCTCTAAGGATATATAGGAGACGCTCGTAGGGTATATTATTATAGGCACCACTAATATCTAGGCTAAGCATTAATACTACAAAGTCCTTTCGCATCGCCCATGCAGATTTAATAGTGGTAGCGAGTAGCGTAAGTACTAATAGTGTTAAGCGGTTCTTTCTTACCCCTATTTAGCTTTGTAATAGTAGGGCGTGTTTCTCTATTATGTCTACTATGCGTTCCGCTATTACCCTTTCTAAGATCTTACTAAGGGTGTTTTCTAAGGCAATAGGGCGGTAGCTTCCTGGGATTAAGTAATCTACTTTACCTTCTTTTTATAGGATAACCGTCGTTATAGATCTTCCGAGTCGTAGGTAGTAGCCTATAGCAAAGTATACTCTAGCTATATCTATAAGCTAAGGTGCTATAAGTAGCCTATAGGTTTTTAGGGCCTTATTTAGAATCCCATCTAGTCCTAGTGCTATATTGTTTAAAAGGCGGCTAATAGTTCTAGCTATTTCCTCTATTATTATGTCGCTATCGACCTACAGGCAAGTCACCAGTGTTTTGCCTGTGATATTACTAAGGTCTGCTAGAGCCAGTTAGGGGAAGAACCTTTCTATAAAGATCTTTACCTTCTTATCGTTATTATTTATAGCCTATAATTCTCCTACTCTTTATAGGGGTGGTAGGTATAGATCTTCTACTAGGCGCCCTACCTTTTTCTTTACCTATTTTACTATAGCCTAAAGGCCCTTATTATAGGGGAGGCTTAGGTTAAAAGTATACTCGTTTATAAACCATCTTTAGTTATTCCTTACTTCTTTTTTTAGGGTATTCTTTAGCTAGTTTCTTATGTCTTTATATTATCTCTTATCTTTAGGGTTATAGCTACTTATATATTTCCTTCTTACTCATCATTAGCTGGCAACTAGAACTGCGTATTGTATAAACCATACATATCGCGTATAGGGGCCCGGTTTTAAGATCGGGCAGTGCTCTTCCAGCCTATTTTTAATTGCTGCCTAGATCCTTTCTAGTCTTTAGTTAATTTCCTTAGGGGTAGCCAATAAGCCTCGCTCGTTTAGTATTAGGTAGATTTCTTCTAGGTCTTAGAGTTATTATTTAACTATATTAAGGAAACTATCTATCTTAAGCTTCCTTATTGCGTATCTTTTTCTATTTAGTTACGCTTTAGTATTTAGGTCTAGCTATATCTAGATAGGGATATAGTTTAGGGTAAGTGCCCATTCTTTTTCGGGGTTGCACCTTTTAAGTCTCTAGTATAGGCCTTCGTCTATAAATATAAGGTTAATTGTACTTCTGGCGGTGCCTCATTGCCATATAATTGCTCCTAGGGGGGTGGCTAGCTTAAGGCCCCAGATATCCATAGCTCTTAGTAGGCACTCTAACTATTAATCTGCAGCAATATAGATGCCCCCCTACCGCGGGTAGTGGAGGTTCATATCTCCTAGTAGGATAGACTCTATACCTTTGGTTTCCAGTAAGCTTATTACCGCAGGTAGTTATATATTAGCTAGTAATATAGTAGAGTTTAATATACCTACTTATTTAAGCCTCTACCTTAATTTTCTAGTGCTTTAGTCCTAGTCTGCAAGCAGTTAGCTGCCACTACTACTTGTATAGGGAATTTCACCATTCTTTTAGATATCTTATAACGGGTTATTAGCCTAAGTACCAGTCTGCCCCCTAGCAGTCTGTATAAGAGTCTCCTCCTAGAGTTAGTACGCTTTTATACAGCTTAGAAGCCTTCTATAGCCTCTAGTTTTATACCTTTTTTATTATTTCCGCCAGTATGGGTATAAGCTGCCATTTCCAGGGGTCGCAACTCCCGTCTTACGCGCCTACTGGCGTAATCCTATAAAGGCGTCGTGGCTATATCCTATAATGTAGACTTAGGCGCACTTTCTACAGTTAGGCCTAGCTAAAACCTTCCTACCTAAGTAACTCCTGTTTGCTTCTTAAGCATATCTCGCTAGTATACCGCCCTAGAGACGGACGGTTCCGTCTATTAATATACTAACACGCGCATTCGTTCTCTTAAGCTATATAGTAGTCTCTCTAGCTAGGACGTAATCCTACCTGCCTACTAGGTGCACTAAGGGTTAGAGCCTAGCTAAGGGGTAAGGTCCTTAGAGCTAGTAGTGGCTATTACGCACTATACCCCACAGGAGGTTCCCGTTTCGCGTTGCCTATAAGAGTCTCCTTATAATAGGCTGACCGTATCTTGTAGGAGAGGGGCTGTAAAGATACTAGGCCCCGCACCAGATAACCTACTTCCCCCTCTCCTACTAACTAAGCTTGTGTCCCCCCCTTTTATAAGCTGGCCTATATCTTTAACTATTAAAACCTCGTCTAACTAGCCTATATTTCCCCTATAGCCTCCCCTATATATATACATTAGGTTGCGTACACCACGCCTATTAAGACCCTCCTATAAGTCGCCTTATACATATACGCATTAGGTTACATACACTACGCCTATTAAGACCCTCCTATAAGTCACCTGTGAGTCGACTAAGTTGTACGCTATAGGGCCGTCGAAGCTGGCCTGTGTTTCCACTGCCTAGAGCTTTGCCTGTGTTTCCACCTCGTTAAGCCATCTGGTCGCCGTCGCGTCGCTATCGCGTCGCTATCGTCCAGGTCGCGCGCACCACGCCTATTAAGACCCTCTTCTAAGTCACCTGGGTGTACCGGATACCAGATAGGCCCTCGTAGAGGGGCCTTAATGAGTTTTCTGGGCAGGGCCTTAATAAGTTCTTTGTGGTGGCCTTAGGGCCTTAATAAGTTTTGTATAAAGTATCTGTGACGCGTTAACCTTAACAAGTTTTTATAAAAAGAGGTTCCCTACGCCCTTGCTGTATCCTCTTGGTCTTAGAGCTAGTGCAAGCCTAAGGGTGTCCTATTGTACGCCTAGGGCGTGTCTATGTTAACTGGCTGAATAAGGCCAGTTTCGGGCCTGGCTGCAAGCCAGGTAGTCGTACGTCGGGCGGTTTTTGTATCCCAGTTTCCCTTAATGGCCCCCCTAGATGGTATAGCAGGAGCCCTAAGTAGGGGCAGTAGGACTCCTGGTGTTATTAAGGGCGATATACGCGTCGCAGGCTTAACACTACAGAGTCGCAACACCAGCGCGCTGCGCGCGCTACGACGGCTCTCCTCTATTGCCTCTGCACTTAGCCATTATAGGGAATGATTTCCCGATAATGTTTCCACCCGCGGCGACGTGGACGCGTGCAGTAGGGCTTCGCGGGCGTTAAATCTAAATACATTAATATGCTAGTTAAGAGGGGTTAGGGTAAAACTATTATCTTATATAAAAATCTTATTAATAAATCCTATGCCGCTAGCTCCTGTGTTAATTAGGATTTAAGTATTAACCTATTAACTATTCTGCTAGAGGCGGTAGTTAATAGTTATAATATGGTCCTAAGAGTTAGAGCTTATAACGTTAAATACGTTTAATAAAATCCTATAGTAGAGCCGTCCTAGAGAGCGACTTAACTCTAAGACTTTCCTTTTAAAGGTAATTAGGGCGGGATTCTTATAGAATATTAGTTAGAGCTTCGTTCTTATAAATAGTGCTTACTAAATAAAGGGCTAGAACTAAACAAGAAGGGCTATAATTAATGGCTTAAGGTTAGGCGTAATAAATAGTTGCTGATATTAGCCATTTGTAAATTATTTTAGAGCGTTGGTAAGGGGATAAAATAGTATTTTAAGATATAGTCCTTACTTCCACACTTAAAGCAGAGGCCTAGCTTAATATATCTTTCTTATTTAGGGGACCCTAGTAAGGCGTACTTTAGGGTTCTAGTGTTAATATCCATAGCGTTAGGGTGCTTAGGCTAAGATAATAACTTAGTAAACATTTATAAGGTTACTATATTATATTAGGGGGCGGACTTTAGTATTAGGCGTAGTATATTATTATACCGTTTATTAATAACGCTTATATAGGCATTAAGGGCTTCTAGTAGGTCTACGCCTATTAGGGAGGTTTTTAGTTTAGGGCTTAGGGATTTAATAAGGCTATTAACTGTACAGAGTCGTTCTAGCCAGTCTCCCTTATTTAACGGTTAAATTCGGAGAAGTATATTAGGAAACTTTTCGTTTCTTAAGCTATATAGTTTATCTTTCTCTAAGCAGTAGCTTAGCGGTTTAGGTTACTATATATAGCTTTAAGAAGTATAACTAGGCTTTATACTAAGTTCGGTTAGAGAGGTTTAGTAAGGTTAGCTACCTTTTTTTTAGTCGACTTAGGGCGTAACAGAGTTAGTTAGCTTTAGTTAGGTAACGGTTAGTGTTACTAGTTAGCTTATTTTTAAGCTAGCTTAGGAATAATTAGAGCTTTTACTATTTACCAGTAAATACTAGAGGGTTAGGTAGCCGTTCGGATCGTTATAATATAAGCTCGGGCCCCGAACTCGGTCACTACACTAAAATCAACTCACCGATTTATCAGCCTATTTTCTCTACAACGAGTCGATCAATATGAACCAAAATAAGCAGAACTTACAAATGGCTATTGCAGATTCCAAATCTGGTGTTTATATGTCTGCACGAAAAGCTGTGCTTGTATATAGTGTCCTTTTGTCAATTGTAAGCGATTAATTAAATAGCAAGCTATTAAACCAATTTATACACCAAAACAAGCTGTAATTAACTCCTGTATAGGAGGTCTTGCTTATCAATTGGGTACTTAAACAGGACCTATAAAGATTTACTCCTTTATATTTATAATTGCTACAAAATAGTAGCTTAAATATTTAGTTAAAATGGCAATACTGAGCCCTTTAGTATAGTATAGGTAATTAGCTATTTTTACCAAAATTTTAATATGAAATATAAAATAATATACTTAGTAGAAACTATATAGACTAATAGGGTATAATTAAAGCAAATTTAAACGTTTTAAAATCTTTATAAGAAGGGTAGAAAGGAAGGTTATTATATAAGCTAAAAATACCTAGAATATAGATAAATTTAGAGTAATATTATATATATATATAAACTTAATAACTATAAGAGGTCCCTATAAAAAGGAGGCTTTTATATAGTTACTAAATAGATATAAATATGTATCTATTATAAGGGTAATATTTGCCCCTAGTTAATTAATTAATTTTTTTATTAATGTAGTTATACTAAGCCCAAATGCCTTATCAAATATATATAGGCTTAAGAAAAAACCAAAAAAAACCAAAGATTTTATATTAAGATTATTTATTATATCTTTTTTTAACTTAGAACCGAATTATTTAGTAATTGTAGGTTATATAAGGGGATATCACGTAGCTACGGTTCGTAGATAGTATGATGCTGTAATTCGATTTTGATGATTCTAAGAAAGGGTTAGGAAGGGCGAGGAGCTTAAGGCTCCTTGCTACGCTAGTGCCGCGGCAATACGTGACTATATAACTATACGTAATATTATTCCCAACACTAGCAACTCTTCTTTTGTGGTTGCCATCTATATATAAATACCGCTTAACTAGCGTAACGGATATTAATCCTCCTTACTTACTATTGCTATTATAATATAAGTCTCGCTATCCCAAAATTTGCTAAAGAAATAGTGGTTGACTAAGTGGTAAATCTTAAATAAAAAAAACGAGTAATATAGGTGTAAGCCTATCTAGGCTAGCGGAATAGTTAATAGCCTTAATAGTCATCTTCTGGCAGTTCTTTTTTTGTGCTTATGGCGCTGTAGAAAGGCAGTAAGGTATTAGTTTAGCTGTAGGTAAAAGCAGTAATAGTCTGTTTAGGTGGTAGTACGGTACCAGCAGCGGTGGTAATAGTGGTTAAGTATAGAGCTTATCTATTAGTTGGTCGGTTAATCATAGGCGTATAGTCACAATTATTCGGTTAGTAGATCGCAGGCGTATTAGCGCGATAGTTGTTATTTTAGGTAGTAGTACGGTACTAGCAATAGGGTCGGTAGAGTATAGTAGGAATTTAGCAGGTAGTACGCCCTAGGAAACTGTGTTATTAAAATAGGGTTACGGAGCTAGCGAAGCGTAACTAGATACGGCTAGCTTAAGCAAATAGGAACGACAGTCGACCAATAGGAATGCTTTTAAATTGCCTTTGTCATCGCATCTACCGGGTTGTCTTGGCCACTAATCTATTAAATCTTAAAGAGTTCTTGATACTCTATGAGGACCTCTATAAGGACCTCTATAAGAACCTCTATAAGGACCTCTACAAGGACCTCTATAAGGACCTCTATAAGAATCTCCACGAGGATCTCTACAAGGACCTCTATAAGAATCTCCACGAGGACCTCTACAAGAATCTCCACGAGGATCTCTACTAGGACCTCCACGAGGACCTCTATAAGGACCTCCACGATTGCTTTATGGTTCACATTAATTATACCCTCTACTATATTCTAATTCCCTACTAAACTTCTTCTCCTAATTTTACTGTGGTAGGGTTTAGAGGTTATTAGATCTTAAAGCAAGGGGATCTTACGCTTGCTTATATTATGGGGGTTATTACGGAGGTTGCTGTGGATATTGCTGCGGCTGTTATAGTTACTGCGGAGGTTCTTGCGGAGATTACTACGGAGGTTATAGTTGCTATAGAGGTTGCTTTAGAGCTTATTATAGAGCTTAAGGTATAGGTTAAGATACGGCAGCCTAAGGAACTTAAGGTGTTTAATAGCCTAAGGTTGTCTATAGTGTTGCTTATGGCTATCCGTTATTAGGATTCCCTTAAGAGTTAAACTTCTTTTAGTGCTTAATCTCTTGTGGAGTCTATTTGTGCTCTTCTTCTGCGTTAAGGACTTGCTAAATATTATCTCTAATAGTACCCCCGTTTATAGGGATAAATACTCCTTTCTTCTAAAAGAAGTCTTAAAAATCTTAAATAATATAAATATTACCAAGTGCCTAGGTGTTGGCAGTCTATCCTACGAAATCCTCCCTAAAATATTCCTATAGCTATACGTTAGTGTAGTGTCTACTTCGGTAGAATATAATACGGTATAGGAGAAAGCCGTTAACTTGTTTTGCCGTATAGGTTATTATATTAAAAATAGGAAATTTATCTTAATCTTTATTAATAAGTTTTGTGTATATAGCTACCCCTAGTAGTAAGGAGTCTCTCTAATCGGTAGCTATGTTTTTGGAGGAAGGGATATATTATTAGTATAGGGATTGTTATTTAGTACGCGTTCGTAATATATATTTGTCGTTTGGTACGCGTTTGTGGTTTAGTATGCGTTTGGATATATATTTGCGATTATGGGGCTTAGGACTAGTTTTAGCCTTAAATCGCGAAGACTTATAAAGCGTATTGTTCTGTGTAATGGACGCAAGAATCCGTAATCTTAGAAAGGCTTAGGACCAGTTCTGGCCTTTAGATCCTTAGATTTATAGAAGAGTTCTATTTAAGGTTTAGGACCAGTTCTGACCTTAAAAGACAGCTTCCTTTAGCACGAGTAGCACTAGTATAGTGGCTCGTCTCTTCTTAATGGAAACCTTGCTATTTTGTGGTATAATAGTAAAGTTAACCACTAATTAGTGTAGGTTATACAAGGGGATATCACGTAGCTACGGTTCGTAGATAGTATAATGCTATAATTTGATTTTAATGATTCTAAGAAAGGGTTAGGAAGGGCGAGGAGCTTAAAGCTCCTCGCTACGCTAGTGCTGCGGCAATACGTGACTATATAACTATACGTGATATTATTCCCAATAGTAATAAAGCCTAATTTTTTTTACTTAATAGCTATATAAGCTATTATATAATTAAGTTTTTATTAAAATATAAATAAATAACTTATTTTTTCACTACTTTATTTAATATAGTAACCTTTAAATCTATTATATTTCCCCTTTATTAAATTTAAATATTAAGAGTAGATTATAAAGCTTATATTTCTTAATAATATAGCTTTAATAAGAAGTACTACTTCACTAAATATTACTATAAGACCTAAAAGCAAGGTCTTATAGCAAAAATAATTAAATTTAGGTAGTATATCTTAGTAATTATCTATAAAATCTATATAATGGCTTAAAATTTTTTTTTGTTAAAAATAAAGCTTTAATAGAGGGTTTAAGCTTTAAACAGGCTAATAATAATTAGGTTAATATTACAGTTACCCTAAAGAAGCCCTATAATATATATTATATAGATTAAGGCCTTTATAATAGATATGCACTAAATTAAAGATTTGGTTACTTTATAAAAAGTAAGTCAATAACTTTAGCAGCTTATTATAAAGGCTATATATATGGACCCTTAAATATATATCTTGTAATTACAACTTAAAGACCTTAAAAGCCGAAAATTTTATAGGTAAGTACCTATAGATCTAAATATAGACTTTAAATATAGAGATAGAATTAAGGAAGCTATAGAGGAGGCAGAGGAGAAAAGGGCTAAAATAAGGCCAAAGGAGCCAAAATTAAAGCCTTAAATGGCGTCAGCTAAAAAGAGCGAAGTCAATATATTAAATAACATGTAGGGATAAATAGTCAATTTAATTTGGTTGGGTGTAGATAGCTTCTAAAGTGTTATAACTAATTTTGGTGGGGTAACCGAGTTCCAGGGGTAACCGAGTTCCGGGGGTCCGAGCTTAGTAGTTGGTTTAGGGTAGACAGCTACTATAGGTTTAGGGCTTACGTTCTATATGTTTATCTCTAGGGATAGTATTCGGTCTTAAGGCCCTAATATAGGTATCTTAAGAGTACGGATTTCTTCTTAGAGGTCCTTAATTAATTACTAATATTGTACTTCTTATTCGGCTTATTATTAATTTAAAGTAGCTTAGTTTTATATAAGGGCGTCTATAAAAGACTTCTATATTTCTACTAGTTATTTTTAGAGTGCGGATATAATACCAGCGGCCGTTATAGGGGCTTTAGAGTTATTCTATATTTTAGAGGTAGTATATAAAGTTAATACAACGTAGTATTACAGAGTAAGTATAAGCGGCGATAATATATAGTAAGGTAGATATTATTAAGCTATATATATGAACTATATAAGAAGTTAAGATGTTATATAAGGAAAGAAGTAGGAAAATAGGAAGAAAGGGTATACATTATGGACTTAGTTGCTTAGTTAATATATATATAGAGTAGAATAGGATTTAGT
>Ga0307515_10013842_pt1 | contig 15027 bp, 6 predicted proteins | sample 17_EM_MG_FD_194513 | JGI IMG/M metagenome (GOLD analysis project Ga0307515, IMG submission 194513) | Populus trichocarpa ectomycorrhiza microbial communities from riparian zone in the Pacific Northwest, United States - 17_EM | ecosystem: Host-associated > Plants > Roots > Unclassified | place... | reverse complement strand
GGTAGAGTAAAGTGTATAATACTAGCGCGTCCGTAGGCTTATTACGGCAGCAGTGGTTCCTAAGGAGGTTAAAAAGTAAGGTAGTAGGAGCACTATAGGTGACTCGCAGGCGCCTTGCAGGCGCCTTATAGGCGAGTCCTAAAAGGCGGGGAGATGGATTACGGGGTTTTCTTAAGTAGAGTTTTCTCCCCATATGTATATAAGGAGTAGTCCGCGTGGGCCTAATAGGGATTTGAATCGGACGTTAAGCAATGAATTATTATATATATATAATAAATATCTTTTTAATATTTATAAAGATTATTAATTATATTTTTTTTTACTAGCTTATTTACTTTATAAGGAAAAGAAGGGTAAATAACGACCTAGTATTAACGGTAAGTATTTAGGGCTGCGAAGCAGAACCAGAAACCACTCTTAAGGTCCTAGGAGTCTAGGTAGACGCTAAACTGAACTAGAACGCATATATTACATAGGCGACTTATAAGGGAGCAGCGGCCTTCGCAGCGGCATTACGAATCGCAGCCTCAACCTAAGGATCCTTATTTAGACGCATACGCCTACTATATACAGCAGTAGTACGACCAGTAATACTATACGGCGCCTAGATCTAGGGCATAGGACTAAATAGTAAATCACTAGTAAAAAGCTCCCTAGCGCCACTAGAGAAGCTATAAAACTAATACCTATATAGGATTATAGGGGCCTATAAAAGGACACTATATACTATACTAAAACGCGAAGTAGTAGTAGTACTACTAAATATATATATATATATATATATATATAGAGTAACTATAGTATATAGTTACCTAGTAGAAAAGGAGATACGCTAAATACTAGAACGTATATAAGGAGCGAGGGCCCTCTAAAGGAGTACTGCGCCTAAGCTAAAAAGCTAAAAAGCCCTTTGCCTATAAGTAATAGAGAGAGAATTTAAAAATATAGAAGCTATTATAATACTAAGTAGAGACCTACGCTACGCTAGTAGAATATTACTACAGTAGTAAAGGCTAGGGGGCTACTAGTATAAGTGGAGATCTACTATATATATTATAAGATAGGTAAATAGTAAATAGAAATAACGCTAAAAGAAGGCGGTGAAAGTATATAGAGTACTCTATAGTTAATACTAACTCTCTCTATATATAAAGGATAGATAAAGATAGAATCTATAGCCGCCTTCCTATTATAAATAGGGGTCCTAAGATTATCTTGCCTATCTCCTCTAAATCTAGAAACTCGTAACTAATACACCATTAAGTTAAAAGTACTATAATACCCTTAGTATATCCCGCAGAATTCTCGCTAATTCTAGGGTACGCCAACTTTATAATATTTACTTAGTCTATAACCTAGTCTATAACTATATCCTACGGCTCTATTATTGTGGCGCTTTATAGCTATATTACTAGGACCTCTACCTTACTGCGAAATTTAGTAGTTCTAGGGAAAGAGTTTTTTTTTAAAGTAAATTTTACAATATAGGGATTATTTCCCCTATATTATCCTAGATCCTCCTAGTTTTATTATCTAAATATCTTAATAATTTATTAGCGGGGTTTATCTTTCCTAGGCGATATATAATTTTTAAGTCGTACTATAATAGTACCCTTACCTACCTAGCTTATTGACCGCTTAATACCTTTATAATTATAAAGTATTTTAGGTTATTATAGTCTATAAGGACTTTAATAGAATAATTATTTCCTATATAATAATATTTCCAGTACTTTATTACTGCGACTATTATAAGTAGCTCCTAGTTATATATTATATAACACTATTTTATAGAGGTTATTTTCCTTAACTAAAACGCCACAGGATACTATTTTCCGTCTTTTAACTAAAATATAATTACCCCTAAGGTAAAGCCGGATATATCCGTTTTAAGGTATATATAAAGCCCCTAATAGAAGTATATTAGAATTAGCGCCGATATAAATAAGTTTTTTAATCGGTTTATAGCCTACTTAATAGCTTCCCTAAATATAAAGGGTCCTATCTTTCTACTATTCTTAGATCCCTTTAATAGGTTAATAATTAGGAATACTACTTACGTATAGTAAATAATAAATATTTAATAGAAGTTCGCCATGCCTAAAAAAACCTATACTTCTCTAAATATTATAGGGTAAGATTATTCCCTAATAGCGTCCACTTAGCTTTTCTCTATTAATACTCTATTAACACCAATAATAAAGCCTAGAAAATTAATACTAGTAGTATAAACCGTATATTATCTTAGGTTTATATAAAGCTTATACTCTCGCAGTCTTTCTAATACTATTCGTATATAGTACATATATACTTTATAGTTATTTAAGTAGACTATAATATTATTAAGGTAGACTATATATATTATGTCTAATAAGCCTAACAATACCTTATTAATATAGGTCTAAAATATTACCAGTGTATTAATAAGCCTAAATAATATTACTAGGTACTTAAAGTGGCCATACTATATTTGGAACGCTGTTTTCTATTTATCGCTAACTTTAATCCGTATTTAATAGTATATATCTTTTAGATAGAGTTTTCTCCCCACATGTATATAAGGAGTAGTCCGCGTGGGCCCAATAGGGATCCGAATCGTACGTTAAGCAATGAATAATAATAATATCTTTTAGATCTAATTATATAAATATTTTTGCGCCTAATAATCTATTAATAAGCTCCTCTATTAAGCGTAGCGGGTAGCAATTCTTTATAGTAATCCTATTTAGCGCCTAATAGTTAATATAGAGGCGTAGGATTATATTCTTCTTAGGTATTAATAAGATTAGTACCCCTACTAGGCTTATAAAAGGCTAAATCTATCCTTTTTAAAGATTGCCCACTATATATTAATATAATACCGCTAGCTTATTTTCTAACACATTATATAGTAGCCTGAGAAGAGGTTACTTATCCCCTATATCTATCTTATACTTAACCAATATAAGGTTAAGTAAGGTTTATATAGCCTCTTTACTAAAAATCTTCTCTAAGTCTATATATTCTTATAAAATCTCTAGTTTCTTAACTATATATAACCGGACATCTAAAAAGAAGTACTCCGTGTCCCTATTTTTAGAGTTAAGAGTAGTATATATGGTATATGCCTACCCTTCTTCCTATATATAGTTTAAGAAAGTCTTTTAATCTTTAACTATAATACGTAGTTAAAACTTCCGGTATTAATATAAGGCTAAAGGCTAATTAATATCTAGATTAACTTATTAAAGCTATAGGTATCCTAAGATAAGGTTACACCCCTTAATTTCTACAGCGCAGAAGCGTATCTCCTATATATTCTATAAACTATTATAGTCCTAGCTAGCCATAGAAAAAGTCTATTCGCATCTATAAGCCGCTTAGGTCCAAATCTAATTCTTTTACTAGTAATTAAAAAACAAACCCTATAGTTGCGCCGCTATCTATAAGGTAGTCTTATATTACCTATTTATTATTAACTTAAATAAAGATAGAAATGACTATACGGTAGGTTACTCCCTCCTTCTCTTACTAGCCTAATATAAGGGAGTAAAGATCTACTAGGCTCTCTCTTTTCCTAGCTAAGTTAACTCTTACTTCTTCTCTAGGTAGTAATATTTCTTATAGCCTTCCTTATAGCAGTTTAAATAGATAAATAGCTTTTCCTACCTATTTAGATCGGGTTTCTAACTATTATTATTCTATGGTTAACTAGCGTTACTCTAGGGCTATAAAGCCTACTCACGTTATCGTTTTATAGAGTAATTTAGTTAGGATCTACCCCTATTATTAAAGCTAGGTCTAGTTCTACGTTCTTTATTATTAGCATCTCGTTCCTTCTACTTCTCTGGATGGTCTCTTTTGGTATTCTTAATCTGGGTAGCTTTAAATATAAGCTTTTCTTAAAAGGTAGAAATTTCGCCCTTCTCCTATATAGCCAGTTAAATCTTAGGTTATAGCTTAGTAAGTAACTAGTAAAGTTATATAGCGTTATCCTATAGATCTAAGTAGGGTATATTATCTTTTATTTCTTCTAGGTAGTTTATAAACTAGACTATACTCTAGTCTTCTTACTATTTAGTGTTATAGTATTACTAGTTATAATCCATCCCTTAATTAGTAGGGTCTTAGACTTAATTAACTAACTAGAACTTAAATTCGCTAAATTTAAGGGGTATAGTAAGTTTCTTCTTATAGCGTATCTATAAACTCTTAATAGTACTACGTAGAAAGGTAGAAGCAATTAGTATCTAATTATACTTATTAAAGTAACGTTTTGGATTTAGTTAAAATATAGTTTTATATTAATAGATAAGATAATTATAGTTCCGGAGACTATTACCCTTATACCTATTAGGGTCCTTTATACAAAATTTAGGGTTTTTTTAATACTATAGCGTAATATAGTATTACCCCTTTAAGTCCGCTTTATATATAGGGTATCTATACTTCTTCTATTTGTCCTTACAATTATTCTTAGTAGTCTTAATATACTTACCTTAATTACATCTCTAACTCCTTTATTTTTTATAGGGTCTCGTATAGTAACCGCTCTAATAACTCCCTAGTAGTAATCGTTTCTAAGGGTCTTATAAGGTTAGATGGACTAGCCATAGCTTCCTAATCTTCTCTTTTATAAGTAGAGGGGATACGCTCCTTTAGGGAGACTCTATTAGATTTTTATAATAAGGGCATTATTTTAGAGGGCAAGGTAGTATAGTCCGTTATTATTAATTAATAGCTATACGTTCCTTCCGTAACAGATTATAAGCGATTAAAGTTATAAGAGGCTAGTTTAACTAGAACGTATAATTATCTAATCGGTAGTATAGTATAAGAGTTATAGATAAGTATAAGGTAAGTTAAAGGTAGAATAGGCTTTATATATTAAAGAATAAATACTTTTTAACCTCTTCTATTTAGAGACTAATTACTAGCTCTTCTCTAGAGGAGAACTAGCTCCCTTTATAAACCTCCTAAAATACTAATAAAACTCTTTACCCCTTATCTACCTAACCATATCTTCTAGGACATTAGTAGGATATTAGTAAAACCTTTATCTGTCTTATCTAATATATACCTCTTAGAGGAGCCTGTTATAAAGAAGGAGGTCTTTAATATTAATATATCGCTATTTAAATCCGGTTTAAATCTAATCGCTTCGTAATATAGGCGCCTTTATAAAATAGTCCTAGATTTAAGAACGGCTAAATATTAGTAAAGCGTGTATAAAAGAACTTATAGCTTAACGGAAGGTAATATTTTATAGAATTATTTAATTAATATAGGCCTAAATATAGCTAGCTACCTAGAACGGCTAGCGTTTATAACTACTAGCGAAAGTAAAAGCTTCTACAACTAGTAGTTATATTATACTAGTATAACTTTTACGTTAATAATAAGGCTATACTTTAATTTTAAATAGCGGTTAATATAATTATTGCCGTTAATTATAAGTAAAGCACCTAATATTTAAGCTAGAGCCTTTTTTTATACCTAAAAGACCGTTCTAAAAAAGGTCTACTCTGTACTTCTATACTAGTAACTTAGTATTTGTATTTACTAGTAAGATTAATTAGATCTTAGCGAAAGATCTAAATATCCTTAACTTCTACTAAAAGCTTTAACTTACTAGATCTTACCGCCAAGACAGCGGGCTGTCAGCTAGCTATAGCCTTATAGCTGACTGACTGTCACAACTCTATAAGCTCGCTGACTCTTGGACACACTGATTTCATATCACGCTTCTACATAGTCTCTACACCTCTATTTATGCCTTTGGATCATACTATGGTACCCGGCCGAAGTTTTGTACATTGTCAATTCGCTTGCAGGGGGCCCTACTAACGCCACTCGATAAAAATACACCAATCAATATACTAGTTCGTATAGTAAACAATATATCTTTAAAGGCAGTAGTCGCTGCGCAAGGCGGGTTTACCAGGTTCTGATTCGTAATTGAATAGATTTCAAGCCTATTTGGCCCCTGAAAGCGCATTGACAATGTACAAAACTTCGGCCGGGTACCATAGTACACTTTGATAGCCTAGAGTTACACATCAAAAAACCGAACCTCCCCTACATCAGCTTCCTGTCCCATATACTTCAATACCCAATAAACAACCCATCACCACCCAGCCGTCACGACGGGGGGTTCTAGACTCACATCCAACCTCTTACCCGCCGGTTGAGCCCATCTCTTTTCTGGCACCGCCGTCGGAACGACATTGTCATTCCTCTCCGGCATCGTCCCCTTCTTCTCTATCACGGCGGGAATAATCGCTGCAATTTCATCCTCGCTCAACATCCTCTTCTCGTTAGCGCAATCCGCGCTCATGCACTGGATGATCTCTATCTCTCCATCCGCAAGCCTTCGCGAAATATTCGCACTTCGAACACCAAATCCATCATCCAGAATCTCAAGCTCACGTTCGCTCAAAGGACCTCCACGTCTGGCTCTCTTGTTTGGCTTAGTAGCGGCCGAGACATAGTGGGCTGGCGGGTCCTTTGCGTACAGTACCTTCTGCTGCGCACGAGAGGTTTGCTGTTGCGGAGATCCAGCCGTCGTGTACCAATTATCATCCGTCAGGAGATTGTATCCCGGATCAGAAGTCGCAATGGATTTCGGCCAACAAGGATTTTCGCTCAAGAACCAATCATTAGTAGCATTAGGCTTAGGCTTCTCATCCCAATCGAAACCCAGCTCAAACACGGCTCTCGTGTACCTTGCTTCGTAGTATGTAATAGTAGTCGTCTTTCCATCGTTGCCTTTCACACTCTTCTCGTTAGGGTTAGGCTGCAAGTCAACAAGGTCCTCATTAATCACATCAACCTTATCGTCCTTCTTCCTTCGTTTGAGTTGGCCATTCCCTTTACCTCCGTCTCTATTAGCGCAAAACTGAGTCCAAATTTTGCCGCCTGCGTTGTTGTCCGCCTCTGGAAGCCAGCGGATGATCTGCGGATTTTTGTTCTGCTTGTTGGCTGTCGTATCAGCAGGCATAAAGTAGGCAGGCGGGTACTCGTCTCGCTGACATTTGACAACGCCATTGGCACTAGTCATCGCCACAGGCAGGTAATCTCTCCACGCGTTCTTAGGATGTTGATTTTCCCATATTTGCGTAGCGTAGCCGTCGTGTCGCTCCTGGCTGTCGCTGCAGGTAAAGTGATCCCAGCCTCTGTCTGAATTGTTGTCAATGACCGAGTAGTAGTGGTAGCAGGCCTGTCCTGCTTTAGCCACCGAGCAGGTCTCAGTGAAGGTCTTGAGAACAGGGACGGACTTGGTGATTGAGGTGATGTGTAGTATGTCTTGAGCTGAATTGCACCTCTTCCGGGTGGTCGCTCGCTTTGCATTCTTGGCCGGCGAGTCCCGCTCTAGTATGCAGGGCTCTTCCTCGTCGCTGGCAGTTGTGGTTGTTGTGAATAAAGTGGAAATTGTTGATGACTCCTTAGTCGTAGTTGGTACGTTCATTGTTAATGGCTTGGTTGTCGTCTTGTGTTGATCACTGGTTCTCGGAGAATCGCTCTCGCTAGAAGAGGATGCAGTGGCGTTGCTCCTAGGCGTGCCAGAAGCAGGTTTGGAAGTTGCAACATGCGTGCTGGATACATTGCTGAAGCGTACACCGCTAGAGGAAACGGAGCCCGAGGAGAGTGGTAGTGAACCAGAAGAGGGTCGTGTTGAGTCTGCGGAAGCCGTATCTGGCTTTGAAGGCACAATGGTCGAAGTAGTAATCGTGGCCTCGGTAACGGTCGGCTTTGAGGACGCCGGCAGGCTGTGGGATCCGGAGTGACTGCTTTCAGCGGCCGAGCTTCCCCCTTTAGATACACTATGCTTCGATGAGGACTTGGATGCGTTGGAAGTATGACTTGACTTATCGGTGGGTCTAGGGGTGTTCGTAGTCTCAGGGGGTTTCGTTGATTTCGTTTTGGTCGGCGTCGTGAGTTTTGGGTTTGTCGGGCGACGCTTTTTACTTGTGCGCGTAACAGGCTTCAGTGTCTCTTCTGGAGCCGAGGTCTTTGGATGAGCACTTGGCTTCTTGCTGGTAGCCTTTTTGGTCTTGCTCTTCGGCTTCTTGGTCTTCTTGGGGGGTGGCTTTCCTTCCCCACCACCGGTAGCAGCATTATCTGGACCGAAGGGATAACATTTGTCGATGAGCGTACCTAATGTCTTGTCAAATAATGTATGGGTCCAGAACGGAGAGTCGTCGTCTAGGGAGGCCGAAGCATATAGCTCGGCGCCAACATCGGCCTGAAGATCCACACCCAAGGTCTTCTTGGTGCTGCAGACTCCCTTGCTGTCGGCCAGAGCGGAAAAGTCAGCGCGAATATAGGGCATCTTCATGTCCAAGCCAACGGAGAAGCCTTTACTCAAGCCTTTCGCGGTCACCTCAATACCTGCCTGTGCGTAGGCTTCCGCAGAGCCTTCAACCTTTGCACTGAGAGATGGAGGGATCTTGGAGAACTCAGGTACCCAGCCGGAAATGTCATTGTCGCCCTTCCCAAAAAGGTTGACTTTCAAGGTAGACGTATTTGGAATGGACATTCTCGCCCCCATAGAAGCCTGCGCTGTCCCTGTCCATTCGTCAATCTCGAATCCGAGATCCTGCAGAGCAAGTCAGCTAAGGTTGCTTCGTTAGCAATACTCTTAGAGCAACTAATACGTACCACAGTCAGAAAGACGCCGAGCTTGAAAAAGCCGCCGACATTGAATCCCGTAAGTGGAACGCTCACAACATTAACATCGCCCGGGCTATAGGCACTTGCCAGTTTTCCATCCAAGTGCAAGGACAGTTCGATAGCCGCTGCAATGTTCCGAGGCGTAATTTTCATGGAAGCGCCGACAGGTACCTTCATAAATGTCTCCAAGTCGAGATCAACATTGACTGAACCTTCGATACCGCACGGGCTACAGGAAACCCCAATATCGAGACCCTTTGTATTCACGTCGAACAGTTGTTGACTGAAATCATGGGCCAAGCTAAGAGTTTTGCCATCTCTTTTAGCCAGAGCAGGACTGCCTGGAGGGAGTGGTTCATTTGTGATCTTGAAGCTGTAGGTCACGGCGATATCTTCCCAGGTCTTCAATACTGCCTTCATGAGAACCTTATTGTTTACTTCATCAAAGTCCAAGTCAGATACGAGAAACGGCTGTCGGCGTGACTCGGGCGCACAAGCCTCAGCACTTGCGATAAGGACAAAAGTGAAGTTATCATCCTATGTGAAGGTTAGAATCTTCGCTCCTTCCGCGTGGCCCGAAGTATACAACGGTATGTATTTGAAGTATTGGGTGTACTAACCGAGTTAACCCAATCCCAGACTTGGTGAGCATATGCGAATGATTTCTCATCCTTGAATTCGAGGTAAAGGTCGGGAGCAGAACAGTCAATCGACTTCACAAGGCCAGCAAAGTCATCCATGTCAACGATTGCCTCGTAATCTTGTGAAAAGTCGAGCGTCAAATTGGCGATCATCATGGTAGAAGTGGCTTCATAGATCATCAGCACGTGTTTGGTAATTTGGACAAGGGGGGTTTATGCTACCTTGCGCTCCCCATAGAAAGATGCCAAAATTTTGTAGATCCAATCCGCCATAGCCATCGCCTGGATCCTCCATTCTCTTTTTGAACGAGGTCGTCTCCCCATGCTTGTTAAGCGGTAGGAGTTCAATTTCGGGGACGTCGATTGCTAGCGAAAAAGTAGAGAAGAAAGACAGAATAAATAGAAAGAACGACAGAGTAAAGATTGACAAGCGTGCCATAGCGAAAGTCATGTCCTCGTGCGGAGGGAGAATCTCTTCAACTGGTCACCAACGAAGGATGGAGCATGACGGAAGAACGGCGATACGTGATATGCACGAGGCTATATGTAACATTGATGGACATTAGATTGGTAGCCCCCTCTTGCTCGGTAGATCTATGTAAATATAGAATGCGATATATGCAAAACTTCAGCATCTGAACAATGCATTCGGCATGGATTGCGGGGCGGAAAGGCGTACCTGCAGCCTGACCAGAGCTTTTCATGTTTGAGTAGCCCGGAAGAGGTCCCGTATTCCGCCGTGCTGTTATACAGAATTTTATTGAAAGGGTCATGCAGTGTTCTAGGGGAGTCGTCTCATTAGGCAAATCCAAGGTAATGTCTCGTAATCTTTCTCTAGAGAATGGAACAAGAGCGGGGCCAATGGCGGTGACAAGGATAAAAACGAAGCACGAAATGATGATGGGGGCTCCGCCAAAATGCCAAGTCTGCCAAGATATACGCCAAGATAAACGAATAAAAATACCCCCGTGTTAATTTCCCTGTCGAAAGTTATTGTGGACGGTGCACTTGACTAGTGATTACCGAAATTGCTGTGTGTTGCGCACGCACACAGGGGGCTGTACCTGCTGCTAACTGCATGTGAATAAGCTTATTATTAGGCAGAGCTAAGCAAAGCAGTGCGAGAACGTGAGATGTGCTGTGTACCATTTTTGAAGTTTTAGCTGTTTCACATTAGATGAAAACTAGGAAATGTACATCTGCATACAAATCGAGGAACACGGCGGAGATGTTCTTGGTTCACACTCTTCGTAGAAGCTTTTGCTACGGCCCGGTCCTTTGACGACGTCTAACTCTATCTCGGTCCGTACTCGCGGCCATTCCGGATTCTAAAACGCTCCCCGCATTTTCGCCGCCAATCTTATCTAATTAATCTTGCGAGTCAACTCGCTATCGAGGAAGTTGGTTATGTCCTGCTTGTGTCCTTCCTGTCCTTCCAGGACCAGACCCAAGCCTTTCCGGATCGTGATGTGCGGGTAGTGCCTGCTTGAAAAGCAGACTTGGAACTAATACCGGCTGATGCAGCGAGTTCGCCAACATGTTCAAAGAATGATATTAAGTCCTAAATCTGACTTTCCTTGTATTTATCCAAGGCGTTAATGAAACATACTACGGAAGCCTCTCTAAGGCGTTTTGTAGCTTGTTCTAACAGTATCTTTAGTGATTTGACACTCCATCGGCGGTATATGCTGATTCTTGACGATGAGAGACCGAGCGAATCGAAGACGTACCGAAACGCTAGAAGTTATTCGAGGAGTTGCAGTAGCAGCGACTGATATGTCCCGATTATAGACTTCTCTAAATCCTCGCCCCGCGCATTAAAGAATGAAATAACTATCCCGTCCTTTATCGTCTCGCGGGCATTAGTCAGAGCAGACTTTATTAATGTTAACTTTCCTGTTCTAGGCTTCCCTTTAATCCACAAGAAGCCGTGGTATTCGCCTAGTTTAGTGCCATCGAACCAGTTGGGGTATTCGGACCTTTTCAACAGCCATTTACATGTCCTGGCGTGGGCGTTCTTGATAGTCATCTGGCGCGCATTGATTTGACTAAATCTTAACGAGTCCAACAGCGTCCACGTTTGGTCTTCATTCAAAGACTCTTTAATCTCCTTCTGAAGCCGAACCAACGCTTTTTTCCGCCCTTCGCCGTATATAAGCGGCATATGGACGTCGAAAAGGCCCAGCTGAGAGAATACCGCGTCTTCTTCGCATTTTGTCTCGCGTTTTGCTACCCAAGACATGCGCTTATTTATACTAAAATAAGATAAAGGACTTCCTCGAAGGGCTTAGATGGCAATTCCAGTTAGCTTATGGAGAGTTTGTTCTAGTGATTGCTTATCACCAAGCCGCTTTTTATCCTTAGAGAAGAATTTAACTAGTGTTGGGGCAATAAGCTCTTAAAGTGTCCAGCTACGAGTAAACCATTTGCTTTTCTGAATGCTGGTTTCTATCTCTGAGAGAACTCGTCATCTCTAACCAAACCATTAACTGAAACGTTAGACAAGTACACGTAGCATCTTGCCGCATCCTAATACCAGCGAAATATGGGGTTAATTACCTCTAAAGCTCTGCGCTGCTTAACTTGGTAATGCAGCAAGTGTCAACCTAGAAATATTACAAGCCGTCCTTAGCAGCTCACTTTCCGCAAAAAGGATTTTGTTATAGCCAGTTGTGCCCTTGCCTATGCCCTTTACTAGGTCTTTGAAGGCAACTTCTTCGTCATCCGCTCCACAGGTATGCAAAAGAATAGCATAGCGGAGGTTTTTATTGCCAACAATCTCGGTTAAGCTGAACTCGTCATCTTCAAGTCGTAAAAGACGCATGACGAGAGGATTGTCGGAGAGCTTCTGGGTAAGGAAATCGTTAAAATAGATATAGGTAAGATGTGCTCATATCGAGCAATCAAAAAACTACAATTGTCCTAGTTGGTAGACTCAAGGCAGAACACTTAAAGAGATGAGTGGTGATGATGAGGGGCAGAGGGGCAGTGCAAGGTGGCTGAGCTTCAATGATTAATATCGTGTAAGCGAGAGGTATCGGAGGTCCGGGTTAGGCTTAGCATAACCTTAGGTTACGCACGACCCCCTAAGGTCCGCGATATATCGTCCAAATATTACCCCCCCTTTTGGTGGTGGCCCCTACTTTTTAGACGCGTTTTTAAGCCTAGGTTAGTACTGGGTTAGTATAAAGGACCTTATCGCGCGCCTTTAACCTTATCGTCACCTTAATAATCTATTTTTAACCCTCTTCCTATTCTTACGCCTATGCTAGCTCCTAGCTTACGCGGGGCTTCTAATTTTATATAGAACGGCCTACTATAATTCTAATTCTATAATATAGAGCTCTCTTCTTCTCCTCCTCTATTAATATTTACGTATTTAGTGGCTTTATTTACCTATGCCCGCGCTATACTTATACGTCTTCTCCCTAACCTCTTACGGAGATAAAGTCTTTTAAGAATCTTCTTACCCTATAGTCTACTTTATAGTTAAAGGAAGCCCCCCTAGTCTCTTTCTCCCTCTTCTTTTATAGCCTTTAGAACAAATTTAAGGCCTAGACGGCACGGCTATATAATATTTATAAGGCCTAGCGCTTAAAGAATACTATAAGGACGTATAAGCTAAAGTAGATATTACGGCGCTGGTGGAAACTGATAGATATTGGTGGAAACTAGTAGATTATAGCTAATAGATATTGGTGGATTATAGTAGATAGTCGCAGACAGTTATAGATAGTTATAGATAGTTTTATATAGTTTTAGATAATTGCCGTTACGTAACTAAAGGATTGTTTATAACATTAAGCGGCGCTACCCTCTATCTCCTTTCCTTTCTTTAGCTTTAGATCCTTATTTATAAACTACTAATTATATAGGCTTACACGTCCCTCTTGCTATGTTTATGCCTTAATTAACTAAGTCGCTAATATAATTTAAAGCTTATCTACTCTTCGTTCTAAGAAGGAACTTAAAAAAATATCTATAGATTATAAATAAGAATAGAACATAGAAGTAGACCTAAAGACTATTACTAAAACTAAAAGAATAGAATAGAACTAGAAGAATAAAAAAGAATAATAAGATTTATAAAACACGCATAGACTAAAACCCCTACAAAATCCTAGAAGTTGCCCTAATAACTATACCACTATACTAAGAAATACAGCAGCTGGTAAAGTAGCTGTAAGACCCTTAAATACCTCTAATAGTAAAATAGCAACTAACTTAAACTCTTAGGTGGAGCTTATAGCAGCTAATACTAAAATTAAATAACTTTAAGAGCTACTTAAAGCTAGAGAACCCCCTATATCTAGTAAGGAGTTATTAGATACCTAAAGACTTACTATAGTCCTTAAGGCTCTAGCCTAGTATATAGTATTAGTATTATTGCGGTCCGCGAAGGTTATAAACCCCCTATTACTTACTAACGGAACTAATTCTACATTTAATAATTAGAAGCTTTAATTATAAAATAAGCTTAAAGTTAATATAGACTACTTCCCTACTACTTGGGCTAAAATAGCCTATATCTTTGGCCGTACTAACGGGGACGTATAGACGCACTTACGTCTGTAATATGTATAGGACTTAGCAAATCCCTTCCTCTCTAAAGAAGAGATAATTGTTTACCTCTCTTCTATTTATAAGGACCCCTTTAAAGTATAAAATACCTAACTTAATTATAAAAGTCTAAATATAAAAACAATAGAGACCTTTTTAGCCTTTTAGACCCACTTTCTATACCTAGCTAGCTAGGCTTAAATTCCCTAGGAAGATCTAATACTAGACCTATAGAGAGCTATACTGCTAGTTTTTACTACTATATAGACGCTAAAGGAACTTACGGACTAGTGCTTAGTTATTAACTAAGGCCTTCGCCAAATTAAGGTATATGCTAAATGGTATAAAGCTAGAAACCCTTTAAATTAGATTATAAGTAATATAAGAACGGCCTATAATGCCCTAGTACGATTAGTAACCCCTATTATACCACCTATATAGCCCGCCGCTAATTTAGCAGCTAGCTGTACGGCTAGTCCTACTATAGGTCTAGCGAATACTTAGCCTATATATAGCAACCCCTATATATAGGCCCTTAATAATTAAGGAGCTTACTTCTCTTATAGTTAGAAAGGCTACTATATAAAGGATTACTTAATAAATATAAAAGCGGACGAGGTTTTATTAATCTAGGAGGATAGTATAAAGTTAGAAAAAGAGGAACCCTAGAGAAAGACTCCTCTCTAGGGTTAAAAGGAATTAATATATTAGATATTAATATAGGTTGGCTAGTTAGTAGAAGAAGCTACACTATCCCTTATAATTTATTTCGTAATAGATACTAAGTTTTAACCTTTACTTTAGCTAACTTTAAAGTAAATGCCTTTGCCTTAATAGATACCTAGTATACTATAAAGCTAGCTAACTTTTTAAATATACCTATTAAAGAACTGCCTAAACTAATTCCTATCTGTAGGTATAACGGGCGGATAGGGCTACCTATTACGACTATCTTATAAATTTACCTCTGTGTTAACGGATAAAGGTAGTATAATATCCCCTTCCTTATTACGGACCTAGGTAGCTATAATATAATTTTAAGGCGAAAATAGCTAGCCTATTTAGGCTTATAGCTTAATATATAGAGTAGACGGCTTATCTACATCAGGAAAAAAAATTTTAGGGTCGTTGTTGCGGTTTGCGGCAAATTGCCGCAAACCGTACGGTCGCGGCA
>Ga0307515_10013841_pt1 | contig 15028 bp, 19 predicted proteins | sample 17_EM_MG_FD_194513 | JGI IMG/M metagenome (GOLD analysis project Ga0307515, IMG submission 194513) | Populus trichocarpa ectomycorrhiza microbial communities from riparian zone in the Pacific Northwest, United States - 17_EM | ecosystem: Host-associated > Plants > Roots > Unclassified | place... | reverse complement strand
TTCGCGACCACAAAGAGTAAGGTCAAACACTCTACCCAAACTGTCGTAACCACTTCCGACAACGAATCGCATCATGGCCAGCGAAATCACCGACCACGACCAGCACCCATCGCCTTCGGTTCACGATGACCAAGGCGTTGGCAATGGCAATGGTGCCCTTGTCGCCGGCGATGCCAATCGAGGCACGAAACGGCCTCGTCCTGCTGCCGACGATGATGACGACGATGAAGACAAGCCCGGCCGCGAGAGGAGAAAGATTGAGATCAAGTTCATTCAGGACAAGTCGCGCCGACACATTACCTTTTCCAAGCGGAAGGCCGGCATCATGAAGAAGGTAAGTCTCCGGTCGCACATCTGCCTAACCCTCGGCGCGACTAAGTCGCGTCGCATTCCCCGGAAAACCAATTGACTCTTGTTAACCCCGCGTCCACCTTAGGCATATGAGCTTTCCGTCCTGACCGGCACCCAAGTTTTACTGCTCGTCGTATCCGAGACCGGACTCGTGTATACGTTCACCACACCAAAGTTACAACCTCTCGTAACTAAGCCCGAAGGAAAGAACCTCATCCAGGTACGACCCAAGCGTGCAATTAGCTGACCGCCATTGTCCTCTCTAACATAACTCCAGGCCTGCCTGAACGCACCCGAGCCCGCGTCCGGCGACGCGAACGGCGTTGATGGCGACAACCCTGTTGACTCACCGGAAGACAACCACGCGCAAGTACCCTCTGGCCAGCCGCGCATGCCCGGCAATGCTGGCATGCCTCCCGCATACATGACTCCCGAACAAGCTCTCCACTACCAAACATATCTGCAACAGCAGCAGCAAGCGACGAACCAATACCCCATGCCGCCACAGGGTGGGATGCCCCGCCACCCGCAACAGCACTACCAACCCGATCAGAAACTGAGTTGAATATATTAATATCGCGCTGTGATGTTCTGCAAATCCCCACAAGTAGAATATTGCGAAGGTCTGGTTCAGTCGAATATGGATACCCTCTCCTAATGCTGCGAAATGTAATTGCGAAGAGGTTGTTATACGGGGAGGGGTCGGGCGATGGCTTACCGTGCGCGGGCCAACGCGCTCGAGAAATAGGGGATTTAACTGTGGATGGCCAAAGTCGGACTGGGTGGTTTGGTGTCTTGGCGGAGTCAAACGGGGGACGGCGTGGAGTCTTAGTATCTTTGTTGTGTCTCTCCTTCTCTCTCAGCTGTTTTGATCGGACGAAGTATGTATTTTTGTGCACTCCGAGCTTCCAAAAATTACCCCTCCAGTCAGAGCTGCGTCGTACAAATAATTATTTCTAAAATAATTCTTCTGCTCGGCGCGTTCAAGTGGTGATACGTTAGAGGTGATGCGTTAGATAGGGGTGCTGGAGAATTAAGACCTCGATACATCTGCTATAGATTTGTTCCTGCAGGAGGCGTGTCACAAATGGCGAACGAGCAATTGCTGAACCTGATTGTCATCTATACCTGGTATCATCACCTGCCATTATCGACCCACTATCCCCACACTACGACTATTACAACCGCGCGTTTTTAGAATCTGCACTACCTAGCTACGAGACCGGCTCCATAGCTTACGCATGATCATGTTCTCTATCAGAAGCTCAAGATAAGAAAGTAATGCCAATTGATACCTCTCTTCGCTCCAAGAACCCCAAAATACCAGTGTCATGTCTACAATACAGGGTATCACGCGTCAACACTGAAAAGCATCCATGACTTCAACGTAGATACCCACCAGCGCTACCTCACTTACACAGATAACCTTATCAAAGCCAGATCTGACTCTGCACTACACCCCAGCTTCCTGCGGCGTACCTGCGTAATAGCCTAGCAGGGGAAAGCATTAGAAAGAGCCAACGTAGCATACAAGGCGTACCGTGCGGGCGTGTGTGCGCCTTATGAAGCCCGTTACCCGGACTCCAGATGTAATTCGTAGTCGGTTACAAAATCGGCTTCCGCCGTGCGCTCTCCAGAAATCCTCAGTGCACGGTCTTCCTGCAGCTCTTGGCTTTTGTCTATGCCATATCTACCGTAGGCTAGCCTCTACTGCCCTATTCTAGTTAAGGCCCTTCCCAGATCTGCTCCAAGTGTGAAACTTACAGACTGCACCGCCACCTGCCTGCCCACAACAGCGCAGCTAGAGCGGGTTGGCACTAGTGCGTGGCTGTCCTATATGTTAACCTCATCACCAGTCTTCAGCTTCTTCAGCCCCGTGATATCCACTTGGAAAGGCAGACATCAACTTCACCTTTCCATTGTCACTGCTGTCGCAACCACATCTATTGTTCCCGCCAAAAGTTCTCGTGGAAGACAGGTCTTCAATGTCATTCTTCAAGCAATTGAAAAATTCCTGTAAAGGTCCTGGCATAAGGGACTCTGTGAAGTCCAGGAGGGAACCGAATCGCGGCGCGAAAGACGGCGCAGTCTCACCCGCTTTACCCGTGACGCCGTCTATAGGTATATCGAGACTTAGACATCGGAGAGGTTATCAATCTTCTTAAAGCTCACAGACTCCAGCGAATGCTGGACTCCAGCATCCTCAGCAACTCACTCCCTCAACTGCAATTCCTCCTCCGGCCTCCTCTACTCCAACAGCGTTTGGCAACGAGGTCAAATGGGACGCGCATAAGCCGTCCCCAACCTCCAGGTCTACAGTGCAGGAAGGGCCTAGGTCAACTGCCACCGCTACCGTAGATGGCCCAGAGCAGTCGGAACGCCGTGAAGATGGTTCGCGAGCCTCTGTCCCTGGCCGCAATCTACCGAGGGACGGTAGGTTAGATACCGCACAGTCGCTCTGGGATCGTGCGTATGATGCCCTCGGAACCGAAGATCCAAAATTGGTGGAGAACTATGAGAAAGTGCTTTCAAGGGAGTTGTCGAAGACAAGTGTGTATCAGCTGCAGGGCATAAATCGCGGCCGCTGACCTCGTTGCAGGTTCCAACTTGAACACACTGGACAGCACTTCCCCCGATCAGGCCAGCGAATACTTGGACGACACTGACAACCAGATTGAGAATGCGAATCTCCAGAAACGCCGAGAGCAACTAAAGAAAATAGTCGAAGCTGGGCGACAACGAATGGATAAAAAGAAGATTAAATATCATATTGCCGGCTACGAATTTGTCCTTGAGGATCAGATTGCGCAATCTGCGAAGTTGGTGCAATGGGGGAAGGCTTTAATTGATCAGGCTGTCAAGGCTTCTCCAGAAGCTTCAATGGCTTGGTGTGGTATTTGTCTCATTCTCCCACTCTTTACGCAGTCCAGCGCCACAGAGCAGGCCAATCGGGCCGGATTCGCCTACGTTACAGCCCGCATGCACTACTACGTCGCGCTTGAACCTCTGTTATTTCCGAAGAATCAGGACCCAACTGCCATCGTTCCTGAAGATTTAAAGGAAGCATTCGAGAAAGATGTTGTAGACCTGTATCAGCACATCCTCGAGTTCCAATTTAGAAGTGTTTTACGATTCTTCCGGAACGGGCTACGAAATCTTGGACGAGATTTAATCCAACGCGAGGACTGGGATGGCATGCTGTCCAAGGTCCAACAACTCGAAAATACTCTTGACGGCGACTTCAAGAAAATTAATGATGCCGGTTTAAGTCGAAAGCTTGGAGAACTTAGCGAGAACGCAAGGGGATCATTCGAAACTATGCACCAGCTTCTTTCAGTCACCGAGCGGCACCTTATAGTCTCCGAAGACATTTTGCAAGAGATTGCCGAGCTGAGAAATGACTCTAAGTATGACCTCCCAATAGTGCCAAGTGCCCTTTACAATAGTGCCGAGGACCAGCACATTCAACCATGCCAGCAAGGTACCAGGGTGAGCATACGGAATCAGATCACGGCATGGGCAAACGACATCAACCGCGAGACCCTCTTCTGGGTCTACGGTCCTGCTGGCACTGGGAAGTCAACTATTAGTCGCAGCATCGCGCAATCCCTTGCCGATACCGGCCTGCTGGGGGCTAGCTATTTCTTCAGGAGAGGAAAGGAGGGCCGCAACAACGCGAGTCGGTTTTTTCCGACTATCGCCAGCCAACTGATCGCCACGGTCCCTACCTTCAAGAGATCCCTGAGGGAATCTCTAGAAAAGCCAGGAAATACCGAACTAGAAACGAAGGCTCTAGGGGAACAGTTCAAGACGCTTATCCTGACCCCACTCTCGCAAGTGTTTACCGATACGTCACAACCTATCTTGAACAGAGTTATTGTCATCGACGCTCTAGATGAATGCGAAGGCAGCAAAGATATTCGCATCATTTGTGATCTATTATCGCAACTGCAGGAACTCAGTACGGTCCGCTTGCGCGTGTTTCTGACAAGCAGATCCGCTTATCCTATCGTTGGTGCCTTCAGGAGTCTCCAAAGCAAGCACAGTTTATCGCTGCTTGAAGACTTCTCCGAGGAAACCAAGGCCGATATATCCACCTTCTTAATAGAAAGGTTCGCAACCATCAAGGCTAATAACGAGATCACAGGAGATCCTTGGCCGGACCCTAAGGACCTAGACCGTCTTATTACCTTGGCCACGAACCCATCACCGCTGTTTATTTACGCGGCAACTCTCTGTCGGTTCGTCGATGATGGGACGGGAAAGAAAAACCCAGTCAAGCGGCTGGAGCGCTGGCTGAAGGATTGTGATAGCAATACATCACAACTCAACCAGATTTATGTGCCGATCCTTCAAGATTTGTTTGGTACAGTCGAAAATGAGAAATCCTCCGACGGTCTTGACAGCGAGGAAAAATCGCAACTACTGCGGATCCTGGGCTCCATCATTCTTCTCCCCACTCCGCTTCCAGCTCCAGCTTTAGCGGCTCTCCTCGGCATGGACGAATCCAGCGTCAATCATTGGCTCCGAAATCTTCATGCAGTACTCAATATTCCCGGCGACCGTGAGGCACCGGTGGAGATACTACACAAGTCATTTAGTGACTTCTTGCTTGGACAAGAGGGAACAGGCACTGCTGAATTTCGAGTAAACGCCGCAGAATCACATGCGGTGCTCGCGTCAAAATGCATCCAGCGGATGGAAAACGGGCTCAGCAAAGACATCTGCAGTGTTCGAGACCCTGGAAAGCCGAGATATGAGATCGACAAGGCGATTATCGCCAGCCACATACCTCCCGATCTCGAGTACGCTTGCCTTTACTGGGTGTATCACCTGCAGCACAGTGGAAAACGTATCACAGATAGTGACGAGCTCTGCATCTTCCTCCACGCACACTTCCTTCACTGGCTTGAGTCCCTGAGCTGGATGCGGAAGATCTCGGAAGGGTTTCTTGCGATATCCTCCTTAGAGGCTCAAATTCCGGCAAGCCTTCTATATAGCATACTAAAGAATGCTGACTAATCTATACTATAGGTCGATAAAAGCCCCAATCTACGCGCGTTCGTCCATGATGCGAAGCGATTCGTTCTATATAACCGGTCGGTGATTGAACAGGCACCCCTCCAAATATACTGCTCGGCCCTCATTTTCGCCCCAGAGAAGAGCATCGTTCGGAGACAATTCAAGAAGTGCATCCCCACTTGGATCCAAGTGAAGTCGAGAATGCAAGAAAATTGGACTAGCGCAGTACAGACGCTCGAGGGCCACAAGGGCCGGGTCTTTTCCATCGCATTCTCGCCCGACGGCAAGCAGCTGGCGTCTGCATCAGAGGACGGAACCGTCAGGCTCTGGGACCCGGCGACGGGAGCGGCACTACAGACGCTCGAGAGCCACAAGGGCCCGGCCTATTCCATCGCATTCTCGCCCGACGGCAGGCAGTTGGCGTCTGCATCAGGGAACGGAACCGTCAGGCTCTGGGACACGGCGACGGGGGCGGCGCTACAGACGCTCGAGGGCCACAAGGGCCGGATCCGTTCTATCGCATTCTCGCCCGACAGCAAGCAGCTGGCGTCTGCATCAGGGAATGGAACCGTCAGGCTCTGGGACACGGCCACGGGAGCGGCGCTGCAGACGCTCAAGGGCCACAAGGGCCGGGTCCGTTCTATCGCATTCTCGCCCGACGGCAAGCAGCTGGCGTCCGCATCAGGGGATAAAATCATCAGGCTCTGGGACACGGCGACGGGAGCAGCACTGCAGACGCTCAAGGGCCACAAGGGCCAGGTCTATTCCATCGCATTCTCGCCAGACGGCAAGCAGCTGGCGTCCGCATCAGGTGATAAGATCATCAGGTTCTGGGACACGGCGACGGGAGCGGCGTTGCAGACGCTCGAGGGCCATAAGGACTTGGTTTATTCCATCACATTCTCGCCCGACGGCAAGCAGCTGGCGTCCGCGTCCGCATCAGAGGACGAAACCGTCAGGCTCTGGGACACGGCGACGGGAGCGGCGCTACAGACGCTCGAGGGCCACCAGGGCCGGGTCCGTTCTATCGCATTCTCACCCGACGGCAAGCAGCTGGCGTCCGCATCAGATGATAAAACCGTCAGGCTCTGGGACCCGGCGACGGGAGCGGCGCTGCAGACGCTCGAGGGCCACGACGACTGGGTCCATTCCATCACATTCTCGCCCGATGGCAAGCAGCTGGCGTCCGTGTCCGCATCAGAGGACGAAACCGTCAGGCTCTGGGACACGGCAACGGGAGCGGCGCTGCAGACGCTCAAGGGCCATGAGGACTGGGTCTATTCCATCACATTCTCGCCCGACGGCAAGCAGCTGGCGTCCGCATCGGATGATACAACCGTCAGGCTCTGGGACACGGCAACGGGAGCGGCGCTGCAGACGCTCGAGGGCCACAAGAACTTGGTCCATTACATCGCATTCTCACCCGACGGCAAGCAGCTGGCGTCCGTATCAGGGGACAGAACCGTCAGGCTCTGGGACCCGGCGACGGGAACGGCGCTGCAGACACTCGAGGGCCATAAGGACTTGGTTTATTCCATCGCATTCTCACCCGACGGCAAGCAGCTAGCGTCCGCATCAGGGGACGAAACCGTCAGGCTCTGGGACACGGCGACGGGAACGGCGCTGCAGACGCTCGAGGGCCACAAGGGCACGGTCTATTCTATCGCATTCTCGCCCGACGGCAAGCGGCTGGCGTCCGCATCAGGTGATAAAATCATCAGGCTCTGGGACACGGCGACAGGAGCGGCGCTGCAGGCGCTCGAGGGCAAGGGCTGGGCTATCGCATTCTCGCCCGACGGCAAGCAGCTGGCGTCCACATCAAATGATAAAACCGTCAGGCTTTGGGACCCGGCGACGGGAGCGCAGCTGCAAACGCTTGAGCTTGGTATAACGACCAGAAACCTTTTATTCTCTGATTTTGGCCAACACCTCGAAACGGATAGGGGAGTATTACATGTGAGCTCTCTTAATTTATCGCTAGATTCTCTAGAGCAGGTGCGTACTCTATTTGTGTCAAATGATTGGATACTAGAGGAAGGAGAGGGTATTCTTTGGCTTCCCCCTGACTATCGAACGACTTGCGTAGCTGTCTGGGACGGAATGGTCGTGCTGGGACACTCATCGGGGAGGATTTCATTTCTCGAATTTGAGCCAGGGTTAAAGACTGTATAATTAAGAGGGGTGGGTGGATGATTGGTGAGGTTATTAGTCTTATGTACATAATGTATTATTTTCTTCACACCTCTATTTTATAGAGGGTCAAAGAGCATGTGCCTATATAGTCGTTGTATTCGCCACTTGGATTCTAGCATCTCCTATAAAGTCTCCTAAGTTATTGCTTAAAAACAGGCGATATAAGAGTCACTAGATAGTGGCAAACTTTCCTAGTCATATTGCTGAGCGTAATGGTTCAACCACGCGGCGAAGTGACAACTCAATTAACGTCATACCAGCACTAGTAGGGAGGGTGCCGACTCGCTCTAGCCACACCTTCGTGGGCAAGCACGAGCAATACTCCGGTGGCGGTGCAGTCTTAAAAGATGTAATATAAGTAAATTTTAGACTTACTAGATCTAGGAAGGGCCTTAACTAGGATATAGAATAGGGGAGGCTAGCCTAAAACTAAGAACCGCAGAAAGACCGTGCGCTAAGAATGCGTTTCATTTTCTCGACACGCCTCTCTCGAAAGCTTTAGGAAGGGATAGCCCAGCGAGCCCCCAAGCGATATGATAGCCCGTTGCTGTGTAGATGCGGCCTGCTTTTCCGCGAACGCTGTCCGACATTGGCGGGACGGGCGGCGATAAGGAGTGCACAGCACAAACAGTGCGAGTCGAGCCAGTGGGCGGCAGTAGCAAAGCAGCAGCAGCAGCAGCAATAACATCAAAGGGCAAGAGGAAGTGTGGAGCGTGACGCTGCACGACATCTGTCGCTCTCACGCCTTCCCCCCCAAAAAAAAGACAGCATGCAAGCGATTGGCTCAGCAGCGCGCGGAGTCCGCGTGTTTCACCAGATTGCTGATCGAGGCTTGCAGCTGGGGGGGGGAAATGACTACCCTTTCAGGGCCCATCACCTATCTGTGTGCTGTGGCGTTCTTAGGGGCTTAAGGGACGGCTGGTGCAGTGTAGTGTGGTGTGGTGGATCTGGGCAGGGTCGGACACGCGCGGTAAAAGAAGATAACAGACGCCGGTAGTGCGACTTAGGAGGGAGGGCGACGCTGTCACTTGACGGCTGGCTGGCTAGATGGCCCGATGTAGATGCCGGTGTGTACCGAGATCAATGCTGGGATGGCCATGTGAGATTGTTGTGATGATCACTGCCGCTGTCAGGGCTGTCCTTTATCGACGGGTTTACTTCTACATGTGAGTGAGAAAAGGAGAGCTGGTGCTCCAGGGTGGGTGGAATTGATAGGCCAGATGCGTCTATCTCAGCGGGCATGGCTTCGGAGGGCAGTCCACAAATGTGAAAGCCGCGGGAAGCGACGCGTGTTATGCAAGACAGAAGCTCGTGTGCCATATCTCGAGGGCAAAAGATGAGAGCTGCCTTTTACGATCAGTACCAGTTTGTAACCTGCGTTGCTATAGGGCTCGGTGACCCCGCCTCCAGCAGCGCAAGCGATGAACTGGCTACAGAAGGCGCTCTGGAAGGAGCTTAATCGTCCCAATGGCATGTTTAGACGATATTCCAACCTCATGGTTCACCCTGGCCCTATCAGCCGTCATTGTGCAACTTGCCCCCACTACAGCCTGCACTTTCCGTACAGCGTTAGACCCATCTTGGCTGTGGCATATTTTGATCAACCCTCTCCCAGCTGTCATCACCTGGAGAGATAGCTCATTGTAGCTGCCTTTGCCTGTGTTTTTGACGGCCAGCGCTGCCGCCGAGGTGAATATACGACCGAGCATTGCTTGGGGCATGCCAGATCGTCGTATAACTCGCCGTCTTTGCTGTCAGATTGCACTATCTTTCCGTTATCTCCGCCCTGCTGGTTCCCTACTACAGATCCTCTTCAGGTCTGGATCCGAGGTAATATAAAGCATCCAAGTTGCCCGAGGTATCCTACCTATCTCACGCCTTTGTTCCTTTTCAACAACATTAACCAAAGGGGAAAAGAAACGTTGTACCCCAAGTAAACGCCTCCCAGCTTGGCATTCTCTCCGCGAAAGCTGATCCCGCAGCTGTCAGCATAAACGCCCGAACGGCAATTGAGATCCATCCATTCGTGCCTGCACAGCTCTATCTGGAAAATTGAATTAAAAAAAAAAGGAAGAAATAATTCAGCCAACATGGAAGGCGAAAAGGAAATCACCAGAGCGCCCTCCATGGACGACGTCGACCATACCAAACTCCTCGACGCCGATGCCATGAAGCTGGCAGAAATGGGTTACGCCCAGGATATGAAGCGCAACTTCTCAGTCTGGTCCGTATTAGGCGTTGGTTTCTCCCTCACCAACTCGTGGTTCGGCATCTCGGCCGCCATGATTACTGGTATCAATTCTGGCGGGCCCCTTTTAATTATATACGGCATCATCCTTATTGCCATCATTTCCACCGCTGTTGGTATCTCGCTGTCTGAACTTGCCAGCGCTTTCCCGAATGCCGGTGGCCAGTATTTCTGGGCGAACGAGCTGGCGCCGAAGCGGTATGCCAACTTTGCGTCGTATTTGACAGGATGGTTTGCGTGGGCTGGCTCGATCTTTACTTCTGCGTCTGTTGCTCTTGCTATGGGGAGTGCGTTAGTGGGGTGTTGGCAATTGGGACATCCGGATTTGTGAGTATTCCTATATAACACCTATCATGAGATCGCCTTTCTCGGGAGAGCCTGGAGATGGGTATGGCAATCTACAGAAGGCTGCATCAATGCTCTCGCCCAGATCTTCAAGCTAACAATCTCCAGCACGATTAAATCCTGGCACGTCTTCGTTGCTTACCAACTTGCGAATCTTTTCTGCTTCTTCTTCAACTGCTACGGCAAGACTCTCCCCAAAGTAGCCACATTCACGCTCTACACATCCCTCCTCTCCTTCATCGTCATCCTGATCACCGTCCCCGCAACCGCGCCCACGCACCAGCATGCCAAATTCGTCTTCGCGACCTTTATCAACAACACGGGCTGGAGCGAGGGCGGCATTGCCTTCATCGTCGGCCTCGTCAACACCAACTGGGCCTTCGCCTGTCTCGACTGCGCAACCCACATGGCCGAGGAAGTGCACAAGCCCGAACGCATGATCCCTATCGCCATCATGGGCACCGTAGCCATCGGCTTCGTGACCTCCTGGTTCTTCTCCATCGCCATGTTCTTCAGCATCGTGGGCGACTTCTCCGAAATCGCGTCGACGGCCACCCTCGTGCCGATCCTGGAGCTGTTCTACCGTGCGCTGAACAACAAGGGCGGCGCCATCTTCTTGGAGGTCTTGATCATTGCGACGGGCTTTGGCTGCCTGATTGCGAGCCATACGTGGCAGAGCCGCCTGTGCTGGAGCTTCGCGCGGGATAGGGGCTTGCCGGGCCACAAGTGGTTGTCGCAGGTGCATCCAGTACTCGACGTGCCGGTGTACGCGCACTTCTTCAGCTGCTTGATTGTGGCGGTTGTCGGTTGTCTTTATCTAGGGTCGTATACGGCGTTTAACTCGTGAGTTAGCCTCTTATTCCTTTATTCCCTTCTTTCTCCCCAACCCATCCCCCATCCCTCAGAATCTGTCCACGGCAATCTCTTTGCGGAATGCTTGCTAACTTTCCGACCCGAGAATGGTCACGGCCTGCATCGTACTCCTCTACGTCTCCTACGCCATCCCCGTAATCTGCCTCCTCACCCGCGGCCGCTCCAACATCCCGCACGGCCCCTTCTGGCTGGGTCCCTTCGGCCTCGTCTCCAACATCGTCCTGCTCGCCTGGACGCTGTTCACCATCGTCATGTACAGCTTCCCGTACTATAAGCCGGTAACCGCTGGCACCATGAACTACGTGTCCGCCGTGTACGGCGTCGTGGTGATTATCATCGCAGTGGACTGGCTCGTGCGGGGGAAGCAGAGTTATCGCGGGCAAGCGACAAGGCATATGGAGGCTGAGGAGGTGGTGAGGCGCGAGAGTGTGGTGAGATGAAGAAAAATAGCGCCAGATGCTTTGTTTTGGGATGCGCGGTTTAATTCATACGTGTCGTTTGTAGTTTCCAATGCGATTGGGGTGGCGGAGTCTAGATAGTAAATACCTAGGTATACTGCTCGCTGATAATTGCATTAAGATTTCTAATTCCTGCTTTGGGCTTACGAAAGTGATGTGAATTCTAAACCGAAAGTTGCACAGCCACGGTTAGCTGAACTGCGCCGCTTCCTTGAGGCTCTCATCCTGCTTTCACGTAAGCAAGCCCATCCGCGATCCCCAAATCCCAATCCACGGCTATCTCTTCATCTTTACACTCCCTGCGACCACTTTATCTTTCCAACATAATATAAACCGTCTCTCGCACCCAAAAAAGGTCAGAAAATAGATACTCAGGTTCCGGAGCTCAACGTTTAAGCCCTGGAATAAGCAGCTGGCCAACCCGGAAGGAAGGCTGAAGCAGGCCTTAGAGTGAAGCAACACAACCCGTCCCGGATTCTATTTGTGGACATCGTGAGGGTCCACCGTGACTGCCAAAAAGCACGCACCGGTCGGCAAGCTGTTATAGCTGCCGGGGAGCAAAAAACCACTATTGGACATTTCATTCAGTACGACCCCAACCTTTTAATAGCTGATACTTGTATTGCACAATCGCTCCAGTCTTACTTTCCACCTGTCTACAATCAATGTGCCGGTGTTTTGCTGAGTCGGAATCTCACCACTAAGAAGGGACAGCCACATTCCGTGACCGTTCCAAGCATGGAACAGTCACCAAAATTGGGTTGCTGTTTATGCACTATGATTCTACACAAGCTATCTCCTGTTGACCTAGGCTCTCGGAGTCCCGCAGTCACCGTTATGGGCATAATAGAAGTCCAAACCAACCCGAAGATCTACCCAAGCATGCAAAATAATACCCTGATGACCAGGGCTTCATCTGGTTTGAGTAACCCCTTTTGGGTTAGACCAGTATCGGTGAGCAGACTTCACATTCAAGATATCGTTCATAACTGCCGCGTGTAATCGATCCAAATGCCGATAGCCTGTGTCCGGGTGTTACATCGCGGTCAACCGGATCCGCTGAAAGTTTTCCCCTTGCTACCCGGTGGCTGAATCAATGTATCACTCGACATTCATGTGGTCATAGTCCAGTTAACTAGAACCCTACCCGTCTTGTTGACCTCAACTCGAAAGATCCTCCAGAGCCGTACCTGTGAAGTTCCCGAGGGCTCTCCTAGCATGCCGTACTTGACTGTATCATTGCTGGTGTGGATTTATGCCTTATATGCTAGCGGTAGAACGGCTGAGTCTGATGAAGACCTGTATTCCTTTTTTGGAGCCTCTGAAAACATTCCAAGACGCAATGATTATCGCCCGATGTCTAGGCTTCAGATATATTTGGATAGATTCCTTATGCACCATCCAAAACTCGCGTGGGGATTGGGAACGAGAAGCAGGCAGAATGTGTCAGGTTTCTAAATATTCCACATGCACGATTGTAGCTACCAGGCCTACCAGCAGTGAAGGTGGATGCTTTTCAGAACGAAATCCCCACTTGGCACAGCCGTTTAAAGACTGTTAACCATTTCGACGGCCCTAAAGTCTACGATTGTGTGGACGAAACATTTTGGGAGAATGATATCCAAAACGGCCCTTTGAATTCAAGAGCCTGGGTACTCCGGGAAGTTTGACTAAGACCGAGGATAAGTTGGTTGCACTTTCTGGAATCGCAAACAAGATGAAGTCGACACTCTCTGATGGCCGGTATCTCGCAGGTCTCTGGCAAACTGATTGACTATTTCAACGCCTTTAGCATACTTGGGATATCATGCCTCCGGGACCCGCGATTAGCCCCGCCACTCCAACTAAGAGCTACCGGGCTCTATCCTGGTCATGGGCTTCATTTGATGGGAGAGTTCGTACTTATATGCTGCTAGGTATTGAATATAGTAGGACTGCTTGTCCTAAATTTATCAATGTTCTAGAAGCGCACACAACAAATACATATACGGATACTACCGGTCAGGTTACAGATGGGTATATTCGACTTCATGGAAAACTTGGGAAAGTTTGTCTTCGGTGGATGCCTTCTTCACGTACCTTGGAGATGTATGCATATACTGTAATAGGGCTAAAAAAATGAATGGCCAAATATTCCCGGATGATATTCAAGGCTACCTACAGGATAAGTGGGATGGTGGACTGTGCTGCCTCCCGGTACTGCACTGCGATTTTTATGGCACTTATGGCTTTCCGCTATCTGAGCTGTTGCTCCGGCGCGCAGGGCGGCTAGGAGATTTTGTTCGCTTTGGATACCTTTCAGTCTCGGAGGACGTTGACTCACTCGAGCTTGCGTACAATTATTTCCATGAGTCGTCAGGGAGTCAGGATCTTAGGTTGATAGGGTCCCTTTAACGGGATGGAGACTATGTGATTACTTTAATCTAAAATTCAGGCCATTCAAATATTTAGAAGCCGATCTTTTTATAGATTTAACAGAACAATTCCCTAGGTGTTAGATAATAACCCTTTAGAGTACTTTCGTACCAACTAAATAAAGTAATTCTACAGTTTTGAGGACTAAAAGTAATTCATAGGGTATAAGTTTACACTAAAAATTAAAAGTGCACCTGACTAGCGCATGTCATTGGTATTCTACAAATGGGGTATCAGTATTCAAAGAAGCCATCCATTCCAAAACCCTTGCTATCCAATCGTGTCCCACCACTTCTCCTCTTCCCTACCTTTCTCTTTAGCCTCATCCTCCCCAACCCACCAATTCTCCCCTCTTGCCTCCCTCGTATCTCCCTCGTCCACAACACAATCACACCCACAATGCGCTACACACAGCCCTCCATTCCCTCTCTCCGCACCCACACACGCCGCATGCGCGATATGCCCACACTGCGCACAGAAGTAGAACAACCCCTCAACCTTAGTCCAACAAACGGAACAAACCCTCACTACCGCCGTTCCCCTCTCCTCCCCCTCCTGCCCCAAAAGCTCCCTCGTCGCAACCTCAATCTCACTACTCAGCTTCGCCACGCCATCCAACCGAATCCCCAAATCCAACTCCTGCACAAACGCCGCCTCGCCCGACGGGGCCTCAGGGAGCACCACCTCCGGCAGCGACTGCGGCCGCGACTGCGATTTCGAGTGTGTGGGCGGGTACGGGTTCTGCCGCGACGGGACGAACGCGGATGCCTCGGGGTTGAAGGCGAAGTGCTGCGGCGAGGCCGGGGGCGCAGGGGGCGGCGAACGGCGCGGGTACGAGGGCGCGGGTGGAGGCTCCAGCGCGCCGCGGCGAGTCTGCTGCTGCTGCTGCGTGTTAATTCTGTCTCTGAAGATGTGTCGGGGGGAGTTATATAGTCTAGGTCGAGAAAGCGGGGTGGGTGCTGGGAACGGGAAAGGGAGACTTAGAAGAGGCGAAGGTGGAGTTGGGACGCCAGGACAGGGCGTAGCGAGATGGAGGGAGGAGATGGGGGGTGTGGGGAACGTGAAATAGCCGTCGAGCTCGCGGCGGGGGAATGTAAGGAGACCGGGTTTGGGGAGAATGACG
>Ga0307515_10013840_pt1 | contig 15029 bp, 15 predicted proteins | sample 17_EM_MG_FD_194513 | JGI IMG/M metagenome (GOLD analysis project Ga0307515, IMG submission 194513) | Populus trichocarpa ectomycorrhiza microbial communities from riparian zone in the Pacific Northwest, United States - 17_EM | ecosystem: Host-associated > Plants > Roots > Unclassified | place... | reverse complement strand
GCCTGCCCCCACCGGTCTCGCCTGCCCCCACCAGCCTCGCTTGCCCCCATCGGCCTCGCTTGCCCCTGTCGGCCTCGCTTGCCCCCATGGCGAGGAGGACGGCTCGGCATTGGTACTCGGCATTGGGTTTTCCTTCTCTCTCTTTCATATATAAGTCCATAGTTTTCCTTCTCTTTGGATAGACAGACAATTCATCATCTTCTCTTCTTCTCCATCATCTTCTCGTGTCAACATTTGTTTATCGTCTCTCCTCTCCCTTGTGTTTCAGTGGATCGAGTCGACCTCTATTAGTATTTGTTTATCGTTTCTCCTCGGCCTTGTGTTGCAGTGGATTGAATCGACGCCTAATAGTAGTGCCTTTATCGTTTCCGAACATCCGCCGCCTCCAACAGCATCGAACATTGTCCACGAGCATTGGGTTGACTGCGTGTCCCCTCTCTTTCCTGAGTTAACTGCGTGTCGTCTACCTTCTTTGGGTTGACTGCGTGTCCCCTCTCTTTCTTGAGTCGACTGTGTGTCCTCTACCTTCCTTGGGCTGACTTCGTGCCCCTACGTTCTTTCGTCGGCTTTGTGTCGACCACCTCTCCTTGTGCCGACACCGCGTCAACTGTCTCTCCTGCAGTCAACTATATAGTCCGGCCACGAGCATTACCAAAGCCTCGAGCAGCTCCGAAGTCTCGAATACCATACAACCTCAAACAGCGTGTCTACTATCGTTCCGTATCGACTACTCCACCTCCCACCGTTTGTGTGTCGACTACTCGTTCGTGTCGACCACCTCTCCTCGCGTCGACTACTTGTTGACGTCAGCTACTCCTTATATCAACATTCGTCGGAAATACAGTGTGCTGTTCAAAATATCTTCAATGACCGGGTTATGGACCGCGGATACTTGGGCGATGTCGGCCGATGCACTGTTATGCGATTCGGGACAGTGGACCCCAAGAGACTGGGGCTTGCAGTTTTGCCCATGCATCCCCGAAGTCTAGACTCCTCATGGCGAGGAATAGGAAACTCTATTGTGAGCCGTACATTGCGTACCTTCGACCCTGCAACTTAGATGACGCCAGCGATTTATCACCTTCAGGATGTGTGCATGGATTTTGACTTGGAGAGATTGTAAAGAATATGTGTTTCGAGTATGGAACTTGGGCAGGACTTCGTTGGATGTGTATGTTTTATCAGGACTAGGACTTGGATTTGGATTTGGTCTCCGGGGAGTGTTTCTTTGTTAGGGTTCAGGTCTTTCCCTATCTTCCTTTCTCTTTTGTCAACAGATTATTTAGGACTTGGAGGATTTCAGGGCCTTCGTTTGTTTTCTCTTCTCTTCCGCCCGTTTCAATTGGTTGGTTCACCGTGTTTGGAATGCCTTGGGCCAAAGGGGGAGTGTTGGCACGGGATTTGGCCCGATGGCTTGTGTGGCGTTCGGGGGCTTACAGCCCCCGACGGCCTAAGGCCGCGGGCATGAGGCCGGTGGCTTGCGGCCCCCATAGGCCGCCACCAGCCCCCATGCCGAGGAGTAGGGCTAGCCACAGCAGTGATGCTCGGCATTGGTCTCCGGATGTGATACTCGGCTTCGCCGAGTATGCCCTCTTTTTGTTTGTTTTGTTTTAATCATACTGTATTCACTCTACTTAGCGTATGACAGTCCCTTAATCCCCTCCGCCTCCGGGCTGGCCAGCTAGATGGCGGACCTCCACTCCTGCTACCCGTCGTCCCCTTTTGATACAAAAAGAAAGAAAGAAAGAAAGAAGGCGTCTGACAAGCTGGTCAACATAGAATACAAAGTAAAAGGGATGAAATCAAGGAGAGTTCACCGGCTCTTATTCCTGCGCCCGTTGCCCGCCGGCTCGTCCTCCTCCGCCGTCCATTTTGGGTGGGAACTTCCCGACATCAGTAGCAGCCAGGAAGTCGATCACCGCTTTATCGCACTACTCCACGGAGAGCAGCGCAGAGACTTGCAAGTGTCAGCATCTGCCTGCTCTCCATCCCATTGCCCTCCCCACCTTGTCCCAGAGCACTTTCTGCTTGTCTCTCCATCGGCTGCAGTGGCGGAAGAGATCCTCCCGGATATGGGCTACCATCGTCTCTCTGCTCATGCACCACGAGCATTTGTCGTCATCTCGGTGTCTGAACCGTTCTAGGTACGTCATAACAGTCGCATGTCCGGAATTTAGTTAGTAGAGCCTGGCTGCCAGAGTCTTCACATTGTTAATTGGGATGGGTCTCTTGCATCCCGCTTTCCCTTTCAGTCTATAGCCGTGGTGCTTACTGCGGTAGTCGGCATCCCACTCAGCCTTCCCCGCCATGTTAGCCTCTGGGATTCATCTGGTGCTGTTCGCCACCGAGGTCTATTCATGTGCTTGTACTCTGCCTGCTCTGCAGCCCTCTCTCGCTAAATTCGCATGGCGATCTGCTTCCTCATTTCCAGGGTTGCCAGTGTGTCTTGGGACCCAGTGGATATCTGTCTCCATGCCGGCTTCCTGGAGATTCCTTGCACATTGGCTAATCCCCATGGCTAGGTGCTACCCTTGAACAAGTTCCAGGTGCTCCGTTCTTCAAATGACTGCATGGGAGTCGCTGAACACGGCTATATCCCTCACTCTGTGTGTCTGCAGTGTGTCCCTATCCTTCACTGACTTCCAGAGTGCAAGTCCGATGGCCCACAATTCTGCATTGTGGATCTCCATTGATCCGGTGACTAGGTGACTGCTGAATCATCTCCAGCCGTCTCTGTGCTTAGACATTGCCGCGGCTCCCATTCTGCAGTCATCAGATCACAATCCCTCTGTCCATTAAATCCAGACCCCCATACCCAGTGTGGCCTCCCACGCTCTCACCCAGGGTTTCGCTACTTGCCTTCCTGCCGGGTCATCGCTCAGTCTGACCGTCTTAAGCTTTGGTTCTTTATCCGGCCGTGTCTAGTGCAGACTCTCTTCCTCACAGCCTTGTTCATGCGCTTTCATGATGACTCTGCATATTGGTGCGCCAGACATGGGGTGGTTGTTCATCTCCTTTTGCATTGTGCCTTCGCATGCACATGTGAGCCTCGCTGCAAATAGTTGCTACCTGGAGTCGGGGGCAACTGGCGCAGGTGTCGGTCCTGAATCTCTCGTGAGTGGACCTAGTGGCGTCGTGGGCAGGGCGCCCAGGGTTGACCTGGCATGCCCATTCAAAAGGTGTTCAGAATGATCTCGTCTGCTGATGTCTTTCGGGTCCCACCAGAATTCGTTGCTGTATGGTGCAGTCTCTTGGACGCCAGCTACTGCAATCGCAGTTACCCGCTCTGAAACGATCCAGCGCATCCTTGTCAGTACGCGCAGTTGGGATTCTACTGTCCAGTGCTTCTTCCCGCAGCGGTTGTGATGCTCTTTGAACATTACGCCGGAATCTATCCATACTCCCAGCCACTCTGTCGCTTCTTTGTTGAACCGGACACAGCTGTCTCCCACCCTGATTAAGACTCTGAGTTTTGGCCACAGATGTTTCTTGTGGCCTCTCCTGCATGTCAAGAGCGCTGCTTCCGTCTTCGCAGTGTTGAACTGAAGGTCTCGCCTGTTTGCCCACTCGATTGTCTCTGTGTGAGAGGATGCGAGTTTCATGACCCCCTCTTTCGCATTCTTTCCGTTCGATACCCATCCAATGTCGTCTACGAAGGAGAGGCCTTCCACAGCATGGACTCTCTCTTCCACCGACTTCATTGCCCCAGTGGTGTGTATGGCAAAAAGGATCGGAAACACAGCTGAGCCCTGTGTGACCCCTACTTCCACGGGGTGGCTGTGCAAATCATTCCCCTCAATTACCATGTCCACTGTTGTGTTTCAGAGGAAGCTTTTGGTCCATCGTATATGGTCTCCATCTATCCGCTTGGCTTTCATTGGCTAGATCATCCTCCCTCTCACTACCCATACGCTGCCTTGATATCCATCAGGAGGACACCCGTGATGTTATCTTCTTTCCATGCCGACTGCACTCGGTATACCATGAAGGCTGCTGCGTCGATGGCCGAGCGTTTTCTCCTGTTGACAAACTGGCCGTACCTTAATTGTTCTCTACTCTTGACCTCATTGGACAGCAGCTTGGCATCTACTTTCTCAACGACTCATCCCATGCAGATGTGCAAAGACAAAGTTCGGTACGATCTTCGCTTTGCATTGACCTCTTCACCTGGTTTCCGAATCACCACCCTGCTTGCCCACTTACAGACAGTTGGATGACGTCCTGTTTCAACCACTTCTTTTGTTAATCGTACGGTGCTTGTGTTACTCCTCCTCCAGAGGCGGTTTATAGCAAGTGTTAGCAACGGTTCCGGACCGTCACCTCCAGTCCGGGTCTGGGTCCAAACCAAACCCTTGGCAAATTGGCGGTCTGGGTTGTCAATGAACCCAAACCTTCAATTTGGGTACTGTTCAATGTTAAAATCCCAACATGTCTGGATTGGGCGGGTTGTCAGCAGGTCGCCCAACTGGTCCATCCATAGATTCATATAAAGCTCTTGAAGTTGGAGTTTTTTAATAATATCTTATCAAAATCACGTTTTCAACCACCAAGAATGTGTGGTTGCATGCTTTCCAGCTTGCAATATCGATTAATTTGGAAATGGTGTTATACCTCGATATATTGTATATCTGCCTATAAGGGTTGTCAATAATGCCATTATGAACGCGAAGATCCGTGCAGTGCCTTGATTACCAACTATGCGACCACTAAAATTGTTGATGCTCAGTTGACGCTCATTTTCAGCATGCGGCAGAGACCCTGTCGCTGTTGTTTTTCCAGTAAAGGCTGCCAATATTTGATAAATGTATGTCTGCAACCAATCGGAACATAAATTACCCAAGGTGCGAAGCTGAAAATTGTTGACACTCTGTTCACGCTCATCTCCATGATGAGGCAGGTAGTATGGGGGTGAACTTTTTTCCAGTAAAGGCTGCCAATATCTGGTGAATGGGTGTCTCTAGCTGTTCCGAAAATAAATTACCCAAGATACGAACCTGGACTACATTGGCACTCATTCTCAGGACGAGGCAGTGACCATGTCGGTGTAGTTTTTCCCAGTACAGGCTGCCAATAGCTCGTAAATGGATGTCTCTAACCAATCGGAACATAAATTACCCAAGATGCGAAGCTAACGATCAATCATGCTCCGTTGACACTCATTCTCAGGATGCGGCAACAAGCATCTCACTGTAGTTTTTCCCAGTTTAGGCTGCCAATATCTGCTAAATGGATGTTTGCAACCAATCGGAACCTAAATTAACCAAGATACGAAGCCCAAAATCGTTGACGATCCATTGACGCTCATTCTCATGATGTGGCATGGAACCTGTCGCTGTAGTTTTACCCAGTGGTGGCTGCCAATATCTGATAAATGGGTGTTAGCTACCAGTCGGAACATAAATTACCCAGGATGCAAAGAAAAGAATCGTTGACGCTCCGTTGACGCTCATTCTCAGAATGGGGTGGTGACTGTGTACCTGTCTCTTATCTTTGGAAATGCTGCCAATACATCGGTTATGCATAACAGCAACCAAATCGCTCTTTGATTATGGTACTTACATATAGTACAAATTGTTGACCCTCCATTGACGCTCATGGTAATGAATTGTCCATTCATTATCTGCTGCCATCGATGAAAGTTTTCATCATGATGTGACTATATTGGTAGTCTTACTGACAGATCGAGACTTGGCCCTGTGGCAAAGCTGAGCACTGTAACATTCTTGCACAATTCACTCCCACATGACTAACATTCTTGTATCTTGCCAAAGCTTCATTGCTCCTGCTATACAGCTGTTTATCAACCGACATTTACAACCTTCTGCTCACCATTCGCCCATAATATATCTCTAACTAAAACTCTCTGTCAATATACATAAAGAAGCTGGTGAAACATTGATGCATTCGGCCCTAGATTTTCATCACTCCCCGCTTCCTCCTCTTTTCGATTGCACTGACCGTCATCAACACCTCTTCAGCCTGTCTCTTTAATATCCATGGAGGCAGAATCAATACGGGAACATTTGGCACGTCAGTCACATCCCGCTGCTCTGGGCATTCTGAATGCTCGATGCTACTGTCTTGCTCCATATCAGATTCAACGTCCGCAGCGAAATTGTCTTGACTGTCATTTGGATGATCCAAGTCCCCATCCCAGTCAAGCCAATCATCAGTGTCCAAAAGGCTTTCAGGTTCACTATCCTCATCACTTTCAACGGGATGACTGTTGATTCTTCGGATTCGGCGAACATTCAATATTTGAGTTCGTCCTCCAGGCAGGTTCTGTGCAGACAAAGGTGGTGGCACAGGAGATCTTTCTGAAGATTTAGATGCAGCCGCACTATCATGGTGGAAGAGTGACCAAGATGCTTTGACGATATTTTCCATGTCCGAAATGTATCCCACGGTGATCATCTGCATGTTTTGAGTACAGGATTCATTCTGGGTGCCACCTAGGTTTTGGCTGCCCGGCCACATCTCCACAAAGTCGTGAACCTTGGCCATTCTGTGCAATGTCCTTTCCTCTGCCTCTTTCTTCATTTCCGAGTTGTTGTCTGTGTTTGTTGTATCCAATTATCATCTAGTGCCTGCCAAAATCCCATTATTGGCTCGTGCAAACTGCCTTACAACATCATTTTTGTAAAGGGTCTCACCTGTGGTTTTTGACTGCCTCCAATGTATAACATCTCGGCCAAGGGAAAAACTGGCCTCCAATCCGACACCTTGTGGTATGATAGAGAATATGCCCCAAGCCACATTGGAGAGATCGGCATGCGTGGAGTGTGTTTCCTCCTGTTGGGGCCACCAGTTGGTTATGTCCGGTAACCAAAATGTACTGCTGATCTCCATTGGGTCGGAGTGGTAGTCATTGAGATTTGGATTGATTTGCCCTCAGTTCTTGGCCGCTTCAGGCGGCAAATTCAGAAAGAGCCTGTCGGCGGTCAAATGACGTGCTACGTGATCTCTTCGTCCAGTTGTTGTTTCAGTCATATTGTTAGGCGTCAAGTATTCATCATCATCGCTGGACACATCATATGGATCAATGGATGATGGACAGTATGGTGAAGCCGTTGCAAAGGGGATGAGATTGCTGCTCGGTATGCTTTCGAGTATATTTACCAGCACACGTCTATGTTTGGCGCAGTATTCAATCTCAACATACTTCAGGAAAGCTGCTTGGTATTGGGCCATATTGGATGTCTCGTCCTCTGGATCAATATCCATTCCTTGGTCCTACTGCCCAATGTTCGGAGCTTCTGGAAAGGATCGAGGATCTATGTAGCAATGGGAATCATTCTCATCGATAGAGTTAATGCAGCGTAATGATTGGACAGCGTTTCTCGAGCTAACTTCACGGCGACGAAACAGTCCACCATCCATTTAGTCTTCTGCCTGGCCAAAGCTCCCATAACGCCATCCATGTGATCGAACTTGTCATTGTAATCTGTGTTCATGTGATGCAATGTGACTGTATGCCTCTTCAACATCCACCGAGTCCAATATCAGAATGGCCTCAACACTTCCATAACATACTTCACCATGGCCCATTCATGTTGAGTTGTGAAAAGTGGCCGGTAATCTGTGTATTTGGGATTTTGAAGCCCCACGCGTTTCGATGTCCGGAATTGGTAGGTGCGATCGAGCAACAACAGTGTAAAATTCCCCAGGGTCTTCACATCCATACCAGGAAGAACCGCCATGGGCAATTTGGCTTTTTGAAAGACAATGAACTCTTTTCGATGATCAGGGGTCAGCGTAACCAATACCACAAGCATTCTCTGCCATATGAAAGTCAGTTTCAGTACTTTCAAACTATCCTGAAATATGTACCTTCTCAATTATCTTTGTTAAACCTGGTCTAATGGCCGACACCTTATTGATTGTAGCATTGCCCTAGCTTCGAAGTGTTTGACTCTTCCCAATGCCTATGCTTTCATTCCCTCCACATTGCTGATCACGCACATGGGCTTCCGAAGACTTGGTCTGGCATTTGACAACCTGACTGCTCATCAATGCACCTAAAGCCAGCTGTATGATGTGCGCCATGCAAGGTATGTGGTTCCTCAATGCGGGCCACTCGATTCCAGAGGCCTCAAGGGTTGATTTCAGCTCGCGTGTCATCAACTAATTTTGGTAGGGATTATTAGTCGCAATTCCAAGTGAACAGCCGTCGGTAAGCTCAAATTGATCATGCATGTCCTTCCAATGTACGGCTATCCTTACTCCAACATGTTGGCCTGTGACCTATCATCCAGAATTGGGTTTCAAAATGGGAGAAAAACAGGCGATCCATCTCATCAAAAGCGAGTTGAACTTTACTCAATGCATAATTGTGATTCATAAAATACGTGATGACCGAAGTTTTTGCTTGGTTGTTTGTTGATGTCCATGCTTCCAAATCTAAGGTACGGTTATTTTGTAACGGCAATTGATTCCGAATTGCATCCACGGTCAGTGCATATTCCCTCTGGCAAATGTTGGTAAGGGTGGTAGTGGACGGCAGCACTAGATCCCTGTATAACGCTGTATATGTTAAGGGGTGACTTTAACGCTAAGTATAAGTACTTGAGTACGGCTCAAGATCCTGATTCTTATTGTGTAATTTCATTTTCGGAAAAGGTGCTGTTACTTTTTCCTGTCTTTTCCAACCGAAGCAATCAAGAGTCTTGTCACTTCCTTTCCCATCTTGTGGCCAGGCGTAATGCTGACACTCTCCGGCGGCCTTTCGTCGTCGTAGGTCGTTTCCGTCAATTTCCTCGGTCTGAGTTACAAAGGTCTTAATAGGTTATATTTCATTGGCCTTCCTTTTCACGACTCTACTAGCCTGTCGATTCCTGCGACCATTAGCTTTTCTTTCCTGCTTCGACTGTTCTAGGAACAGCTGACAATTCTCAACGACCTCGTTATGGATGTTAGTCCCGGTCGCGCTGTCTGTGTCACTCTCCGAAGGACTGAAATCTCCACTGGAGGTTATAATCTGCCCAACCCGACTAGGGTGAACTGAACAACCCAATCTAGCAAGATCCGGAACTTCCAAATCCATGGCAATGGACAATTCGCTATCAACTGCTAAACCAGACCATGATTCGAGATGACCGACGTTACTTTGAATCTGGTTTTTCCCGGCATGTGCTATAATGTCTCAAGAGCATATACAATAACGTCGTTATTGTCATTGAAGGTAATCGTCATTCAAATGGAATTATACTTATCGGGGCGGGGCTGCCACTACACAAAGCGATTATATTTTATGTATATAATGATAGGTAGCTATACGTATCATAAAATCACAATGATATTTCGGATCGTACTTCGCCGGTAGGTATCACTGACTGTTTCACTGCTAGAGCTTATTCTTCTCATCGTCAGAACAATGTGACCCTTGCTATAGAAAGTTCTTGGGATGTTACGCATGCGCACCGATTTTTCATTTCCATGATTCTGATTGCAATGTGATTTGCGTCTTACATTCCTTATCGTCCGCATGCATTCTTGGGCACGTCGGCACTTGAATACGCATGGTAGAGATTGCCACGAATCCCACTGATTATCGTGTACATGCAGGTGCGCCATTTAAGAGGTTACGTCACTGATAAGAATCAGCCCACACCCGCACTATATGATATATCAGGCCATAACTTCAACTTGGACCTCTCACACTCGTATGGTTCGGTAATCGGGAACCTTGCCGACATAGCGTACAAACCTGTTCAAACTAATTTATTCAATCATATGATTGCGTCATAGGTTTACGTGGCGGACAACGACTACTATGCCAATGTAGATTGAATGACACGTATCCATGATACTTGCAGTTGCCATACCAGCACACGCCAATGTGCGGGGTTGCAATATGTCTTATATCAACAACCAATGTCATAATCCCTCAGTCACACCCATAGCTCAGGCCGGGACCATTCCCTTTGACCAGGGAGTGCCCAGTGCTCAGAGGTCACAGATGACAGCCCGTCCTAAGATCCTACGTAATAGCTTAGGCTAACAACTGCTGTGTCTGCAGTGCAAAATCATTTGCTCTATCAATTCAGACATGATCACTCTAGCCTTGGAAAGTGAATCTGGTTGAAAATACCATACTCGGCAAGGTTGTGGCCTATTCGATCTGGCAGTGTTATTGTGTCGTCCAAAATGAATCCGCTAAGCCGAGGCTTAATCAATCGTGACGATTACCACTCATACCCTGCCAAAGGTATTCATGACTGAAAGTTCTGAGGATGCCTAGGGCAGTTGTTTTGCATGTCAAGTGGCCTGAAGGTTATCTGACAAGTACCCATCATTGGTTATCCCAGGTTACACATACTCTGCTAAGGGAGAACCCATAACATCACCCCCTTCTCAAGAATCGGTGACCCAACAATTGCTCCGTCATAAGAAGTGAACTTGCTAGCCTCAACCGGCGAACACCATTGTCACAGGCCGCTATATTCTCCTGGACTTTTATAGTGCGGCACAGCCCTTGCACAACACAAGTGTGCATCACTTTCTTCCCATTTCATAAGTTATCCCGCATATTTTCCGTCAACATTGTATCATTTATCGTTCGTCGACACTATATAGTGTATTGAGTTGCAAATCAAAGACCTATCGTTGATTAACATCGTAATTGATCCTATCGTTTTGTCGAGTTGTTAATCAAAGACGTATCGTTGATTAACATTGTATTGATCGTACAGTTTTGTTGAGTTGTTAATCAAAGACGAATCCTTGATTAACATCATATTGATCGTATCATTTAGTCGGGTTGTTAATCAAAGACGTCTCGTTGATTAACTTAGAATCGTTTTGTCGAGTCTCTAGTCAAAGACGTATCGTTGATTAACAGCGTATTGATTGTATTGTTTTGTCGAGTTGTTAATCAAAGACATATCGGGGATTACCATCGCAGCGTTTTGTCGAGTTTCGCAGAATATCACTAAATCTCCAATCAAGGTTCCTTCTCTTCCGCTCAACTCTTAGACTTCAAGACCCATAACATCACCCCCTTCTGTTGGAACAGTGACCCAACGTTCTCTGCCGTCTTTGCGATCATTCGTACATCAAGTTATTCCTATAACTAGGAATAGTAATCAATTGCTTGAATACTTATTCCAATACTACACAAATTGTGATCAGAATAACTTGTAGCGCTAATTCATTTATTCTAATGGTAAATATAATCTCCTGATCATCTACTCCTTTGATGTCATCTTAGGCACATATAATCATTTGATCATTGACTCCAGAGGTGTATCCAAATACCATACTCGTGCATGGATTTTTGTCTCGACTTTTCACATCTTTGAGGTATAGCTGATTTTCTTCGATATTTCATCTAAGCGTAGTTTTTAGGCTGTCGACTTATTTTACTCTGATTGATACATATACACTGTACTCCTAAATGCTTTCGGAAATATCTCCAAATGTACCAGACATATTCCAAACGATTAACTCTCTTCGCCGTGACAGTACCACCCGCAAGAGGGTGAGAGAGGATGATTTAGAACACGCCCGATATCATTCAGTTATGTCTTCTAAAGTTTCCACCCATAACTGCACGCATAATAATTGGCATTCATAATCAAACTGTACTTAAGTCAATTATTCAAAGCCTGAAGATATTTAGCATAAGTTTCCATATTCTCGTAGCTTACTACACGATTCATCATGTCGAATAAGATAATGACATCTCCAATCCTTGTATACTAGAGTACCTGGATATAACATAGTTGATATCCGTCTCTAATATGTGTAGTAACTAATCATAACTGTAATATGGTTCTATAATTGAATAAGAGTTACTTAATGTTATTATTCCAGTGACTCTTTTATAACTTTATACAATCCTAATCATAACTGTAGTTATATTTTTTATAATTTGTATTATAGAATACTAAACTGAGAATGTCGCAGAAATCCTCTTTTTTCTTTGTCACAGGTTATTCGAATGTCGCTGAGAATACCTGAAGATATCTTACATGTCCTCGTTTCTAAATGTCGAAGGTGATTCCAATGTCAATGAGAATACCTGAAAATATCATACATTTCCTCGTTCCTCAATGTCGAAGGTGATTCGAATCTTCATGAGAATACCTAAAAACATCATACATGTCCTCGTTTCTCAATGTGGAAGGTAAAGATAATTCGAATATCGATAAGAATGCCTGAAGACATCATATGTGTCCACGTTCCACAATGTCAAAGGTAATTCGAATGTCGACATGGGAATGGCTGATAATACCATAACATATTATCGTGTCTCTTTTTTATTGAAGGGAATCGAGTCGAAGTAAGAATAACTGATAATACCATGAAGTAGCATCGTTTTTCTTTTTGATTGAAGGTAATCGAGTCGAAGTGAGAATACCTGATAATACCATAACGTATTATCGTTTCTCTTTTTTATTGAAGGTAATCGAGTCTAGGTGAGAATACTTGATAATACTATAACGTATTATCGTTTCTCTTTTATATTGAAGGTAATTGAGTCAAAGTGACAATACCTGATAATACCATAACGTATTATTGTTTCTTTGTTGTTAAAAGTATTTTTTAACACTTCCTTACCCCCTTCTTTTTATGACAAATCTCCGGTCGTCATCATAACTCATCTCTCTTTCAAATAATAACAAAGATATTGATTACTAAGGTAATAACTGACGGTAATATTGATGAAGTAACATCGAAGATTTAACTACCGAAGTAATGACAGAAGGTAATATCGTCGACGTAATATCGAAGATATTAATTACCGAAGTAATATACGAAGGTAATATCATTAAAGTGATATCGAAGATATTAATTACCGAAGTACTATGCAGAGGTAATATCGTTGATGTATGATAGTGATAGCAATAAGCACTTATCGCACCATGTTCTTTAACGTCAACTGATCATCTTATATAACTTCATAGAGGTGACATCCAAGACCTCTAAAGCAATTATCTCATAATCTGCATTAGAACAACACTGCTCAATTCCTATCGGCCCATTGATTACACTCAATGGCATCCCTAAGCTCATCATCGGGCTAATCCTCAAACCATCCACCAGACTCAGTCTGCTTTGAGTCTCTGTTCTGTCCGTAAGACGACCACTGGTCGTTCACCTCAGATTCTTCCGATTGTTCTGCTATTTCCTCAGAATACTCAGTATTCGCACCTTCTTCCTTCAATATCTGATTAGCTTCTCTAAGCTCACGTTCGAATATTTTCTGATAATATTCTTTGGCTTCATCCCAGCCGTTTTCAGGCCCTTCCAAGAGCACTTGGTTATAACGGTCGGTATAACCGCTATCATTTCCTTCGTTATACATACTCCAATCTCGAGGTGTATATTTATCGATTTTCACTTCTGCAACTTGAATAGATTGTACGAAGTGAATCATCCATTCATAACGAAGCGATAAATAGTTTTCCTTGTAAAACCGGTAATATCCCATGAGCAAGGATTTCTCAATAAGATTTCGGAATTGAATCATTATTATTGAGAGTGCAATAATGATCAATATCTCATCACATCGTTCCATCTGAGGACAGGTAATTTCTACGACTGGCTGCATTTTTCCGATGATTTATTGTCGTCGCCATAACACCACTCGGTTGTATCTTCTTTTATGCAGGCGCAATTCCACTTGTCGGCCCACGAGTGATATTGTTTCCAGTGATCTTTAAATTCTAAATTGCTAACAACAAGCAATGCTCCATTAATTGCTGATTGGCGATGATATTCAACCCAAGGTTTGGGAGTCTCGGGTTGTTTGTGGAGGATTGGATTATTCCAATCGTTTTCGGATTTTTCGAACAACACCGAATATATTGAACGGAATATATTCAAAGGTTCGTATTCGAATAAATTAGATGTATATCCGGCTAAGTCGAATATATTTATTGTCATTCGCTGACTTTTCTCAATATATTATAATGTCAGCTAGCATATCGGAAATTATTTGTTGTTGATAGTATTGGATTTGTTGTGCTTGGATATTTGGTCCCTTATAATATTCAGGAATATATCGTTCCCTATTCAGATATTCCCTATTTGTAACTGATATTCTGAAAGGTATTGTTACCGTTAAATTGGGAAATTTCGGAGAAACAACTACCAAATATTTTTCATTCGATGATTTGATTAGAACGACTCCTTGCTTCTTGAGCCCTTGATATGCCAACAGTTCTTCCTCAGTCATGTATGTCGTTATTTCAAATACCCAGGAGCGTATGGATCACAAATATAACACTGTTATGGGAGGACTTCAACGCTAAGTATAAGTACTTGAGTATGGCCATAGATCCTAATCCTTATTGTATAATTTCTTTTTCGGAAACGGTGCTGTTACTTGTTCTAGTCTGTTCCTACGGAAGCAATGAGGAGTCTTATGGCATCCTTTCCGATCTTGTGGCCAGGCGCAACACTGGCAGTCTCCGGCGGCCTTTTGTCGTCGTAGCTCGTGTCCGTCGATTCTATCGGTCTGAGTCCCAAAGGTCTTAATAGGTCTCTTTGTATTGGACTTCCTTTTCACAACTCTACTAGCCTGTCGATTCTGGCGACCAATACCTTTTGTTTCCTACTTCGACTGTTCTAGGAACAGCTCGCAATTCTTAACCACCTCATTTTCGATGTTGGTCTCAGTCGTGCTGTCTGAGTCACTCTCTGAAGCACTGAAATCTCCACTGCAGGTTTGAATCTGCCCAACCTGACTACGGTGAACGGAACAACCCAATCTAGCAAGATCCGGAACTTGCAAATCCGTAGCAATGGACAGTTTGCTATCACCCAGTAAACCAGTCCATGATTCGATATGACCGATGTTGCTTCGAATCTTGTTTTTCCTGACATATGCTATAATCTTCTCAAGAGCATATACAATAAAGTCGTTATTGTCTTCGAAGGTAATGGTCATTCAAATGACATAATACTTATAGGTGCAGGGCTGCCGCTACAGAAAGCTAATAGATTTTATGTATATAATGATAGGTAGGTATATGTATCATAAAATCACAATAATATTTCAGATCGTTCTTCGATGGTAGGTA
>Ga0307515_10013839_pt1 | contig 15029 bp, 4 predicted proteins | sample 17_EM_MG_FD_194513 | JGI IMG/M metagenome (GOLD analysis project Ga0307515, IMG submission 194513) | Populus trichocarpa ectomycorrhiza microbial communities from riparian zone in the Pacific Northwest, United States - 17_EM | ecosystem: Host-associated > Plants > Roots > Unclassified | place... | reverse complement strand
GGGTTGAACCGGTTTTTGCCCTAAAAAACCGAACCGAAACCGGTCGGTTTGACCCCGTTTCGGTTCGGTTTCGGTTTTTTTTTCAAATTTTTTTTTTTCGATTTGGTTACTTTTTTTGATAAAAACCGAACCAAACCGAAAATGATCACCCCTAGCTCATCCGCATTACTTCCATAGTAATTTTTTTTTTGTTTGAAATCTCTTTTAAAATTTGAATTGCAAATAATAACATCACGCAATCCACTATTTCAAGTTCCGTGAACGTAGACCCATTAGTACTATGGATTCACATAGGGTCAGATTTTTTCTTTCCATTGAACTTTTTTTTCTCTGTGATTAGCGTTAATGTTTGTACTAGGGATGATCATTTTTGGTTCGGTTCGGTTTTTTTTTTTAAAAATAACCAAACCAAATTTTAAAAAAAAAACTGAAACCGGTTCAAACCGGCCGGTTTCGGTTCAATTCGGTTGTTTTAGGACAAAAACCGGTTTTGCTCGGTTTTGGCCCGGTTTTTTTTTGTTTGGCTCGGTTTTTTTTTTCTGGTTTTTTTTCGATTTGGATTCGATTCGATTTTTTTGATTTTAGACTTATATGAATGGGCTTGTTGTAAGATTGTCGAGGGTATAAAAAAGATTTGTAATTTAACTCGGACTTGATGTTGTGCAATATTGTTCGGGTTTTTGTTTTTCGAGAGATCGAAACTCAATGGATTATAATTGGCAAATAAAAAAAAAATCAATCACTTAAAGGAAGGAAAAGAAACAAAACTATGGAATTTAAGGGGAGGAGAAAGAGAAAAAAGAAGAAGAAAAGGAATAAAAGGAAAACTAGTCGCCAACGCCACCACGTGGATAAACATTCGCCACACATTGCCTTTAATGGAAGATGCCATCTACACGCTGGTGATTGTTTCATATGCTCTAGTTTTTTTTTACTTCGGTTCCTATTGTACAAGAACCTATCAATTAAGTCTTGAATGTCATCTCACATGAGTCTAAGCACTTTTCTTTTTAATTCAATCCTTAATTATCTAAAAAAATTTTAATTTATGCTTGCATGTGAATAAGTGCAAGGACCAAAAAAGAAAATTGATTGACGAGTTTGTACATTATGATTGTGCCCGTGACCATAATTGTAATTTTTGTGTTAAACTTGGATTGATTAGGGGTGATTAGTTATGTCTCTGACTTGAAATTAAAACAATAAAATATATCATATTGAATTTTTTTTAGAGTTAACACATGTTTTTATTAGTAATCTAGATTGTCTATGGCTCAATCAAACTAATTTGGTTAAATCGTAACAGCTCTCACATGGTTAATTTGATACTCGAACTATGCAAACAATCATGGTGGGAGGTTTAAGGGGTTTATCTCCTAGATCAGTTTCAATTTTAATGATATTGTTAAAAAAATTTCCATGACAAGACCATTTTTTTTGTCCAAGAAAACAAAGTCCCATAAAATTTTCTTCTTCTAGATTTGTTTTTATTAATCGGGTTACAGCTAGGTGATCTTTGAATAGATTACATCTAATTTTTATAAAAATAAACTCACAAGAATGTTAATGAACACCTTAAAATTCATAATTGTAGCGAAACATGGGTAACGAAACTAGCACCTACCAATGAACTAGGCTAAGTTATGATATGAAATCATGACTAATATTTTTACAATTCAATGCACACAAATATTATTTAAAAAAGCATTAACGAAATATATTCATAAAACATAAAACCCTAGATCATAATATCATTTAAACAAAAAAAAAAAAAATCAAACTTGCTCTTAAAATCTATCCTAATAATATTGTCGAATCACCAATTATTAGATAAACACATTACAATGGAAGAAATCAATTATTGTAACCATGAATTAATTTTAAAATAAAAGAGGAAGATGAGAAAGTGAGAAAAGAATTTTAACAACATAATCAATCAAGAAATTATAAAGAGTAGCAAAGGAATAAGAGAAATTAACGCGTACACCTTTTTAAAACATGTTTAATATTTTGATAATAGTTGTTTTTTAAAGTACTTTTTATTTAAAAATATATAGAAAATAATATATATTTTTTTATTTATTAAAATTAAATTTTGATCTTAATACGTCAAAATGATACAAAAATATAAAACAATTAATTCTAAATAAAAAAATAAATTTTTAACAAATAATATTTTTAGCGGCAATGCCAAATATATGGGAGGGTAATGATTTCAGAAAGAGAAAGAGAAGATTGGAAGAAGAGAAAGCAGTCCAAGAAAGAGCGGAGAAATAGTGAAAAATAAAATGGGAATAGTTTTTTGAATTAAGGGATATATATGAAGTGAAGATGGAAGATAATTTTTTTTTAAAAAAAATCACTTACCTCAAAATAAATAATAATACAACTTATTTTATTATCTTATAAATAATATATAAAGTGATTGTTATCTTTTCTATTATATAACTGACCCTTTATCCCGAACCTCTAAAATTCAGTTAGAATCTCTAATTACCATAAAACTAGGTGGCAGTTTCTTTTTATACTTTACTTTTTTTACATGTAGTTTGCATTGATGACCCCTGTGACAGGTATGATGTATAAGGTAATTGTTATTTTTCTTATAACTTAACAACGTTTTATTCATAACATCTAAAAACTAGTTAGATTTTCTAGTTATTATAAAATTAGATGTGTAATTTTTTTTTCAATTTTTACCATTTTTACATATAATTCACCAAAAATTCCTTAATTTACAGCACATGTCATATAATGTTAATCTATTATGTTAATGCTAGCCAGGTTTCTTATATAATTTGTTAGATCTTACTTTTGGGAGTGTCATTTGTAATTAATTGTTCAATTCGTTACTTTTTTCCTTTTCTTTCAAATATAACAATATAATTGTAGGAGTAGGGGTTTATATATATATATATATATATATATATATGCTGGTGTAATATGTTTTGTTTGTTTATTTATCGATTGTATAATCATTAAAGCACACTTAACTTTTTCTTTGTTTTCTGTAAGCAGGGGTGCTTAAAATTAATTTCAGGATTTTTGAAAGAATTACCATTTAAATAATCCCAATAACTTAACTTTTTAGACACACACTACATTATACTTAATTTTTATTAAATAAATATGAATGATAAGATTCGAACTCGTGACTGTTTGCCCATTAAAACTTTAATATTATATTAAAGAACCATTTTAAGCCAACAATTTAAGTTATTTGATAACATTTTAAGAAATAATTTAAATGAATAATAACATTATGATGTTTTGGAACGGAGGAGCCTGTGGAAATTAAGAGCGAAGGTTCACTAAACATGATATGACCTTCTGCCATTAATAAATATATGTGCAGTAGTACGTAGTGACGTTCGGTGATATTTCGCATTACTCCACCAAGAACAGTGTTAGAGGATTGGTTTCAGTAATTTCTTGGATAGAAAGGAAGGAACTTTCTATGGTGGTGAATTGTAAGAAAAAAAAAGAAATTGTCTTAATCTTTAACCGAAGAAAAATATAATGTTATCCTGACGCTGATGTTATCATTAAAAATTAAAAAATGTTAGTGACTCAAAATCAAGCAACCTGAAAGATGATTAAGCTCGAAGGTACTTCGATAGTGGAGACCCAGCAGGTAAATCTTATGCAGCATAGATGTAAGTGTGGTTGAAAAAACAATTCAATCTCTGAGCTAGATGCTAGTGACAATTACCAAATATGAGTGACGCATTTTACTTATTTAGTTATTTATCTAGTTAGATCTTTAGATTATGTGTTGAGATGATCTAATATTCAAAATTAGTATTTTTTTTAATATTTTTTACACTGTAAATTTTTTCTTAATCAGTTGCTATTTTTTTTAATAATTAATTAGTTTTCATCGTTTCAAAAACTATATATTTAATTCCTAAATTTTGAAATCTATTTATAATTTAATATTTTTATTTATTTTACATTCTTCTCTATTTTATTTTGATGAATACAAAACAAAAAAGTAGATATGATGAAAAGATTAATAAGAAAAGAATATATTTAAAACAAAAATTCAACTAAGTATGATCAAATTGATTAAAGAACTATTAAGTTATTTTTTTTTTATTATTACTACAAGGATTAACTCATATTTGTTTGTTGCTACCTATTTTTCTATCTAACAAGAAAATTATGACTTTTTTTTTTACTTTAGCACAATTAAAAAATTATAAAAAAATTACACAATTCATAAAACATTTTAAAAAATAAAATAGCTAAAAGAATTGCAGATAATATCTACGACTCACGAGTGATATGCATCACATCTAACTCTGTTAAATTACAAAATGACTTGAGAAAATTTAAATTGAAAAAAGAGAAGAGAGAGAAAATTTTAATTTAAAAAGAGTTACATGTAACATATGCGAATCAGAGATGTTATTTGTAACTTTCTCAACTATGATACTTTTTAAAATATTTTTGTACTATGTATTTCTTAAATTTTTTGAAGTCCATAAAAACTCAAAAAACCATCAATTATTAATTAATAGAATAAAGTACAGTGGCATTATGGTATCAGATATTATAGTTTTTCACTAGCTTAAAGTTAACGAATTACATATGATATCGTTTTACATTTATGATTTTTTTATCTAAAAAATAAGTTGGAAAATTCTACATGTTCAGGTTTTTTTCATCATGTTGTTTTCAATTTGATCCTTATTCTTATAATTTTTAATTTTTTTACTTAACTCTTTTATAAAAAATTTATTATTTTTAATTTTACTCTTCAATCTAAGTTGATAGTGCATTGTTTTCTTCTTCTATATATATATATATATATATATATGTATTCCCGTTTGATATTATTGTCTTTTTTTTTTCTCATGTGATTTAAATAAATTCAACTTATGTAGTTGGGAGTTATTAATTTTTTTTTAGAAAAAATCATTACATAATTTAAATATTTTATTAAAAAACAATGTAGACCTTTATTGACAAATGAATGACATGCATCCCCCAAACTCAGGTTTGGGTCATCTGAATTTGTATGATTGCTTTTGTCGCGAAGACTAATGAAATGACATCTTAAACCCTTAAACAATTCAGCCATTCAAAACCCAATCCTAATTAGAGCTAGCTAGCTAGGGCAGACATCATTTTCCATTCAGTTGACACATCCTTCTCCTCCAGAGAGTTGCCAAAAAGCAACTTCACCGACAAAACATCCCAAGTACGGATCGATGGTTTTGGTTGTGGTCTTCTGCTTTTAGCCAGATCTTGAACTCATTGATCAAACACGAGGGTTCGCAGGTGACCCAAGATAATGATGCTGAGAAATGAGTTATAATATTGACTAGGAAATGGTGGACGTGAACCTAATTCTATATATATATATCATTGCGTACATGAAAATCATCGTGTCATTATTTATGATGAATATAATATTCCTTAGTTTCGAAGACAGAATAGGTAGAGTATTCTCTCCAGATAAAAAAAAGAGAGGGAACAGGTGGAGAAAGGGCCCAGGAATATCAAGTGAAGGGAATGAAGTGACTCAGTGGCTAGCTCGTACCTGCAAGGGTTTCAACTAACCAACTGCTCTAGAAAGCTACAGTACTCTCACCATAAACGCTTGAATTATATATGGTATATGGTAAATTGGTGGGAGGAAAGAAGTCAATGGAAGGCAATGTATGGTAAATTCAAAAGGTGAAGTGACTAAGAAAACTCACATGTTTACTTTCGGGAACATTGCTGTACGAGGTGGTTTCTATCCAATTAAATCACCATTGTAATATATCATTAATTATAAGTGCAAAGTACTTATCATAATTTCCATGCTTGGGGGGAAGGCAGCCATAGATTGAGATTTGATCGCGGAATTTAACCTAAAACAAGCTAAAACCCTAATAATTAAGGATCACATCAATAATCATGCAATTTAGAAGATTTTTACAAGACATAATCCATATTTTTGGATTCTTTACTGAGTTGAGAGTTTTAATGAGTTCCTTTATGCAACTTCGAAATGCAATATACACCATCTTTTAATTAAACATTTGAACAAGCTAGGGGTGTTGGTTTCAAGTTAGGAGTTGGCCTTCTACTCTCGTTTTCAAACTTGAATTTAATTGGAAGTTACGACAAAAAATTATAAGAAATGTAAATGTAAAATTCTCAAAACTATGCACTCATACTCTGACAAGAACAATAAAATCATCTTTCGATTTTCATTTATTTTGAGGAGGATTAATATGTTTTACAATATGTATCCTTAAGTATAATTGCCTTCCTAGAGACAATATGGGTGTGTGAGTATGGATAATAAATAAAACGCACAAATATATGTGATTTATTTTTCAAGATTATTTTTTAATTAATACACTCGATTATTATTATTATTATTATTATTATACAACACACACACACACACACTCAAAACATCCAGAAGAGTACATTATATTCTATAGATAGACAAATGAATTAGGGTTCGATATTGACTCTGCTCAATATCGATCTATAGATTGGCATTAACTTTGTTGAGAGAGAGAGCATAAGCTTAATTCTCTCTGTTAAATTTATTAACGCAGTTAATGGTTTATTTTGGTGTTGCAGTAGTCTACTTCATGTGATTAGAATGATGTAATAAGGAAAGGTTATTCTGGTAATCAAGATTTAAATAGATAGTTAATGAAAAATCTTACTTTATGAACACTCTAAAATTCAGCTCAACCAAGAAAAGCAAAGCATAGGAGACAAGTGTGACCACCTCAACTATCACCTGAAGTGAATGACGCTCCTTAATTAATCTTACTTTCTTCGCATCACCTAATCTCTTTCTCTATATAATACGTGTCAATTGGTATCTCCATACATTCTGCACCCGTTAGCTAGCTTCCTTCTCCTCCAAATATTTCTTCCATACCAAACAGTGTGTGAGAGAAATATTTCAAGAGAAAGGTCCGAAATGGGCAACTCTCCGCGTTCCACAGTATTGCCTTCAATGGCAGCTCTGCAGCTCTTGTGTTTTTTCTTTTTCTCTTTAGTGCCGGACTTTGCAGCGGCCATAACAAGGCAGTACACGTTCAATGTACATAAATCTTTAACACTTCGATTTCAAAGTTTTTGTTCCCAATTCTCTCCCCCTATTCTAATTTGTTTTATTTATTTTTCCTGATGTGATTAATAAAAGATCACACACAAGAATTTTACGAGATTATGCCACACAAGGAGCCTAGTGACAGTAAATGGACAGTTCCCAGGTCCTCGCCTGGTAGCAAGGGAAGGTGATCAAGTTCTAGTTAAGGTGGTCAATCATGTTGCTGAAAATATTACCATTCACTGGTATGAATATGTATAGTACTCTATCAAACAGTTAAATCAATTTATAAGTTATTGCATTATATATATTTATGTGGCTTCGAGGTATTGGCAATTACGGCCGAAGCATTATCTTTAATATGATTATTTTGAATGAGGGAACAGGCATGGAGTAAGGCAGCTAACAAGCGGATGGGCAGATGGTCCAGCTTACGTAACACAATGTCCCATACAAACTGGCCAGGCATATACGTACAATTTCACCATCACTGGGCAGAGAGGAACACTCTTGTGGCATGCGCACATTTCATGGCTAAGATCATCACTCTATGGACCCATTATTATTCTACCAAAGCTCAACGAGTCCTACCCATTTAAGAAACCCTACAAGGAAATCCCCATTCTTTTTGGTAACTAATTAATTAATTAGCATATCAATGTATTATTCTTTTTCTCTCCCTAAATTTTAAGCTATGCAACAGAGAATAGATCTCTAATGAATTTGGGATTACAGGAGAATGGTTTAATGTAGACCCAGAAGCTGTAATTGCCCAGGCTCTTCAGACCGGGGCAGGTCCAAATGTTTCAGATGCGTACACCATCAATGGCCTTCCAGGGCCTTTATACAATTGTTCTGCTAAAGGTAAAATATCACTTGATGATGATAAGTAGTGACTGCGCCGGCCATTTCCGGTTTTTTTAAGATTTTGCAAGGGAGAAATGCGGTTGATATTACCACCTACAACATGCAATAGTGTAAAGTTGCAAGAGAAAGGTCAGAATTAAGGGCATGTTACGCATGCACCATATAGTTTTCTTTTTTTTAATCTAATAAACAGAACATAATTAATATTAATGAATATAGTTAATAATTAGAATTATTATCTTTAATCTGGATTAGTTGCAATACTATCGTCAAAGAGCAAATTACGATATCTGTTGGATGGAGTGTAGCATTCACCCATGCAAGAAACGGCATCCATAATCTACGTAAATCATAATACGGATGTCATTTTCTTTTTTAAGGTGTGATCGAGATTTTATTAAAAATAAAATAAAAACTGAATTTTCAAAGAAATTGAATTTTGATATATCTAAAATAATTATCAACGTGGCCTTTGCAGATACATACAAACTGAAGGTAAAGCCGGGAAAAACCTACCTTCTCCGACTAATCAACGCTGCACTCAACGACGAGCTCTTTTTCAGCATTGCGAACCACACTCTCACCGTCGTTGAAGCTGATGCTGTTTATGTCAAGCCTTTTGAAGCTGACACGCTCCTCATCAGTCCAGGCCAAACTACAAATGTTCTACTCAAAACCAAGCCACATCTCCCTAATGCAACCTTTTACATGTTTGCCGGGCCTTATTTCTCAGGCATGGGAAGCTTTGACAACTCTACCACTGCTGGTGTCCTGGTTTATAAACATCCATCTAGTAATAATCACTTGAAAAAGCTTCCTACACTCAAGCCAACTCTGCCACCAATCAATGCTACTGGCTTTGTTGCGAATTTCACCAAGAAATTCCGTAGCTTAGCCAACGCTAAATTTCCAGCTAATGTGCCACAAACAGTGGACAGGAAATTCTTCTTCACTGTGGGACTTGGGACTAACCCGTGCCCTAAAAATACAACCTGTCAGGGACCAAATAATAATACGAAATTTGCTGCTTCGATTAACAATGTGTCATTTGTATTACCCTCTGTAGCTCTTCTGCAATCCTACTTCTTTGGACAGTCAAATGGTGTCTTCACCTCCGATTTTCCTCAGAACCCAACAATACCATTCAATTATACGGGTACTCCACCAAATAATACTATGGTCAGCAATGGCACAAAAGCAGTGGTGTTAACATTCAACACGAGCGTGGAGTTGGTAATGCAGGGCACAAGCATAGTCGCTGCCGAAAGTCACCCACTCCATCTGCATGGTTTTAATTTCTTTGTGGTTGGACAAGGTTTTGGCAACTACGATCCCAACAAAGATCCTTCCAATTTTAATCTGGTCGACCCTATGGAAAGGAACACGGCGGGAGTTCCAGCTGGTGGCTGGATCGCTATTCGCTTCCTAGCGGACAATCCAGGTGCGTTATGCTAATTGTAGCATAATTCTTGTATGTTTTTTTTTTTTCTTTTTGAGAATTACTAAACTTGAATCTTAAAAATTCTTGATCGACGACAATATTGATTTTGTGTAAATTAACTTGTGATCAGGGGTGTGGTTCATGCACTGCCATCTTGATGTGCACACTAGCTGGGGGCTCCGAATGGCATGGATAGTCTTGGATGGACCCCAACCGAATCAAAAAATACCACCACCACCGTCTGATCTTCCAAAGTGCTGATTGTGGCTGATCACTGGTCGGCATACAATCATTTATGAATTCTTGTTTTTAATGCCTTGTAACTTAATAATTATGAGATTTTTTTGAGCATAGGGGAGAAGGCGAGGCTGGTAAAATTGAGAAAACGAAAAGAAAGTAAGGGGTTGATTATGCCTTGTTTGGTTGTGACTTGTTGCTAGTTGGTGTGGTCGAGAGTCAAATTAAAACTGAGATTCGAAAGAGCAGCTCAGTTGTAAACATCGGATGGATTAATCACGTTTATCAATAATATTTATTCGATATTTGGCTCTGCTACCTCGTATTTATGGTGCGATCGAGCTTTCCCTCTCATAAGTACTATTTTGCTTTAATTTTAACTAAAGCTGAGTCCTGACATCTGGTTGATGCTGAGGTGCTGACAGACTTAAATTCTTGAATTGCCATTGGTCAGTCAAAGAAATTAAGAAAAACCCCACTCAAGTTTTTTGCACAAATTTAAGATTCGTCATGCATATTTCCATTACTTTACAATTTGGTTCTATTTCTTTGAATTTTGTCCTTCCACAGCAAACTCAAACCATAGCTCATTAAATGAGACCCCACTCAAGTTTTAAAATTTGACAAAAAATCTCTAGATCTACAAAACACATGAAGATAAGAGACAATCAAGCCCCAAAACATCAAAAACAATGTATAATTAAAATGATGTAATTAAAAAAAAATATTAAGGACCAAAAAAAAAAAAACAATCATTAGAAATACTAAAATGAGCCTAATGTGTCGTTAAATTCAGGAATTGTAAGATTAGTCGAGGGGCGCGCAAACTGACTCGGACATATACGTTAATAAAAAAAATAATAATAAATAAAAAATAAAATGAGCCTAATGAACAGGAAATGAAGAATTAATGTCCAGCATGTTTTAGCTGGGATGGAATAATACTAAAAATCTAAGTTTCGAGCATGTGATATGTGTCAATTTTATAGTCACACTAACCGATAAAAATATTAAACACAGAGGCTATAGGAAAAGAATAAATAATGCAAGTAGTTTTTTTTGTTTTTATAAAAAATTAATTCCAGAAAAGTAAATTATTTCTTTAATTTTAGTAGTGTTATTAAAACTGAATTAAAAAATATTTTTTAATATTTGATTATGCCATGTAAAATAAGATGAAAAGTAAATTATTAATATTTAAATATTTATTTCAAGTTTTTTTTAAATAGAGATCAAACCTGATAAATAAAAAGGTTGAAGAAAAATGAGATTGAAAAAAATAATTTAATTTTATAAATTATTTTAAATAAAACAAATAACAAATGGAGAGAGAATTTGACAGATAAAAAAAGTTAAAAGATAATAAAATTGAAAAAAAATCAATTTTATAAATTCTTTCCAATAAAATAAATATAAATCAAAAGAATGGTAATTAAATGTGATAGATAAAAAAGATTTGAATTAAAAAATAACAAGAGAAAAACAAATAATAATAATAATATAAGAATCAAATTTAATATTAAAAATCAAATTCTAAAAAACAACATTAAAAAAAATAAATCAAAAATATGATTAATTAAATTAAACATCTGGAAACAGCCTGTTTTTTTAAATTGCATTTTAATTTGAGAAAGTCATTATCAAAACCAATCAGCTTGAAGCACGGCTTACATACTAGGAGAGAAGATGCATATCCTAGCTTTATTGACAATTGAAGATCAAAATTGAGATAAACAGATAGCCATAAGACATGACCTATTGACCTCCTTCTCCTGATGTTTTGTTTAAAGAATTAGGGAGACATTTGAGTTAATTAAGAAAGTAAAAAAATGGAAGAAAAGTTAAGGAAATTGGAGAAGGCTTGGATGGGCCACATAGTGCTAGATTAAGTGTTTGCAATTATGTCAAGCACAAAAATTAAGGATACGCATAAGATTAGTATGCTTACGTGAATTGCTTCAATGTTTTCTTCAGGAGGTTCAGCAGTTACCATAGGAAGAGCGGTCGGGTTCGTCTTGGCAGGGGCAGTCGAAGGAATAAGTTGAAGCAACAATTTGACAGTCGTATGACCGTGTATATGTTGTATTTATATTGACTGATTGCAGGGCTCAAGGAAGTCTATGGTACAGCATAAGAGGAAAACAAAATTTCTTGTTCCATGAAGGCAAGGTTGGTTACCTGCATAAAGCTCCTTGTCCAATATTGTGTACTAGGAGGACATAGGAGAACTATGGCTGGTGATGATGATGGGAGAGATTTAGTTGAATTCATATGCAGAAAAAAGGAAGCAACAACAGAACATTTATGCAGTACCAGAAGCAAGAGTTATGCTCGTGGAAGGGGAATTGATGCACATGAAAAAATAGTTAATTGTTAGTAGTTAGTTAAGTCTACGGATCAAAAACCCTCCTCCTCCTAGGGTTTTTAAGTTTGATGGAGTAAATTAGTTTCCCATCTCATCTCTTTTCGTGAGCCAAGGAATTCATATTTTGGGGTGAAGAGTTTAGATATAAACCAATCAATATCCGAAGTTAAGAAACCCCAAAACCAGAGCTTTGTGCTAATTTTCATGGTTTCTTTCATCAATTTGATCCATGCAAATTTGTGATCTGCCCACTAAATCTTAAAAAAAATCCACGGGGTCTAAGCAAAACCACGGCTGTTAAACTTGTTAGTTGTTGCCCATCCCTCCCTTGGTGGATCCTGCAAAATGTGAAGCTCCAGCAGCAGCTGTAAAAAAAAAGTGTCTTAATCCTAGCTATTCAGTGAATTTCTCTCGAGTGAAAATTAAGAAGGGGCGTAGTGATTCAATTCTGAGCTTTTCTATGCCACCAGATCCTGCCATTCAAATTTTATTAATTTTTAGGATCATGACAGAATTTTGTCATGTGAACAGAGCACAAGAGAGAAATAGCTTTCAAACTAAGTCTACCAGGATCACAGGAGTGAAATAGCTTTCATTTAGCTACCCTGTAGACTTTGAAAACAAAGAGCCTGAGGAAGTAGTAACCAAGAGAACAATTGATGGAGCATCGGGAATCTTGAAGGCTTGCTTAAATTCAAAGACAGTGAAGCGATTTGTGTACACTTGTAATCTGTCAGCAATAGAGTTTCATGAGAGTGGTGTGGACATCATGGATGAGGGATTTTGGAGCGATGTAGATTACATTAAATCCTGAAATTAACTTCTTCATGGGTCCTTACGCTATCTCCAATTAAGACCCTGTGCAAATCGCGATCACCTTTTAATTTCCACCCATTGAATGATGAATACGGCATGAACAGATTGGTGACTCGAGCTCTCCTTTTTCACATCCTCTTTCAAGTTCTTTTTCACTTTAACGCATGAAACTCATTTCTTGTCTTTGTTGCATGATGCCTGACTCCAAACCATGAGATGCATTTGTTGTATGACAGCGCCAATGACATCTCTGTCTTCGCTTTTTCTAATAAAACATGGCTCCTCCGCTGTGTTCATGTGCGAATGTTTTGTTTAAAACTTTTGATTCTGACTTTATAACTTTACTTTGTTTTGTGTGGATCATATCATGTCATCCTACTTTTGCTGTTTTGCTTACTCATTCCTCGGTTGTTTCTGCATACATTCTGAAAATTTCCTTCTCAATGCATCTTATAACTTCGAATACGCGATTAGAGGTGGCCTGCATTGTAGTGCGGGCATCCTAAATAGTAAAATCTAAAAGAAAAGGGATTTTAATTTCACCCCTCCTCACAAACCTGCTATATATTTTTTTATTTTAATATTTTTTATTTTGTTTTTCAATATTATATTTACTAGAATTTATTTTTTATAAAGTTATCTTAATTAATTTCATGAATAGATAAATGATCATATTGCAGTTGAATCATGAGGTTGATTAACTAAAACAACTCCCTGCTAGTATTAGTGATTATTCGATAAAAGAGGGAATATTATTTTTTAATTACTGTCTTCAGAGAATATTTCTAGAATATATATAATTTTATAATGTTTTGCAGTACATGTGATAGGCTCACTTGACCTTTCTTCCTTTGACCACTCCAACCTAGGATATATATATATATTCTTCAAGAGAATGACAACTACTGTGCTAAAGAGGTAAAACAGCCCATCATGTGCTCTCAAGCATAACTTGATTACCATTGATGTTTCACTTACATTACTTGCATAGAATAGCATGTTTTTGTGTAGTTCACACACTTTTTGACACTACTCATGACAATTAGCTGTGCTATATTTTTTTTTAGTTTAACGTGGGTGTCTGGGTTAGCTTGCGCGTATCTCGACTAATCTTATAGGCCCTGAAGTTAACGACAATGTAAGCCTCCAGTGGCCATCATATGAGCAACCACAGGGCTCGAACCTAAAACCACAGAGGAAGCAAACCTCTTAGTCCCAAGCTCTTATCACTGGGCCACTACCTAGATGGTTAGTTGTGCTATATTTTAATCCAAAAGCAGATGCACAAACATAGGCATATAGCATTTTCTATTTTGTCATTTTCAAATGAAAATATAACGAGTGTAGTAGATTTTTTGGTCAATACTGTGGAATCGAGACCACAAATCATTATTTCAAACCCTTTATTACTTCATTACTTATGTCGTAACTTTTTTTTTTTTTTGCATGTATAAATTTTACAGAAAGTTTGTAAATATTTATTAGAGTTGTGATCTAAATTTTAAAAGCACAAAAATAAAAACTAATTTATTTATTTTTAATATCAAGAATTATAAACTTATAACGTATTTTTAATATTTAAAAAAATACAAGAAATATAATTTGGGTTTAGAATGGTTAGACTTAATTCATGAAACCATGATCCATCTTGCCGGGACAAACCTGATTTATCCAATAGACAAACCAACAGTTAAAAAACACAACAATAACTTGATAATAATCAAACAAATATAAAATATAGTTTATCTTAATTATAGTATGCGAGGGGTGATATTATCCTCTTAGTTCTTTTATCTAGATTTTAAAAATCAATTATAATTTTTAATACTTAAACGGTGATCCAAACCTTTAAAATTATATATTAAAATAAAAAAGAACAAGAATAATAATTCATTCTTCTTTCCGCACTATAAAATTCCTGATCCAGAATAATGACGGCCGAATTGCTGGACAAGTGCAACAACTCAGTTGACCAGAACGCTTCGTCTTCGAATTGTATAGGAATTACGTTGTTAACTGTGTGCAAAAGATGGCAAAAGAGTTCAACTGTTGTTAATAAAAAGCAGAGACAATTCCCTAGCCCGCGGCACCTGTTTCTTTTTATATTTTAAAAATATTTTAAAAAAGAATTAAATTTTTTTTTCTTAATTTTAAATTAATATTTTTTAATTTTTTATATCATTTTAATATAATAATATCAAATAAAAAATATTATTTTAATATATTTC
>Ga0307515_10013838_pt1 | contig 15030 bp, 13 predicted proteins | sample 17_EM_MG_FD_194513 | JGI IMG/M metagenome (GOLD analysis project Ga0307515, IMG submission 194513) | Populus trichocarpa ectomycorrhiza microbial communities from riparian zone in the Pacific Northwest, United States - 17_EM | ecosystem: Host-associated > Plants > Roots > Unclassified | place... | reverse complement strand
CCGACCTGCGCCACGAGCAGGCCGGCGACCGCCGGGCCGGCCGAGCGGGCCAGGTTGGTGTTGACCGCGCCGAGCGCCGACGCCGCGGGCAGCTCGTCGCGCGGCACGATCTCCGGGATGACCGCCTGCCAGGTCGGCAACGTCAGCGCCTGGCCGACACCCAGCGCGAAGGTGAAGACCAGCAGCAACGCGGGCGACATCCGGTCCAGCGCCGTCAGCGCGGCCAGGCCCGCGCCCACCAGGAACAAGCAGATTTGTACGCCGAGCAGCAACCGCCGCCGATCGAACGTGTCGGCCAGGGTCCCGGCCGGCAGCGCGAGCAGCAGCACCGGCAACGTCGTGAGGGCCTGCACGGCGCTGACCCAGGTCGCCGCGTTCGGCTCGCGCACCACCAGCCACTGGGCGCCGACGGTCTGCATCCAGGTGCCGGCGTTGCTGGCCAGCACGGCGATCCACAGACCGCGGAAGACCCTGTCCCGCAGCGGCGACCAGGGCGAGACCTCGCCGGCCGCCGGGCTGTCCTTCGTCGCGGCACGCACGACCAGCGAGCCTATCCCCGGAGTTGGCTGCTGGCTTAGCTCCCGGCCGGGACGTTCCGGCGCCGGGCGCCGGGGCCCGGCCGGGGCAGCACATCGCGGCGTTCCGGGACGGCGTGCCCCTCGGCACAATGGATCTCGATGTGCACGCTCGCCTCGCAGTCCCGGTGCACGAACTTCAGCGGCGGCCCCTCGGGCTCGGCCAGATAGCGGTCGCCCCACTCGGCGACCGCGATCAGCACCGGATACAGATCGAAGCCCTTCGGGGTCAGCCGGTATTCGTGCCGGATCCGCGCCCCCGGCTCCTGATAGGGCTCGCGGCGCAGCAGCCCCTGCTCGACCAGCGAGGCCAGCCGGTTGGCGAGCACCTGGCGGGGGATCCCGTTGCGCTCCCGCATGTCGTCGAAGCGCCGGATGCCGTTGAAGACCTCGCGCAACACGACCACGGTCCACTTCTCGCCGAGAATGGCCATCGTCCGGCCGATCGTGCAGGTGTCGATGGACCAGTCGAGCGCTGTGGGGGTCATCTCAGCAAGGCTAGGTCTCATTGACAGACGCAGCAAGCCCGTGCAAGCCTGCGTCCATGACCCAGACCCAGGACGCGGCCCAGCTCGGCGCGGCTCAAACCGATGCGCCCCCGGCCGGGGCGACCTCAGCCGAGGCGGCCCAGACCGGGCGGCGCAGCCGGACCTTCGGCTGGACCGACCCGACCCAGCACCTTGACCTGATCAGCCGGACCAGCGGGCTGGAGCTGCTGCGCGCGATGGCCGCCGGTGAGCTGCCCCCGCCGCCGGTCATGGAGCTGATCGGTCTCGCGGGCCTGGAGGTCGAGGACGGCAGCGTCACCTTCTACCTGGACCCGCAGGAGTTCCACTACAACCCGATCGGCAGCGTGCACGGCGGCATCATCTCCACGATGCTCGACAGCGCCACGGGCTGCTCGGTGCACAGCACGCTGCCGGCCGGCGTCGCGTACACGAGCCTGGATTTGAATGTGAAGTTTCTCCGGGCCGTGACGCTCGCCTCGGGGCGGCTGCGGTGCACCGGCACTGTGCTGCAGCGCGGCCGCCGCACCTGCTATGCCGAGGCCAAGATGACGGACGCGGCGGGACGACTGGTCGCCCACGCCACGTCCAGCTGCCTGATCTTCGAAAGTCCCCGGCCCTAAGGCTCGGCTCAGCGGGCGGTGATGACCGGGTAGCGATCCTCGGCCGGCGGCTCCCAGGTCGCGGCGTCCGCCTCGAGCTGCTCGCCGGAGCGGATGTCCTTGATCTCGTCGCGCGCGCCGTCGACCCCGGGGAACCAGACGTACGGCACCCCGCGGCGCTCGGCGAAGCGGATCTGCTTGCCGAACTTCGCCGCCGTCGGGGCCACCTCGGTGGCGATGCCGCGGCGGCGCAGAGCGCCCGCGATCCGGTCGCAGTCGGCGCGCAACTCCTCGGTGGGCAGCGCCACCAGCACGCAGGTGGGCACGCTCCGCGACACGCCGAGGGCGTCGCGGCCGATCAGCAGCCCGAGTATCCGGGACAGGCCGAGCGAGATGCCCACCCCGGGATAGCGCTCGTTGCCCGACGAGGCCAGGTTGTCGTAGCGGCCGCCGGAGCAGATCGAGCCGAACCGCTCGTACCCGCGCAGTTGGGTCTCATAGACCGTGCCCGTGTAGTAATCCAGGCCACGGGCGATCTTCAGCTCCGCGGCGACCAGGCCCGGCGCGTGCTCGGCGGCCGTCTCGACGACCTGCAGCAGCTCGCCCAGGCCCTCGTCCAGCAGCGGGTCGTCGATCCCGAGGGCGCGGACGGCGTCGACGAACGAGCCGTCCTCCGCCGAGATCGAGGCCAGCTTGAGACACGCGGCGGCCTGCGCGTCGGTGGCGCCGGCCGTCTCGACCAGCAGCGCGGCCACCTTTTCCGGGCCGATCTTGTCGAGCTTGTCGACCGTGCGCAGCACCTGGTCGGTGTCGGCGAGGCCGAGGCCGCGGTAGAAGCCCTCGCACACCTTGCGGTTGTTGACCTGGATCCGGGCCGGCGGGATGGGCAGCGCGGCGAACACGTCCCCGATCACCAGCGGCATCTCGGTGTCGTAGTGGAACGGCAGCGTGTCCCGGTCGACCACGTCGATGTCGGCCTGGAGGAACTCGCGATACCGGCCCTCCTGCGGGCGCTCGCCGCGCCACGCCTTCTGGATCTGGTAGCGGCGGAACGGGAACGTCAGCTTGCCCGAGTTTTCCAGGACGAAGCGGGCGAACGGCACGGTCAGATCGAAGTGCAGGCCGAGGGCCGCATCTCCCGGCGTCGTTGCATTCTGTTTTCCGCTGCGGGTTGGCTCAGCGGACTCCGCGTCCTCCTGCAGCCGGCGCAGCACGTACACCTCTTTGGAGGTCTCGCCCTTGCGCAGCAACTGGTCGAGGGGCTCGACGGCGCGGGTCTCCAGCGGCGCGAAGCCGTACAGCTCGAACGTGGCACGGACCTTGTCGATGACGTACTGCTCGATCATCCGCTGCGGCGGCAGCCACTCCGGGAAGCCGGAAATGGGCGTGGGCTTGCTCATTGTGCTTGTTCTCCTAGCCGAGTCTTCAGATGGCTCGGCCGGGCGCAGCGATCAGTTCCCTAAGGTACGGGTTCGACGCGCGCTCGCGGCCGATGGTGGTTTGCGGGCCGTGGCCGGGCAGGACGATGGTGTCGTCGGCCAGCGGCAGGATCTTGTCCCGCAGGCTGGCCAGCATCGTCTCGGTGTTGCCGCCCGGCAGGTCGGTGCGGCCGATGGAGCCGGCGAAGAGCACGTCACCGGAGAGGCAGAGCTGCTCGGCCCCCCACGACGTGCCGGCACCAGGCAACCGGAACAGCACCGACCCGCCGGTATGGCCGGGCGCGTGGTCGACGGTGATCTCCAGCCCGGCGAGCGTCATGGTGGCGCCGTCGGTCAGCTCGGCGACATCGTCGGGCTCGGTGTATTTCAGCCGCCCGCCGGACAGCTCCTCGATGCTCGCGCTCATCCCGAGTGTCGGGTCGGCGAGCAGTCGCCGGTCGCCGGGGTGCACATAGGCCGTGATGCCGCGCGCCCCGCAGACCGGCGCGACGGAGAAGGTGTGGTCGACGTGGCCGTGGGTGAGCAGCACCGCGGCCGGGAAGAGCCGGTGCTCGGCGAGCACCTCGTCGAGGTGGTCGAGCACGCCGATGCCGGGATCGACGATCACGCATTGCTCGCCCGGACCGGGCGCGACGACGTAGCAGTTGGTGCCGAAGACCTCGGCCGGAAAGCCGGTGACGAGCAACTTGGCACCCCTCTCGAGTGGTCTTGGACGCCTCGAGCCTACCGGGGCGGCTGATGGCTGGACGCACCGTACACACCGGGACGGAACCTCGCACACCACATTCCCAGGCGCTACCCGTACACTCTTGCGGGCGTGTGGCGTGGCGCACTCGCCGCGACAATAGTAGGGCGCGACGGTGGTAAGGAAGGAACGCTCGGGTGGCATCAAGCAAGGACCGGCAGCGGAAACTCGCGCGAGCGAAGCTCGACCGGCAGATGGCACGCCGAGCCGGCCGGGTACGCCGCCGGCGGCGGGTTCAGGCGGGCATCGGCGCCGTGGTGGCGCTGCTGCTGATCGCGGGCGGTGCGGCGTGGCTGGGCGGGGCGTTCAACTCCGACAAGGCCGATCCGACCGCGTCCGACACCTGCCTGTGGACCCCGCAGAACGCCCAGACCAACACGGACCTCAAGGAGGTCGGCACGCCGCCCACCAAGGGCATGCCGACCTCGGGCACCGAGGCGATGACGGTCACCACCAACTTCGGCGTGCTCACCGTTGCCCTGGACCTGGCGAACGCCCCATGCAGCAGCGCCGACCTGAGCTATCTGGCCGGCAAGCAGTTCTACAACAACACCGAGTGCCACGAGATCACGACCGAGGGGGCGCTGCACTGCGGCGACCCGGCCGGCAACGGTATCGGCGGCCCGACGTACAGCCTCTATGACGAGAACATCCCGGTGGTGCCGACACCCGAGCCCAGCGCGTCGGCCGCCCCGGATCCGACGACCAAGACACCGCTCTACCCCAAGGGCACTGTGGCGCTGATCGGCAATCCGCCGGGCACCAACGGCAGCCAGTTCCTGGTGTTCCTCAAGGACTTCACCACGGCGGACCCGAAATACCCGATCGTGGGACTGGTCACCGGCGGCACGGACACCCTCGCGAAGATCGCCAAAATTGCGACGGTGGACAATGGCTCCGGGTCGAAGGTGAAACCGAAAGAGAAGATCACGATCCAGTCCCTGACCGTGGGCACGCCCGCGGGCGTGGATGCCGGCGCGTCGGCCGCCCCCTCGGCGAGCAGCCAGTCCTGACCAGCGCAACCCTCATCGCACCGAGGCATACAGGAGGAATTCCGTGTCGTCGATCAAGGACCGGCAGCGCGCGGCGGCGCGGGCCCGGCTCGAGAAGGAGATGGCCGAACGAGCCGCGGCCGCGAAGAAGCGGCGGCAGACGCAGGCCATCGTCGGCTCCGCCGTCGCCGTCGTGGTGATCGCCGGCGCGGCCGTCTGGATCTTCACCGCCCTGCGCCACGACGACAAGAAGACGACCGCGTCGGCGCAGCCGGCCGGCACGGTCGCCTGCACCTGGACGCCCGAGGACGCCAGCTCGGGCGCGAAGATCGTGGACGTCGGCATACCCCCGGTGAACGCGTCGAACGTGGGCACCGACACGCTGACCATGGACAGCAGCATCGGCAAGATCACCGCGACGGTCGACAAGGCAAAGGCGCCCTGTACCGCCGCGGCGTTCACCTATCTGGCGAGCAAGAAGTTCTGGGACGGCACGAAGTGCCACCGGCTCACCACCGAGGGCATCAAGGTGCTGCAGTGCGGTGACCCGAGCGCCAAGGGCAAGGGCTACCGCCAGACCGACGGCACCGGCGGCCCGAGCTTCCGCTACGCGGAGGAGAATCTGCCGACCGGCCAGGACCCGACCTATCCGGCGGGCACGATCGCGATGGCCAAGACGTCGCAGCCCAGCTCGACGGGCAGTCAGTTCTTCATCGTGTACGAGGACATCCCGGCCGCCTCGCTCCCGGCGGAGTACACGGTGCTGGGCAAGCTCACCGCGGGCCTCGACCTGGTGAAGACCGCGGCCAAGGCGGGCACCGACAACGCCAACGGCCAGGGCGACGGCCACCCGAAGACGGAAGTCGACATCAAGACGCTGACGATGGCAGCCGCATAACCGGCTCGAACTTGTGAAGGGCGGGCCCATCGGGCCCGCCCTTTATTTCATGCTCCTGAGGTGACCCGGTAGGCGTCGAAGACACCGTCCACCTTGCGCACCGCGGCGACCAGGTGGCCCAGATGCTTCGGGTCGGCCATCTCGAAGGTGAACCGGCTGACCGCCACCCGGTCACGGGTCGTGGTGACCGTCGCCGAGAGGATGTTGACCCGTTCCTCGGAGAGCACCCGGGTCACGTCGGCGAGCAGCTTGTGCCGGTCGAGCGCCTCGACTTGGATCGCCACCAGGAACGTCGACGCGGACGTCGGCTTCCAGCTCACCTCGACGACCCGTTCGCTCTGCTCGCGCAGGTCCTCGGCGTTCGCGCAGTCCTCACGGTGCACGCTCACCCCGCCCGAGCGGGTCACGAAGCCGAACACCGCGTCACCGGGCACCGGGGTGCAGCAGCGGGCCAGCTTCACCCAGACGTCGCTGACGTCCTTGACCACCACGCCGGGGTCCTGCGACGTGGTGCGGTTACGTGGCGGCCGGGTCGCGACGGCCGTCTCGGCGATGTCCTCGACCGCGCCCTCCTCGCCACCGAACCCGGCAACGAGCTTCTGCACCACCGACTGTGCCGACACCGCGTTCTCGCCGACCGCCGCGTACAGCGACGCGACGTCGGCCAGGTGCAGGTCGCGGGCGATGGTCGTGAGGTTGTCGCTGGTCAGCATGCGCTGCAGGGGCAGGCCCTGCTTGCGCATCGCCTTGACGATCGCGTCCTTGCCGTCCTCGATCGCTTCCTCGCGGCGCTCCTTGTTGAAGTACTGCCGGATCTTGGTGCGTGCGCGGGGACTCTTGACGAAGCCGAGCCAGTCCTGCGTCGGGCCGGCCGTGGCCGACTTCGACGTGAAGATCTCGATGACGTCGCCGTTGGACAGTGTGGACTCCAGCGGCACGAGCTTGCCGTTCACCCGGGCGCCGATGCACTTGTGCCCGACCTCGGTGTGCACCGCGTACGCGAAGTCGACCGGCGTCGAACCCGTCGGCAGCGGGATGACGTCGCCCTTCGGCGTGAAGACGTACACCTCCTGGCTGGACAGGTCGAAGCGCAGCGCGTCCAGGAACTCGCTGGGGTCGCTCGCCTCGCGCTGCCAGTCGAGCAGCTGCCGCAGCCAGGTCATCTCGTCGATGTGCGCCGGTGGGCCCACGATCGTGGCGCCCTTCTGCTCCTTGTACTTCCAGTGCGCGGCGATGCCGAACTCGGCCGTACGGTGCATGGCGAACGTGCGGATCTGCATCTCGACCGGCTTGCCGGTCGGCCCGATGACCGTCGTGTGCAACGACTGGTACATGTTGAACTTCGGCATCGCGATGTAGTCCTTGAACCGGCCCGGCACCGGCTGCCAGTTCGCGTGGATGACGCCCAGCGCGGCATAGCAGTCACGGACCGTGTCGACCAGGATGCGCACGCCGACCAGGTCGTAGATGTCGTTGAAGTCGCGGCCCCGCACGATCATCTTTTGATAGATCGAATACAGGTGCTTCGGCCGGCCGGTCGTCTCCGCCTTGATCTTCGCCGATTTCAGGTCGAGCTGGACCCGGTTGGTCACCTGGCGCAGCAGCGCCTCCCGCTGCGGCTGGTGCTCGCCGATCAGCCGGTTGATCTCCTCGAACCGCTTGGGGAACAGCGTGCCGAAGGCGAGATCCTCGAGCTCCCACTTGATCGTGTTCATACCCAGCCGGTGCGCCAGCGGGGCCAGGATCTCCAGCGTCTCCTTGGCCTTCTGCTCCTGCTTGGCGCGGGGCAGGAAGGTCAGGGTGCGCATGTTGTGCAGCCGGTCGGCCAGCTTGATGACCAGCACCCGCGGATCCTTGGCCATCGCGACGACCATCTTGCGGATCGTCTCGGCCTTGGCCGCGTCGCCGAGCTTGACCCGGTCGAGCTTGGTCACGCCGTCGACCAGCAGCGCGACCTCGCCGCCGAAGTCCACCTTCATCGACTCGAGCGTGTAGTCGGTGTCCTCGATCGTGTCGTGCAGCAGCGCGGCCACCAGCGTCGTGGTGTCCATGCCCAGGTTGGCCAGGATCGTCGCCACGGCCAGCGGATGGGTAATGTACGGATCGCCCGATTTGCGATATTGCCCCGAGTGCCAGCGGGCCGCCACGTCGAAGGCGCGCTGCAGCGCCCGGCCGTCCGCCTTGGGATGGCTGGCGCGGTGCGTGGCGATCAGCGGCTCGAGGACCTCGCTGACCTGGGTGCTCTGCCAGGGCGCGTTGAACCGGGCCAGCCGGGCCCGGACCCGGCGTCCGGTGGGCGCGCTGGCCAGCCCGAACCCGCCCGAGGACTCGTCGGGAAACAGCGGCTGGGTCGCCTCGATGTCGGCCACGACCGCGACCTCGTCGACACCGAACACACCGCCGTTGCCGCTTGCACCGCCGTTGCCGTTCGCACTGCCGTTGCTGATGGCACTGCCGTTGCCGAAGGCACTCCCGTTGCCGGTGGTGCCGTCTTTGCCGAGTGAGTTGTCCTTGCCGGGAGCGCTCGGGCGCAGAGCCTCGGCGCGCATCTCATCGGCACCGGACTCCGACTGCGTGTCGGGTCCAGGCCGTGAGTCGTCGGTCGGCTGCACCGTGCCCTCCGTCGGAGGAGCGACGTCGCTGGACACCGGCCTCCTCACACCATCGCCAGGGGCCTCGCCGATCGTCATCGATCGAGAGGATCCAACACCGCCAGGAACACTATGGGTCACCTGGCTAAGAACGTCATCCTACCCGCCTAGTCTTCCCGGATGGCCGGGCCTGAGCCTGCGAAAAGACTACGGGCGGGCGAGCTAGATCGGCATCAAACGGTCAGCAGAGCATGGACCTCGCGGGGCGCCAGCCGCTTGCGACCCTCGAGGAAGGCCAGCTCGAGCAGCACCGTGAAGCCGGCGACCGTGCCACCGGCCCGCTCGACCAGCTCCAGCGCCGCACCGGCGGTGCCGCCGGTGGCCAGCACGTCGTCGACGACCAGCACCCGCTGACCGGCCACAAACGCGTCCTGGTGCACCTCAAGGGTGGCTTCGCCGTATTCCAGGGCATATGACGCCGCGAACGACGCACGGGGCAGCTTGCCGGCCTTGCGCACCGGCACGACGCCGGTGCCGGTCGCGTACGCGATCGCGGCGGCCACCACGAAGCCGCGCGCCTCGACCCCGGCCACCACGTCGACCGAGCTGGCGCCGTAATGCGCGATGATCCCGTCGATCACCTGGTGGAACACCGGCCCGTCCGCGAACAGCGGCATCAGGTCCTTGAACACGATGCCCGGCTTGGGAAAGTCGGGCACGTCGAGCGCGCTGCCGGCGATCAACGCGGCCATCTCTGGCCCGCTGTCCCCGCGCATTTTGTCGGTCTCTGTCGTCACCGCATCAGCCTATCGACGCGGCAGGGCCCGCCACCTCGCGGTGGCGGGCCCTGTGGATAAACCGTCGCTGTGGATATCAGCCCGGACGTCAGCGGCGCTTGCTGCCGCCGCTGGGCCGGTTGCCGCCGCCGGGCCGGCCGCTGCGGTTGGTGTTGCGCTTCGCGGTCGGGCGGGCACCCGGCCGGGGCGACGAGCCCGCCAGCGCCGGCGCCGGGTCGTCGGCCGGCACCGCGTTCGGCGTACGCCCGCGCTCGCCCCGGGCGACGTCGCCCGACCGCGCCGTCGACCGGCGGGACAGCACCCGCGCGTTGTGCGTCTTGATCCGCGGCTCCTGGTCCTTCAGGAGCGAGAGCAGCGGCGACGCGAACATGATCGACGACAGCACGCCGAGGCCCATGCCGACGAAGAGCACCAGGCCGAGGTCCTTCAGCGTGCCCGCGCCGAGCAGGCCGGCACCGATGAAGAGCAGGCCGCCGACCGGCAGCAACGCGACCAGGCCGGTGTTGATCGACCGCATCAGCGTCTGGTTCACCGCCAGGTTGGTGGCTTCGCTGTACGTCTGCGAACTGCCCGCCGTGATCCCCCGGGTGTTCTCCTGCACCTTGTCGAACACCACCACGACGTCGTACAGCGAGAAGCCGAGAATGGTCAGGAAGCCGATCACTGTGGACGGCGTGACCTCGAAGCCGACCAGCGAATACACGCCGGCCGTCAGCACAAGGTCGAGCAGCAGCGACGACACCGCGGCCACCGCCATCCGCCACTCGAAGCGGATCACCAGATAGCCCAGCACCAGCACCAGGAAGATGCCGAGGCCGAGCAGCGCCTGCTGGGTGACCTGCGAGCCCCAGGCCGCGGAGACCCGGTTGTCGCTGATCTTCTCGTCCGCGATCCCGGTGTCGGTGACCAGCGCGGCCTTGACCGCGTCGGCCTGATCCTGGGTCAAAGACGAGGTGCGGATCGTGTACGTCGCGGTGGCGCCCTTGCCGACCTGCTGCGCGATCGACACGTCGGTCTCCGGCACGTTGGCCGAATCGACCGCGCGCTGCACCGCGTTATGCGCGTCGGCCTGACTGCCGACCGACGCCGGCAGGATGAACTGGGTGCCGCCGGAGAACTCGATGCCGAGCTGGAAGCTGCGGATCGCGAAGCTGCCGATCGCGATCGCCACCAGGATGGCGGCAACCGCGAACCACACGTTCCGCCGGCCGATGATGTTGAGGTTGGCCTCGCCCCGGTAGAGGCGATCGGCAAGACCCTTGCTGGCCACGTCAGGCCTCCTTCACGCGCGAGGTGCGCGGCTTGGCCGGCTCCTCGCTTCCGGTGCGGCGCATGGCCCGGCCGAGGCCACTGACCCGCGGCGACATGAACGCCTTGGTGTTCGCGAACAAAGTCATGATCGGATGGCGGAACAGGAACACCACGACGAGGTCGAGAATCGTGGAGAGCCCCATCGCGAACGCGAAGCCCTTCACCGCGCCGATCGACACGATGTAGAGCACCACGGCCGCCATGATGGTGATGGTGTTGGCGCTGATGATGGTACGCCGCGCCCGCGCCCAGGCCCGGGGCACCGCGCTGCGGGCGCTTCGACCCTCGTGGATCTCGTCCTTCAACCGCTCGAAGTAGATGACGAACGAGTCGGCCGCGACACCTAGCGAGACGATGAAGCCGGCTATGCCGGACAACGTCAGCGTGAAGCCTGTCGTGCGGCCCAGGAAGATCAGCGCGCCGAAGGTCAGCAGCCCCGACAGGATCAGGCTCAGGAAGATGACCGTGCCGAGCAGCCGGTAGTAGAAGAACGCGTAGATCGCCACCAGCAGCATGCCGATCGCGGCGGCGAGCAGGCCCGCCTTGAGCTGCGCGAGGCCCAGCGTCGCCGAGACCGTCTGCGTTGAGGCCGCGTTGAACGTCACCGGCAGCGCGCCGTACTTGATCTGGTCGGCCAGTTCCTTCGCGGAGCCCGCGTTGAACTGGCCGGTGATCTGGGAATCGCCACTCAACACGCCCTGGATCTCGGGCGCCGAGATGACCGTCTTGTCGAGCACCACCGCGACGGAGCAGTGCGAGCCGTCGCCGCCGATCACCGAGTTGGCGGCCAGGCAGGTGGCGCCGGTCGCCGGCGTGTAGGCCTCCCGGGTCAGGGCGGTCCACTTGCCCTGACCGTCGCTGGTGAAGTTCAGCGAGACGACCCACTGGCCTTGCTGCGAGTCGAGCTGCGGGCTTGCGGTCTTGATGTCGGTGCCGACCACCTTGGCCACATCCAGGTACATCTTCGCGCCGCTCTCACACGCGACGACCTTCTGCCCCGCCGCGTCGATCGCGCCGTTCGGCCGCTTCGCCAACTGGTCACAGCTGATCGTCGGCACGTTGTACTGCATCTCCGGGGTCAGCGCGTTGACCTCGTCGCCCGTCAGCGTCAGGAACTTCGCGTACGGCACGCCCGCGGTCGGATCGGTGGACAGGTCCGGCGGGTCGGTCAGCTTGCTTGCGGCCGCCCACGCGGCAGCGCCGACCTTCTTGGCGATCGCGGCGCGCGCCGCCGCCACGTCGGTGCTGACCGGCGCAGCCGACGCCGACGCGGAGGGCGTCGGGGTGGGCGTGGCCGCGGCGGGAGCGGACGCGCTCGCGCTGGGGTCGGGCTCGCCGCCGCCCTGGCCGCCGCTGGACGCCGCGGTCGACGGGGCGACACTGCCGGTGGCCGACGGCGCCTTGCTACCGCTCGGCGACGTGGACGGGGCAACGCTGCCGCTGGGCGCGGCGCTCGGGGACGCCGTCGGCGGGTTCGCCGCCGTCACGGCGTTGTCACCGGTCGCCTTGAGGACCAAGCGGAACCGCATCTGCGCGGCCTGACCGACGTTCTTGAGCTGATCCTCTTCCTCGCCGGCGAGGGAGACCACGATGTTGCGGTTGCCCTCGATCACAACCTCGGCCTCGGAGACACCGAGCGCGTTGACCCGGCTCTCGATGATCTTCCTGGCCTCTTCCATGCTGGTCTGCGACGGCGCCTGGCCGTTGATCAGCGAAGCCTGGTAGGTCGCCTGGGTGCCGCCGATGAGGTCGAGGCCCAGCTTGGGGTGCAGGCGGTTGGCGAAGCTGCCAGTGGCGCCGGCGCCGAAGAAGACGAGCAGATACAGGACGACGAAGACCAGGCCGAGCACGGCGAGTTGCCGCCCGGGATGCATCTGTCCCTGTGGTGGTCGTGCCACGGCTTTCGGTCTCCCTTAGTACGGTTTCGACGCCGCGGGGCCGGCGCCGGTGGTGAACATGGGGGCAGGGCAAAAAGAACCGGACGGCCGATCCCGCTCCGCCCGGCGCTGATTATTCATAACAACGGACCGCCCGGCTGCCCCGCCCCGGGTGATCGAGGAATCCCTTGCGGAGTTCAGTCCTTGGACTTGCGTGTTTCGACGACCGGGCTCTCGATGACCGGGCTCTCGACCGGCTCATCGTCAGCGACCTCGGGCTCGTCCTCGACCGTCTCCTCCTCGCGGGCCTCCTGCTTGGCCACGCGGGCGATAGCCGGCCGCGCGAAACGAGCGTTCACACCCGGGGCGATCTCGACAGTGACGACATCGTCGTCGATCGCGACGACGGTGGCGTGCAGGCCGCCGATGGTGACAATCTCATCGCCGGGGCCGAGCGACGACTGCATCGACTGGGCCTCGCGGCGGCGCTTCTGCTGCGGACGAATCATCAGGAAGTACATGACACCAAAAAGCAGGACGATCAGGAGCAGCGGCACTGCACTTCCGCCGCCTCCTGCCTGAGCTGCGACAGACACTAGGAAGACCTTCCCTGGGGCCACCGCCGCTAGTCACGGCGCGTGGCGCGGGCGATATACACAACTCGCTCGAACGGCGGGGAGTCTAATCCCTCTAGCTGGGAAGTCCGAACTTGGCACGCGTCACGTTCACATTACGGGGATGTTTCCGCATCCCGGGCGAACAGGTCGCCCTGAGCCACGCCGCCACGCCCGTCGGTCGGCGGAGTCTTGCCGAGGTGCCGCCAGCCCGCCTCGGTCGCGACCCGGCCACGCGGCGTACGAGCCAGCAGACCGGCCCGCACCAGGAACGGCTCGCACACCTCCTCGACCGTGTCCGGCTGCTCGCCCACCGCCACGGCCAGCGTCGACAGCCCCACCGGCCCGCCCCGGAACGACTCGATCAAGGCCCGCAACACCGCCCGGTCCAGCCGGTCGAGGCCGAGCAGGTCGACGTCGTACACGGTCAATGCGGCCTTGGCAGTCTCCTCGCTGACGATGCCGTCGGCGCGCACCTCGGCATAGTCACGGACCCGGCGCAGCAGCCGGTTGGCGATCCGCGGCGTGCCCCGCGACCGGCCGGCCACCTCGGCCGCGCCCTCCGGAGTGATCGGCACGCCGAGAATCCGCGCCGAACGGTGCAGCAGCGCGTCCAGGTCGGCGACCGAATAGAAGTCAAGATGCGCGACGAAACCGAACCGGTCCCGCATCGGCCCCGACAGCAACCCGGCCCGGGTGGTGGCGCCGACCAGGGTGAACGGAGCCACATCCAGCGGGATCGCGGTCGCCCCGGGCCCCTTGCCGACGATCACGTCGACCCGGAAGTCCTCCATCGCGCTGTAGAGCAGCTCCTCGGCGGGCTTGGCGATCCGGTGAATCTCGTCGATGAAGAGCACGTCGCCCTCGGCAAGGCCGGTGAGGATCGCGGCGAGATCACCGGAACGCTCGATGACCGGCCCACTGGTCGTCCGAATCCCAGACCCCAACTCAGCGGCCACAATGTTCGCCAATGTGGTCTTACCCAAGCCTGGAGGCCCTGACAAAAGGATGTGATCCGGCGGCGTGCCGCGGCCCATCGCGCCCTTGAGTAGCAGCTCCAACTGGTCCCGGACCCGATGCTGGGCGATGAAGTCGGCCAGCCGGCGCGGCCGGACGCTGGCCTCCGCGTCCAGTTCCTCGTCGCCGACGAACGGCGAGACCAGGTCGTCGGCACTCATCGGGTGCGGCCGAGCAGCCGGATCGCCTGGCGGAGCAGGACCGGGACCGGCGGGGTCTCGCCGTCGATGGTCTCGCCGACCGCGGCCACCGCCTGGTCGGCCTGGGTCGCCGTCCAGCCCAGCGCGATGACGCCCTGGCGGACCTGGTCCTGCCAGTCGCCACGGAGCACGCCCGCCCCGCCGTCGGCGCCGCCCAGAACCGGCCCGATCCGGTCACGCAGCTCGAGGACCAGCCGTTCGGCGCCTTTCTTGCCGATGCCGGGGACCCGGGTCAGCGTGGCGAGGTCGCCACCGGCGATAGCCCGGCGCACGGTGTCCGGCTGGTGCACGGCGAGCACGGCCTGGGCCAGCCGCGGGCCGACGCCGCTCGCGGTCTGGAGTAGCTCGAACAGGCTCTTCTCGTCGTCGTCGGCGAAGCCGTAGAGGGTCAGCGAGTCCTCGCGGACCACCATGCTGGTCGCCAGCCGGGCCTCGACGCCGGCCTTGAGACCGGCAAGCGTGCCGGGGGCGCACTGGACCTGCAGGCCCACCCCGCCGACCTCGATCACGGCGTTGTCCGGGCCGATCGCGGCCACCAGGCCGCGCACACTGGCGATCATTGTCGCGTTCCTCCATTGTTCGCGGCCTCGGCTGCGGGCACCGGGCTGGCCGGCGCGGTGACGCTGGTCTTGCCGGCCGATTTGGCGGCCACGGCGCGGCGGGCTGGTGAGGCCGCCGGAGCTTGCCGAGCCTCCGGACGGGCCGCCGCGGCCTGCCGGGCTGCCGCGACCGCCGCGGCCTGGCGCGTTGACGCGGCTTTGCGGGCTGATGCGACCGCGGCGGCCTGCCGGGCGGCTGCGGCCTGGATCCGGGCGCGGGTGCCGCCGCGCCAGATGTGGCAGATGGCCAGCGCGAGGGCGTCGGCC
>Ga0307515_10013837_pt1 | contig 15031 bp, 10 predicted proteins | sample 17_EM_MG_FD_194513 | JGI IMG/M metagenome (GOLD analysis project Ga0307515, IMG submission 194513) | Populus trichocarpa ectomycorrhiza microbial communities from riparian zone in the Pacific Northwest, United States - 17_EM | ecosystem: Host-associated > Plants > Roots > Unclassified | place... | reverse complement strand
TATAACCTCCAAGGGGGGGGGGGGCAGCCGTGGAAACCGCTTGCCTTCAAGGCTGAGAACTTCCATCTATCTTCCGTGATGGTATACCTGCGAGAAGATCGCCAGGCGTCAGGAGGACTCTTAACCGACGGAGGATCCAGTTGTGCCCCGGTAGATCCATTACTCGACGTTGAAACCTGGTGCAGATGACGATGGCGGTGGTCAGAGGAAGGAGATGTAATTAATAAAACACCCTCGATGACAATCGCAGTGATTCCGGAGATTAGTTTCTGCTGGGTCACTTGGGGGTCACTGGCGTGCTCACAGTGATCGGTGCATTTCGTCTCTCGCTCCCCTCTCGCCATGGTATCTGGTGTGTCGGATGAAGAATGTCTATATGGTTTCTGTGCTGTGCGGTGCAGAACCGTCAGACACCGTTTTCCCCTGTATCCTGTCCAAGGGAATATCACCCTCGAGACCCAGTAGACACGTCTGGTGTAACGCAGGCACGTCCGCGCGCCGGAGTCGCGGGTCCAAGGAAATGCTAGGATCTGGGTCGGCCAACGGCGAATAACCCTTGGGATGGGTAATTTCTCGTCCAGGCGAGGTCAAGGGAGCATCTCAGGTGCATATATTCACTCAACCGGAGCGTTCATACGTTATGAACGAAATCTGAATGTTCGAGACTTCGGTAATAATCTGCGGATCCTAGCCCCACCCCTGGGCCAGCTTCCGTCCCCCAACTCAAGGGCCATTTCAAGATGTCCTCATTTGTGGCTCCGTTCGCACCGCGAACAAAGGGCAGCTTTGGCTTTGTGGGTCCACAACCCCGGTTTCCCCCGTACCTCCAGAACAAAAATCATGTCCGACGGGGTGTTCAAGAAATCACCTAAACCCAAACTTCCCCAGCAACACATCTCTCTGGGAATGATGATTCCTTCCAACGTTGCTGTTGGGCCATTTGGCTTCCGAGCAGAACTGACCGCCACCGCCAAAAGTGAGTGGTGACATTCCTATCGTGATTTGGAATCGGATGAACCTGATTCGACTGTGGCGCTAGACAAGAAGGACTCCAGAACTTTACGGATCGTATCTCAGGAAAATGAGAGCGAAGTTCAAGGGCTTGCCGTCACAGAAGTCTCGACTCCAGACCCTGTGGTCGGTGGCACTGAACAAGGGAACAACTCTACAAGTGAGCGCTTCTGATGCTTGCGATTTGGCCCGCGTTCATATCTCGATGCGCCTGCACATCAGAAGAGGATACTGGTGTCACTGGAGAGGGAGGAGACGAGCCAGCAGAGGCGTCGAGGGGTACGTGTCGATATCGTTGTAGCGACCGCTCTTTGTTAACGTCTATCAGATGCGAAGGGTGACTGGGCGAACACGGCACTTGGGGTCGGCAGAATTGTCTTCGATGTCGCACAGGGGGCTGCGGAGGCGTTCGGTCCTCTCAAAGCCGTCCTGGGTACCATCTCCGCCATTTATGAACAATACGAAGTTTGTTTGCGACCATTCGCTCAAGATACTTTCCTGACGAACCCGTCTGCAGGAAACAATTGCCGTCCGGAAAAAGATCCAAGACCTTTGCTCACGCATAGCTGCGCTGGAGGCGATTTTCAGAACACCTACGAATGATGTGGCAGAGAAGGAGCGCCGGGATGCACTATTACGGTATGCCATTGTCCCCCTTTTAGACTCGGTGCTCAACTCCTTCGAGCAAATTCAAGGACATCGAGGGACAACTGCGGTCTCTGTCTGAGAAGCCAAGGCTGCAGCAATTTGCTGACCACGCTCAAGACGACGAAGAGGTTTCTGGGCTTCTCGAGGATCTACGGGAGACAATCTCCGACTATCAGGTTCGTTTGTGACCATGGAACTGTTCTCGATGTTGACAAGGATGTAGATGGTGCAACAAATGGCAATATACGATCAACTGATAGTGAGTGTTCCTATCTATTTCGTACCCGAAACAACCCGGTAACCTCTCTCGACAGGACGCAGGTTGGAAAAATTTCCGCTTCCTACAACGTTCACCTAACGCAATCTTTCGACAGCTGAGACGGTCACCCTCAATAATTTCCGCTGTGCGCAGGCAGCCGAATATCGGCATGATGACCGTAATGGTTGTCTAGATGGAACCCGCGTATCCGTCCTGGACGAGATCGAACTCTGGACAAGGGATTTTGACAAGCCTCCCGTCTACTGGCTGAACGGGTTGGCTGGGACAGGGAAGAGTACCATCGCACAGACGATTGCGGAGAGGGTGTTCGCAGCCAGACAGCTTGGTGCCTCCTTCTTCTGTTCGCGAGACTACTCGGACCGGAGCAACCTCCACTTCATCTTTCCCACCCTCGCCGTCCAGCTCGCGCGCAAGTACACCGAGTTTCGATCAATCTTCATCCCGCTGGTTCGATCGGATCCAGGAATCGCTCATGAATCCCTGTATAACCAGATGAAAAAACTTATTGTCGAGCCCCTCGAGGAATCCGCCATTTCGACGGTGATCGTGATCGATGCTTTGGACGAATGCAAGGATGAGAAGCCGGATTCAGCGATCCTGTCCGTACTCGGGCAGTTTGTATCCCAGATCCCGAAGGTCAAATTTTTCCTTACTGGTCGCCCGGAGCCACGGATTCGGGAAGGTTTCCGTCTCTATCTGCCGGCAGACACAACGGACGTGTTCGTCCTCCACAACGTTGAACCGAACCTCGTCAGCAACGACATACAGCTATTCTTCAAACAGAGTTTCCTGGAAATTGCAAATCGTCGGAGTGGGCTGGATGGGTGGCCGACAGGGGAGCAGCTGGACCGTCTTTGCAAGAGGGCAGCGGGACTATTTGTCTATGCAGTGGCAACTGTAAAGTTCGTCGATCGCAAGGGCGGCAATCCCAAGAGGCAGCTAGATCGGCTTCTGCGGTCACCGGGCAGTTCTTGCGAGGGAAAAATCAAGTTCAAGGCGGGCACGACCTTGGATTCGCTCTACACCTCAATCCTTCAGGAGGCTTTCGACGGCAAAGACGCGGAGGATGATTGTATGGCCCGTTCTGTTCTTGGCGCTGTGATCCTCGCCACGAATCCACTTTCTCCATCCGCTATTGCTACGCTTCTGGGCTTCGATATCGATGATGTACTCCCCCTCCTATTGTCGGTTGGTTCGCTCCTTCTCCAGGTGGACATCGATTCTCCCGTTCGGCCCTTCCATAAATCCTTCCCCGACTTCATCACCAATCCAACCCGGTGCATCAACGAGAGGTTTCATGTCTCTCCTCCCATCCACCATCCAGAACTTCTGGTGGGCTGCCTCAACCTAATGAATCAAAAACTGGAGAAGAAGAATATGTGCGAGCTCCCGGATACCGTTAAAAACTCCGAGGTCGGCGACTTGGATAAGAAGATCGAGCGACTGGATCTCGCTTTGCGATATGCCTGCAAGTCGTGGCACAGACACCTAGTTGATGAAAACGTCGCCCGCACACCCGCAGTCACTTCCGCTCTCCGTCCCTTCCTAGAGAAGAAGTTATTGTTCTGGTTGGAAGTCCTTAGCGTCCTCGGTGCAGTAAGGGAAGCAATTGATGCATTGGAGGTGGCTGCAAGATGGTTGGAGGTGCGTCGAGTCTCCACGCTTGGAGTTCTCCTATAGTTTACTGAGACGGGATCCAGGAGCCGCCAACTCTTGACCTCGTCAATGACTGCTTCCGTTTCGTAACCGGATTCTTCGAGGTCATCAGCACATCCTCTCCACACATTTACCACTCAGCCCTCCTACTATCCCCCCAAGAGTCGCTCGTGCGAAGATTATACGAATCGCATGCCCATCCCTTTACTAGAATTGCACGTGGGGTGCCGACTTCGTGGGAGCCCAGTATCGCAACCATGACGTTCCTCAGTAAGGTCGATGCTGCTGCGTGGTCACCATGCAGTGGGTTGATCGCGATCTCCCGGGACGGATATCCCCCGACGATAGAAATTCTGGATGCAACGACCCTCGCGCCGCTCACCGTCCTCGACTCCCCCTGGGATGACGTGGGTTATGCTAATTTGCTCGCTTTCTCCCCGGACGGTTGCCTGCTAACGTGGTTTGGTGGTGGTGACGAGGCATCTGAACCGGTGGATTTTATCAATTGGGACGTTCGGACGGGTGTTCCAGTCAGCACCAACTCCATAGAACGACAGGGAGAGTCCCATGATCGCCCCTCGGTCGCGTATTCCGCATGTGGAGCGATGTTTGGGGTTTTATTCACTTCCACCATCTCCACCTACGATGTTTTCTCCGGCACCCGCATATATTTCCATTCGGTCGAAGAACCAGTCCTCGACCAGATCTGGACCCATGGTAATTGTCTTCGATTTGCTACTGCAAAGTCAAAGTCCATCACTATATGGGAAATTGGATTCACCTCAACACATGCGCCGACAATGGTCGAGTCTTTGTATGCTCCAGACAGCTTTCTTTGTCCGGAAGGATTTTTACTCCACCCCATCCTCCCCCGACTCGCCTCCCATGCTATTCATGAACCTCATGTATGTGGTACTCAAGATTCCGAAACCCTCTTGGATTCTTTGAGGTCCTCGGATGGGTCTACGTCCTTCTCCCTCGATGGTCGCTTCTTCGCACGTATGAGCACTCAAGAAGAACATAGTTCAGAAATTGAACTATGGAAGGAGTCTCACGCCAGTTATACCCCCCACCGAACGCTTATATCCGACTTCAAGTTTCCCAGACCACTTATCTCCCCGAACGGGAGGTCAATCATCGCATTCGGTGATGCGGGGATTCAACTATGGCATACAATGGATTCCGCCACCTCCACCTCCACTATTCCGACTCGGGATTTCCAGAACAAATACAGAGACCTTGTTCTGGCATTCTCTCCGGATGAAGGGTTGGCAGCGGTCGTGCGGATGGGGTATGGGACGATCACAGTTGTGGACCTCGAGTCTGGCATCCTACTACTGACCATTGACGCGAGCATGGTGGTTTTTGGTTTGGGGGTTGCCGGGAACAGCATTGTCGCCGTCGGTGACAAAGGGATCGTCACTTGGAACCTACCCGCAGGGGACCGTATTCCAAACCTCACAGCGGATATTACCAACAGTGTTCGGACCATAACGCTCAATCATGGATGGTCCGAACACCCCGAGATAACGACAACCATATCGGTGTCCCCCGACCTGCACCGTATTGCCATCGTGGATGGAATCAACAACGGACGTTCCCACTTGTTGTACCTTTACGACGTGCCTACCGGGGAGCAGCTTGGGTCTGTGCCTGTGAAACTGGGCGTCATCCCCTGGTTCACTCCAGACGGGTGTGAAGTTTGGTGTGGGAGAGCTCTCGGTGAGGTGGATAGGTGGAAAATTGTTGAGGATAGAGAATCCGGCATCACAAAGCTGGAACATCTAGGACTGACTACGCACCGGCCAAAGGGACTCCCCTGGCAACCTCGTGGCTACCAGGTCGCGGAGGATGACCAGTGGATACTCAGCTCCAGTACCGGGAAGAAACTATTTTGGTTACCTCCTCGTTGGAGGTCGTATAGGCGGTGTGAGGTGTGGGGTAGGCGGTTCCTTGCGTTGGTGCATGACGGACTACCAGAGGCTGTGATTCTGGAGTTAGAGTGACTTACCGCCGACATTTCCTTCCTCCCCTCGTCCGTCCCATCTCTGCCCTCCACTATCCACTGCGTTTCATTCAAGCCTCGGACATCGGTATCACAGTAGCCATGTATTTTCTTCGCGACCTTTACTGGTATCTATGTACGGATACCTGTTGGTTGTTCCAATGAGCCGCACGGGGGAAATTTCCGGATCACGGAGTTGACCACCAACTTCTCAAACCCCCAGAAAATCGACGCTCTTGATTGTCAAGGCTGCTCACCGTTTATGTGTACTTCGAACCGCAACACAAGCGGGTGAGAATCTCGCCTCTCAGAGGCAGAGATAGCGAAGGCCTCCGCTACGTATTGCAGCAGCAGGGTCGCCGCTTCCCCGAACATTTATTCCCGCACACGTTCAGGGACGCCCGGCGAACCAATGAACACGGTCCTAAGGTTCGTCCGCAAGGCAGGACAAAAATTGCCACCACCTTTGTCTCCTTTGTGTCAAACTATTTGACGGATGGCGGTCAATTGAAGATTGTACACGATCCGACAACGAGACGAGACGAAAAGCTCGAGACCTCTGTCATCAGCCCGTTCGGGGCGTCGAACGCGAACGCCATTTCAGTATAGCCCGTCAAGTTCACGCGATAGGGGGGAGTGATGCTGTTCCCGATGCTACGATTCTGAACACGAGACGGCTGGCGAGATGTCGCTGCAAAGACCTCAAGATCCTTGTAGAGCTTTCTGCCAGGGAAAGAGGGTCGACTTTATGCGCAAATGTAAAGATCGCAGGTGATGCGTTAAGGGCTCGTCGGGGGATCAGTTTAATCCTCAACGAAAGAAGATCAATCATGGTGTTGGTCGAGAGGAGGGTTTGTATGGCATCGGGTTGACGGTCCTGAAAAGTCCCAAATTTCGGGTCCGTAGGCGTAATACCTCCCAGGTGGGCATAATGGTCAAAAAGCCTGCTCGGGCGTCAGAATCTGCAAAAACCGATTCAAGAGAAAAACAATGGAGAGATTCGTTCTTACCTCCATCTGCGAATCACACGAATACAACCCAACGCACCTACACCCACTGAATTGGTATAGGCAGCGTCGGTGGGAAATTGAGTACAATCTCAGAATGAGGTAGGCGAGGGCCGTGACAACGACGGCAGAGTAGACGGCACCGGAAGCTCCAAGTGAGGGAAGAATGGTTTCCTTGACGGAAGTCGAAAGTGACAGTGGTGGGGGGTTGATCTAACGCCGGGTCCACTCCTCCGCGGAGGGATTGTGCTTTGCGGTATCTCGTAGTTGGGCTAACACCCGTGCCGGAGGGCTCAGTGTTGATGGTTGCCCTGACCCTGACCCGCATTATCCCGCAAAGAATCAAATCCGTCGAAAATGATGATTGGGAGAAGGTCACGGACACAATCTCACTTTCCAGAGAAATCTTCGATTTTTCAGGTAAGCAGTCCCCCCTTCCCACTTCGTTACGCTTCTAACCTCGATGGCACCTCACCAGGAGCCATGCTCAAGAGCGATAGTTGACCAGGAAACGGTCCGAAGGGACAATGCCCCGGCTTTACATAACCGCTTCAAGTCTCTCTTGCCCAACAGAACTTTTATCTTTGTGCTGCTTCAGTGTATGATACAGAACGCTTTGAAAGTTATGCGATGGGGCGGATACCAAAAGCTACGCCTGGTGCGGTCGGCGGATCATCGCAACCGGGTGTTATACGGGCGCTTCTTTTATTGACCCTTGTCCCCCACGTTTGAACTCCCCAGTGACGTTGGTGTTGACCGTGAGCTGTCAATTCTCCTCGCACCCCAGCCAACTCGTTGGAAATTTCTTCTGGATTCAAGATGCACCGTTGCCTTAGTGTGGATGAGATCTTGGGGCTTCTGGCATGTGAACTCGTTGCGTCGGGAGCAAAGGCGGCTGCCGCCGCGGAAGACCCTCTTTTGGATGCGTTATGGGAGACACAGAATCGATTGACTCCGCTGCTTGACTGTTTTCCGCAAGACGTCTGGGACGAAGGGAGCGAAAGTTTTGTGAGTCATTCAGTGGTGGACATTTTCTCTGCTCTCACCGTTTTGATTGGAAAGTCTTTCAAGAGAATCCCAACAAGGGCAGAATGGACTGCTTTCAGAAGATATGCTCGGAGAATACAGACTCCTATAGTGGATACCTCCGAGGATCCTGTGGCTTCTGATATGCTCCTGACGCTGCAGCTCCGTACCGCCAACGAAGCCTTCCTTCCAAGGCTGAAAACCTTCCAGTGCGAGGAAGCCACGGAGACGTTCATCCCCTTCATCCCGTTATTCCTCTCTCACGATCGAAATCAACGTCGATCTCGCTAAAGACTCTCCGTTTGTGACGGTTGCATCCATGATCAGCGGGTTTCCAACATTGTGCCCTGACCTGGCGCGTATTACCCTCCAGAGCCTACCAAGAGATTCTGGCGCTGTTTCGGAGATGTTACTTGCCTGCAACCGAGATTCTCTCCGAACACTCCGGGTGGATTCTCCGTTGACAGAGGAGGCACGAGAAATTGTGTACAAACTTCCTAGACTGACCGACCTGTGGCCATGGGCGATTATCGAGGAATCCACATCGTTGCCCACGGTGACACTCCCGGATCTCACCGCGATCGGCGTCGAGTTTGGGGACGACCTCAACTTGCTGCGAGGGTTCCGCGGGGTAAAGTTTGAAAAGTTGGAGTCCGTCACGTTCTGGTCTTACTCTGACCCCGATGGCGGTTTTCCCGAGGCGTTCGAATGCGTTGCACTCGCCGCATCGGCCCAGAATACACTGTCAACGTTCAGTTATCTCACCTCACGCTCCTGGGATCCAGATGATCGCTCTCTCCTTTCGTTCAAGCAGCTATAAGAACTCGAGATAGATTTCTCCTGTGGTGAAGGTTGCTCTTCGAGGGTGGACGGCGATATCATCATCAGCCTAGCGCGAGCAATGCCAAAATTGGAGATCCTTCGACTTGGTGGGGCGTCATGCGGAACGGCCACTTATGCCACGGTCGATGGACTTATCGGCCTCGCTTCTTGCTGCCCCAACCTCTCCAAGCTTCGTATCCATTTCCAAGCAAGCAGCTTAGTCGACGCGGCGGCTAGGGCATTGTTCGGCGGAAGGAATGCGCTCTGACGGATCTTGCGGTTGGAGATATCCCCATCCCAGCGGAATCTGGGTTGACGGTCACCTTAGTCCTACTCTAAATTTTCCCTCGTATACTCAACGTCGAGTACATCAATCAGGAGTGGGAGACGGTAGCAGACACCATCGAGCGTTTCGGGCAGATTGGTGCGTTCGTACGTCGCTCAGGTAAGACGGGCCCATCACGCATTCATTTGCCTTATGATAATGATTCTGCCCTAGCAATCGACGAGGGACACTTGCCGGAGGGTAGCCAGGCATAACGGACCACCCTAGCAATTGACGAAGGACACGTAGCCAGGCGTAACAGCACCGATTTTAACCCTAGAAACACCGAAACCCCTGTCATGACTTGGGACACACTTCAATGTAACGGAAAAACACTATCATTCGATGCAAAACCAAATAGAGTGAGCTACTAGCGCTACATATGATACAGAGACGGGAAAATGAGGCACAGGAAATAATCTACGAACGCTCGCCGCGCAACCGTCGGGCGAGAGTGAGATCCTCGTCACGAGCTTGGCGTGGATTACAGCTGGGTTCGTGTCGTCGAAAAGAAAAACGAGTTAAGCCTCGGCGGCCTCCTGCAGAGTCATGACGGCAGACGATTGAAAACGGAGGTCCGTCTTGAAGTCTTGCATAAATAGCATGGCTATCGAACCGGATCAGTTCCCCCGTTGTCTCGGTTGAATCCAAATTGTGCTCCGCAATCCAAAGATGTATACTACAGGAGGTAAGATGATGCCAGGCGGTGGCGGAGACGACACCCTCACGCCATTTAGCGACCGGACACTGGTTATTGGGGTTTTCGAGACCACAGATCTCTCCGTACATTCCATAAAGCACGCTCAGACTCTGTATACCGGGCCATAGTACGTACAATAGACACTCTCAGAAACCGTGGTCTCCCACAAAAGGACGGAGAAGAAGTTCCAGGGCGAGAACTGATTGCCTGAGGCAAAAAAGTGGTGGCGTCAGAACGAAAGGTACTGGGTGGGACAAACAGAAACTTACAGTGGCGAGAGGGACTCCGAAGGCGATTGCCCTGCCCGCACCTGATCGCATATCTGTTGGAGTTTGTTCTTGTGCGCCTGACAGTACTCGTTTGAGCAGGTGAGTGTCTTGCACAAGTCTTCAAACCTCGGGAAAGCTGACGGTCGTCGCGAGAGTAACTTGAGGGTCACTTCTTCAATGTCTCCCATTGACTCGAATATCGGCAGGCTGGACCACATGGCAACCATCCAGGCCCCCAACTTCTCCCAGTCCTCGGCTTCCTTGAGTGATCTCATCACTTCCATGTCGCGAGATTCAAGATGCAAGAAATGTTTTGAAGCCACCAATTTGTCCAGCAAGTGCCAGTAATGAGGGGACAAACTCTCGAGCCCCGTTGGAGAACGCATCACCCCTACCAACACCAGTGCCCATCTTTCCCTGTCCACCACATCGTCTGCATCAATGCCGAGATGGTTCAACCAGCGGATAGTATCCAACCCAGATGCTTCAAGCTCATTACGCCAGATGTGCTCGATGGTCCGGATACTTGTCTGCCATAACCTCGGAGAGAAGGGCGCGACCCTCTCCAAACGCTTGGCAAGATAGCGTGCACATGAACCAGGCGGTGTACTGCCAACGCCGGTAGTCCATATGCACAGGGCATCCGCAATAACTTCATCATCGTCACTTGAGAATGCGGTATCGAAAACCCACTTGTGATGAGAGGTGTGATCCAAATGTAGGACTGACTGGTCACGGCTGGGTGTGTCACAGCGGAATCCAACCTCGAGGGTTATGGAGAGGAGATGCGCATACATAGAGGGAGTCAAGTGTTGTGGGCGTCCACGGGAGTGATAGGAGGTGGAATCCAAACGGACTGGATCATGGCTAGGTCCAACTTCAGAGAATTCCTCCTCAGCGTCCCCAAACCAGAAATTAACCGGGTCTTGTGGTCGAAGCCGTTTTTGCAATAGTAGAATATACCGTTGTGTGTACGACGCGTCGATGGTTGTTTCGCTCGGATCGTGTCTTCCCGCCGCCTCGGAGATTGCGGAACACCACTGGTAAGCCATCGGAGTCAAATGCGCAGGCCGTTTCTCCCATGCTGCCAAAAACTCCAGGAGGTAAATGAAATGGTGGAGACAGCTTCTGTCAGCGATACCATTCATCACTCTTGTTGACAAGTGAGAGAGGATGGTTTCCAATGAATCACTGGCGTACACAACATTGAGCAGACTGAAAAAAAGGACAATAAGACCACGGCGTACGATTTGTCAACAGCCCAGGAGGTTCCCTCCTCAACATACCCACCCAGGAACATATCCCAGATGAGAAGGATGTTGGCGATCATAGGTCGGTGATCGGTGACAGCTGCACTGAGGTAGGATTTGTAGGATTTCAGGGTCGGGTTTGTGCCGGCGCGGGTCAAATCCACAAACAGATTTGACATCCACAGCGAGTGAGCATGGGTATTTGTGTCCCCGCTCGGAAAGTCAAGGATCGGTCCGTGGGCGCCAGAGTTGTGTTCGAGCATCCGAATAACGTGGTGAAGGTCAGGATCGGTGTGTTTGAATGATCTCGAGGAAATGGCCAGAATGGGATACTTGGAAGCGCACTCACGGGATTGAGTCCTTGCCCTCATGTTGACTTGGAGGATAGCCCGTGCCGAGAAGTATGCCCGGTCCCTCATCCCAGGATACAGCTGCTTGGTCGAGTCGAAACAGGCCTCGAAGGTCGAAACGATCAAATCATACGGCGGGTCGTGGTTGGAGTTGCCATCGAACCATCGGATGGTCCCCGCAAGACGTATATCGGAGTCGATGGCTTCGGGATCAGTGATGTTCCGGAGAACCCAGCACGCACAACGCACATGATCCGTGTTCCGTTTCCGAAGGGCTTCCAGGTTCCGTACATGCACTCGCAGTCCTAGATTGTCCCGATGCGCACGTGGCTGATGGTTCAAGTCCTTAGTGGTGAGCGGGAGCAGTACTGCACGCCCGAATCTTCGAATATCTTGGGCCAGTCTCTGCTTCGCATTCCCGAACGCTCGGTCGATCCGAAGAAGAAGAATGACGGTCTGGTGTCCGACCTTCGTAGACATGCTGTGGATGCAAGACATGACGAGGGATGGCGAAACCTCCCAGGACGATGGGTGTCGCATGATGTCGTAAACGAAGTTGGATGCCGAAACGAACCCCTGCCGTGTGTCCATCCAAGTGGCATACATGAGGGAGACGACATTGGGCAGAGACAGCCTCGCCGCCAATCTCCGGGTCTTCCTCCGAGCGGTGTAGACGAGCGAGATGACGTTGGATGGAGACAATAATTTCCGGACCATCCCACTGTCTCTGAGATGTCGGAGACCTATCGACGCCGGTGTCTGGAACGGACACTCGTACGATGATGTCCCGGCAACTACAATCCCGATGTAGAACAGGATGCCGAGAACGGTGAAGGAGATGACGACGCCCGCAACGGAGGTGTTGATGGACCACATGTGTCGTGACAGCCCGCAGGTGAGGAGAAGAAGGGCGATCTGGAGCATGATGGGAAGACTCTCGATGAATAGCCGGAATGGCCATTTCTCCAGGCCATCGAATTTGCGCTGGCGGTCGCCACAGCGTTCGATCATCGATCCACCAGTGTGCCGAAGGTACCGGTTCAGCCACTGCTTTCCCAGCATCGCGACGAATGCGGCCAGCAGCGACATCAGAAGACTTGCATACAGGAGGTCTGAGGTTGTGATGATCTCTGTGGGGGGACCGTTCCACGCTGGGGGAGCGGCGGGGTCTTCGCCTGGAACGATGGATCGGTTGAGGCTGAGGAGAATTGCGCGGAGGTAAGCTTCTGAGCGTTCGGCGGAGTCTGGCTGGAGCTTGGGCTGGACGTCGATGACGAAGGCGGAGCTGACCGCTGAGAACAGACCAGCCTGATAACGCGGTCAACACAATACAGTGATAAAAGGGACGCAGAAACGCACGAAAATCAAGGTGGTGTTGAGATCCTCGTTGTATTTCTGCATATATTCGGTGTCGTACTCCATCGTCTCTCGTTTGTACATGGTGTAGAAATCAAGCTGTGGGTCGTCGTTCTTGATGGGTTGGAGGTACATTCGGAGAGCCTCTTGGATGCTGTGATAGAGTTGGTTTGTTGGTCCCTGCAATTGATTCCGCATCTCTAAAACACACCATCGAGGGTCGACATTGACCGGCTTTGCATCCTCCTCGCCGCTCATCGTAGTGTCCGTCCAAGGGGATGGATGGGAGAATGGAAGTGTTCGAGGTGAAAGGAGGAGAAAGGTTCGAGAGGCGAAGAAATGAATCCGTCACCCCAGATATGTCAAGCGACGAACGATAGATTGTAATGCTTCCGTGGCCAGCGGGTCATTTATACCACCACATCGTGTGTCGTAGATACGATTCCTAATAAAATTGACACCACTGCCTCATAACCTTTACCATGCGGCTGCGACCCTATATGAGAATCGGCCAACCCCACGATCCCAGCCTGAAGTCGCAAGCCGTTACAGCCCTCGAAACTTGCGAATATCTTACACCCGGATTGTAAGATCATACCCGCTCAAGGGAATCTCACCAATTCTCGCGTGGGCTCACAATGGGGCATAAATTGATGCGATGTTTATGAAACCTCGAAATCTCGCAGTCGATTGTAACTATTTTGGAATTTCGGAAGTTGGGGTGGACTCGTAACCCCTTACAACAAAGACGAGACCATTATGACTCTTCCGGAACCTTATACTTAACAGATTCCAGCGGTTTAAAAGCCATTGCAAGGAATCCAACAAATTCGTGACGTTCCGAGGTGGGAACGCGTAGACAGAAGGCATCCCCGCGATGGTCGCAGTTTACGGTCTGAGAGCCCCAGCCGACGGGCATGCGCCACCTGTGCTTGGATTCACCCTCGGGGCAGACTAGAATGTATACGACTTTGACTGTGGTATTGGGGCTCTTCCGATCAAGAAGGCCGCGTACACGGCGTATGATTTTGCGGATGACGCGATAGCCCTCGGCCGATCCTCGATGATCCCCGGAGGTCGTAATCTGGAAAATAGAGATTATGGCGGTGCGCCAGCTGAGATCAATGGTGAACGAGTCAAAGAGAGGGTTATTGGTCGCGGTTGGGATGTAATATCTGTTGCTGTCAAGCGTTACATCACTGAGCCTTTCGGCGAAGTTGATTCGTACGGCAGTCCTGGTGTTGATGCGTAGTGACGCGAGAGGCAACCGCCGGGTGTCAGAGGTAGAGGAGAAGGTAGGAGGATTACAGTCGTCAGAGGCCATGCGAATAGGCTGCGGGATGGGTCCATCTGCTGACCGCCAGCCGTTAGAGAACATGCGATGGACGATCGCCTCGAAGATGCATCCCGCCATAGAAGAGCTCTCTGGGATCTTGTGGAGGAGGCCGTACGTCTCACGGACGTGTTTATCCTCTTCCAACCGTATCAATTCCACCACTTGCTTCCCGATTTGATTGGATTTGGAGCTGATCGTCCAGATGTCGTGATTGAGTGAAGTTTGGGTGGGGTACACGGCGACCACCCTATTCGAGAAATCGTCGAGTTGACACTTGTCAGAGAACGTTTCGACGAGGGATTTTAGTTTGGAATAATCGAGTTTCTTCACCGCAGTATCGTGCAACTTCCTCGTCTGATCGAGATGGAGGACGCCGTTGTACACGTCACGAGGGGCGAAACCGAACTCGTCGATCGCATTGCGCACCAAGATCCCGAGCGCATTGTCCATCGCAGCATTATCCACCGAGGCCTGTGACTGGCCTGCTTCGTTCATGATTTCGTCCTGATCTGTGGCCGATGCTCCGGCGTCGTTGTCCATCTCGTCGCGATTCTCCTCCGCCTTCATCGCCTCCTTCCTCTTCCTCTCCGTCTGGAGAACCTCCAACGCAGCGCCTATCTCCTGGTCATCCGTGGTAGGGAACATCGGCTTATCAAAGTGCGAGAGGGACTGCCTCAGTCTGCTTCGAAACGCGTTATACCCGGGCCGAAGGCACAAACTGCGGCAAAGGAGAAGGACAATCAGCAACAGACATCTATCGAACGATACTGCCAGAGAGGGAGAACATGCTAAAGGCGCACCCGCTCATCAGCTCCTCCTCACTCCATAGAGGCATCCCCAACATAGGGGCCCCATTTTGCTTACTCCACGACTTCCATCGAGCGGGATTTTGAGAAGACGCCTGGATCGGCCAGATGCTTGGTTCACTTGGGATGGGTGGCTCCTGGCTCTGGTAGTCTACGTCGATCAACGCCCATATGGGACAGTACC
>Ga0307515_10013836_pt1 | contig 15031 bp, 17 predicted proteins | sample 17_EM_MG_FD_194513 | JGI IMG/M metagenome (GOLD analysis project Ga0307515, IMG submission 194513) | Populus trichocarpa ectomycorrhiza microbial communities from riparian zone in the Pacific Northwest, United States - 17_EM | ecosystem: Host-associated > Plants > Roots > Unclassified | place... | reverse complement strand
GGAGGCAGAATTACTTTTGAATTCCGGAGGCAAAAAAATGTTGAGTTAACTATTTTCCCTGTAGCTTAATTTGTATAATTTATCGATTAACATTTTATTGTATTCTCTTCAACATCAGTTTTCTTATGCTTCCACAAAAACCAAAAATATTTTGAGTGATTACATAATTGATAGTGAAAATGATGGTTAAAATTCAGGGTTGCGCACAAGTCCAGGTTAATCAAATTCACTTTGAGTTGACTGACAAGAGCATCGCTTAACATCACAGGTTTACTAAATACTTGTTTGATATTGTGTTTTCAAATGTATTTAGGTGTGTTTTAAAAGTATGTTTGATTTGAAAAAACATTAAATTAATATTTTTTAGTGTTTTTTAATGATTTTAATGTGCTGATATTAAAAATAAAAAAATCTAAAAAAATCATTTTAATACATTTCTAAACAAAAAATACTTATAAAAAAAACAAAACAATATGCATCAAAATACCGAATATGCACCAAGGTATTTAAGAAGACTTAGTCTTCCCTTAACAAATAGAAACAAAATACGTACAAATCAAAGAGAAGAAAACTATTATTGCGCCTTTCGTGCTAATACAACGACAACATAGGGTATATGCTTATCTTAATCCACTCTCTTTTATTAAACAAATCGAACCCATTATCTTGTCCAAATTAATAAAAAAATATCTCAGTAAATCTAAACAAGTGCCATGGAGAAAGTATGGACCACATCAAAGAAAAACACACCATCACTTCCGTGTGAAGGTCACCAATGGTCGATGATCTCTTCGAATCTAGCATTATGTTGCATGTTCGCTCACTCTTTGAGAAACCACTTTTTTTCTCAAAGTGACTTGAGATTGTTGCAACCATTTCCTGTCCTCCATGGAAATCCAATTGAAAGCTTCATGCTTTAATTAATTAATTGAACCCGCCTCGAGCACCACGAATATTTTAGACACTAAATAGCCAAACAAATTGAGGTTCCCATGTGATTGATAGCGATCCCTTTTGGAATCATTTTTGTCTCTTGATCCCCTCGACTGCTTATATGACCTCCTCTTTCAAAGTTTAACACTAGTAATGCAATTTGCTAGTTCATATTGTCAACCATTTCTTCTCACATTTTCTCGTCTTAATTAATTTAATTCAGGCCTGTTAATTTATTTTAGTAAACCCTGATTTGCTCCTTAATTGATTCATTATTAAATTTGATGGGGAAACTGATGCCAGCCTCGCTAATCTCTTCCATGTCAATTAGGAACAATATTAAGTCTCAAGTCTATCCTTTCTTTTAGGGCTTATCTCATGAAGTCTCAAACTTCTTTGACATTGGTATCCCTAAAGACATTAATTACATATCCTGTCACATGTAAGCTTACAGGGCATAAGAGAACGAATCAGGTCAACTGTTGCTACATTAATAATTATTGAAGGCTCTGGTGTGCTAGTGGTACAAGTGCTAACACTTGAATTTTTTTACTAAAACCATTCTCGGCATGCATGAACCAAACCATACTCACTTGTGATCCCATCACTTAAGATTTTCTTGAGTAAGCGTTACAGAACTTGATGCCTGTCAGGAATGCAATTTCTCTCCAGCTAAAACCTGTAAATGGATCCTATTTTTAACCACTATCAATTTCGATGAACCTAATATTTAAAGCAATCGACAAATGATTGGCTAAGGCGTTATAAAACTAGCTGGGAGGCTTTATAAAATTTGGTTCCTACATATTTGGGAGTGCAGATGACAGAGTGGAAATAGACTTGATAACCCTTTCATGTATGAAAGTCGGATGAAGTAATTCTGACAGTTTGATAGTTTTTAAGCAATTATGGGCAAGGATATATATTTAATGCATACAGTAGTACTATGTAAAATATTGTGTTGGAAGACAATGTCAATGTGCTAAACTAATGATCGGTTTGCATTTTTATAAGGAGTCCTTGCATTCTAAAAGTTATCAATGAGAAGAACAAGTTCCTTTCTCACTATTTCATCGGCTCTCTAAAAGAATTGGTATTGAAAAACATGATATAATGAAGAACCCCAGAAGAAAATTCAATGCCCTAATACATGCCAGGAAAGCAAAATTATTGTTCTTGACATGTGCTGCTGGAAAAAGGGTCAATGTAATGAGCCCATATGATCTTTAAAATAATTAATTGGAAAAAACACTAATCATTTTGTTCAAAGCAGCAATGGAATGTGAATTAACAAAGCATAAAGAAGGGTTTTAAAGTACCTAGAACGTTTAAACCTTTTCCAAAACGTTAATCATCACTACAATCTCGTCGTGTGTGTGTGTGTGTGTGTGTAGGAATCGTAAAGCGAAGGAAAATGTCATTTGCTAATAAAACTTATTAGCTAACCAGTCAGTGATCTGATAATATATTAGTCTAATTTGACCGATCCAAAGAAAAATGGAAGAATTACGAAAATGCTGAGATTGATCTTACTTTCATGCTGTTGTGGGAAATTTTTCTTGGGTTGCTATTAATTTTGGAAAACTAATTATGGTCACGTTATCAAAAAATGACTTAGGCTAAAATGTTTTCAGTCCAATTTAATGTGTTATTCCATAACCTTAAAGCCTGCCATGTTTAGGCTTAATTCTATAGTTTAGAACTAAGCATGGCCCGTGCTATGCCGTGAATTTGTCTTCCTCTTTAGTTTTTTATTTTTTATTTTTATGCACTAGCTATTGGTAAAAGAAACTAATTTCCATATACTTACAATGATGATTGGTGGATTATTCTGTAGTAACAAATTTGGAATGCTTTTTTTGTGTGTGTGTGTGAATATACTGCGATCTTTTTAAGAAAGAAGTAATGTATCATAGAAGATTAATCTAGGCCCATTTTCAAAGCCCAATTATTCCACAATTTCACTTCAAACCTTGCTGGCGAAGAGGATGGCATGGGACAAAAGGGCTCCGAAAGGGCAAAGAGAATGACAGGACAAGGAGGGCTGGAACAGAAATTCCCATTTCTGAAATTGACAGGTAAGAAACATGACAAGCACAATGTTTGTTTGCATATAGAAAGAATGGCGTCTAGGAACTTGTGGCCAGTGAAGCGGATAAGATTCACGAAAATCTTAGACAGGAGGGTCTCAATTCACCAGTGGACGAACTCTATCTATCCACTATAACTATTATTACAAAAACTAGATTTATTTACACAAGCATAAACAACCGTCCATGATCGTGTATAAATCACGGTGATAAAATTGACAAGCACTTAGCTAGCCTTAATTTTCCATGTAGATATCTCATCAGAAACAAGATTTTTATCTTTGAAAATTAAAGGCCCGTACGTTTTCATGCATGCAAAGAATGACAAACCACGCCACTTCAATTATTTGATAAGGTGAGGGTTTTCCCAACTTTTCGTAAAGCTGCTTCTTCCATTCAATCATTGATATTTACATTTGGCTTCGAATCTTGAACACTTGTGCTTGAAGATAGCAGAAAACAGCAAAAAAAGAGAAAAGGGATAACGTACGTAGCACATTTGCTAATCTTCTAGCCAGCTTGCACTTGTTGTCATCATCGATCGAAATTCATGATAATCCACGAAACCATCGCCATCTTTATCGACCCCTTTTATCATACGCCTGCAATCTTCAAGGCTGCATTTTTTGCATCCGAGGCTGGTAAGAACAGTCTGCAACTCCCTCGCCGAGATTAGGCCATTCTTATCGGTATCAAAAATTAGAAAAACATCCATGAGATAATCTTCCTTGTTACCGCTACCAAAGTTTCCATCGTCATTCACAGCATTGATGAATTCATCTAAATCGATAAATCCATCTCCGTTACAATCCATTTCTCTCACCATTCTTTCAGCTTCCCAAGCTGCTTTTGATTTTTCATATCCAAGACACAGAAGAACTTCACTGAGCTCATGGCAAGATATCTTGCCATCCCCGTTCGCGTCTATGACCTTGAAAACTTGTTTGAATTGGTTGGACATTTCCATGGCCGCGAAAGAGTAAGTTAGCAAATCAAAACTTGATGACAATAATCTTTTGTTTTTTCTCCTGTTGCATTTACTAACTCTCTCCGTGTTTCTCGGCTGTTGAAGAAAGTTTTTCGCCCTCCTGTGTAGAGAGCTCAAGCAAGTTCTGAAAGAATTCAGCATGGATTGGCTTGTGCGTGCGGGTGATGGGGGAATGATGGTAGGAATGCCGAGGATGAAGATAGGCTATGCAGTGGAATGGTGGAAAGTTTTGGGTTATATGGATGGGAATGGTAGAAAGAAATTAGCAACTTAGTTTGTCGTCTTGCAATAATTCCACGGATCAATTAGGCCCTACATAAAAATACAGACAATACTTCTCGTCACTACCTTGGGATTATCATATGCTGAGAATGCAGCAGTCGTTGAAGAATAGATCAAGTCCTGGTCAAAAGAGAGCCGGCGTATTTCTTTTTTAACCGGCGGAAGCCATAGCAAATTAGTATTTACATGGACTTTGATCTAGTCGTTGGCATCTACGACTTTGGGTTTTTTGGACAGCCGTGTGTATACATTATAAGGCTGAATAATTCTTAGGATACGAGTGAGAACTGCAGTACTGGCCTTTTTATATGTAGTTTCCATGTGCGTATCAGCGACATAATTGGTGTCATCAAATTTCTACCCCCTCAAGATAACGAAACATCGAGTTCGCCATCATACTCGGCCTGAAATAATCCAGGCATCAGAATTCGGAACCAATGCTTACCTTCATGCCCTAAAAGTGCAGCCCTGCAAATTAAAGAACTCGTATTTTATATAAAACTACCTCACGCATATATGAAATTCAGTCAGTCTAATAGCACTCTTGACTCGTTCAAGTATATAAGAAAAAATAGCCGTCCAAAAACCAAGTCTTAACTCACAAAACTTGAACATTGAAGTAACCCAGAGTAAAATAAGTCATCGAAGAATCAAGAAAATGGCCTCTTACCTCACATGCTGAATTCACAGCTTTTTACAGGAAAGTAATGTTCTCAAATTTGTTGATCGGAAGGCCCGGAAAAAAAATGACTAGCATACAACATCAAAACTAATGGCATCTGTGAATTCTGAACAAAGGATGAGCCAGGCTCCTGAATAAACTACAGCAAGGTTCAGATGTATTGGCTGATCCATAACCATCTAACTCTTCATACACTACGAATCTATATCTCCATTAACATATTGTGATAAAGTAAAATGAAGAAAAAGAGAACTATGATGGATAAAATATGAGACAACCCAAAATGCAGTTGAATCTCACCAAGATCAACAAGACCGAAGCAAAACAGGACCCACTGATGAGCTGAGCATATCGCTGAGAGCAACCTGGACCTCATTTGACCCATGTTCACAACTTATCAAGCTTGAAAGAAGAGGGAAGAAATGTGCCAAGTTCTTCTCAAACAAAGAATCTCCCAAACTACAGATAGCCTGGAGAGTTGCAACGATAAGAGGAGCACGTGTGGCCAATTCCCTTCGTTTTCCAGAACCTAAAGGAATCAGCCACTGGGATTGGCCACTGGGAGAAGTTTCTGATGTCTGTCCAGCATGGGCAGTTGCAATGTAAAACTGTAAAACCTCCTCACAGAGATTGACAAGGCAGGATTCCACTTGAGCTTCATCATAAGTTGGAGGTCTGTCCAGTATAAGATTTTGTAGGAATGTTAGGCAAATTTGATAGGACTCGTTCTCCAGGCGTAATAGTGGAGGGTCTTGCATTTGGGTCATAGAGCCAAACTCTAGTAGCTTTGAACGTAATGCAATATTGGTGTTGATACTGTGAGCATGAGATGCCACGTCATGCAAAGCATCAAAGAGCACTAAGGCACTTTTAGCTGAAAGGTGAGACCGATACATGCTGTAGATCTCCATCACTGCCTGCCAATTAGAATGATAAAATGCTCACACTTCATGTTCAGTGGATTGAAAAACAAAGCTCAATGTTTCTGATCAAGCAATTACTCAACAAGAAAAGTAAAAAAGAATCAACTTATAAAACCATCAGAATATTCATGTTGTTGAGGCACAAGCCCTCATGCAGGCAGACACACACCAGTATATGGGAAGGAACTGAAGCCCTTCAACTTTCCACTGTTTTAGAATTTTATAATTTGTGTGCATGTCTCCTTTTTGTGAACAACCTTAACAAGAATTCAAGATTAAACTCATTTCTTCAACTGTAACCTCAATTTGTCTAGAACAAAAAGCCAATTTTCAGAACTTTATGAAAAAGTAGGGATGCCTATGTTTAGAAATTTTTATTTCTTCAGATTAGGAACCCCTTGCAGAGTCATTCATACTAAATCTCAACACTATGTCCTTGGAAAGTTCCATTTTTTTCTCTTTCTTTCATGTGTTTCCATCGAACTCACACCTAAGCAGAGCTGCAGAGGGAGAGCACAACACCCACAAACAGCATGTTTGTTGTTTCAAACTAGTAGACCAACACATAAAATTGTGCGCAAAACGATATTAAAATAAAATAATTAAAGAGTACCTGAATTAATAGAAGTTGAACAGCAGCTCGACACTTTGCATCAGATATAGAAGAATAAAGACGGTGCGCCATCAGCCCCTCTGAATCACCATCAGGCACGTCACCAGACTTCTCTCCGTCACTTTGTTCATGGCTTATTACCGAGGCTTCTCCACTAACAATGTAAGAGAAATCAGGGAGTGTAGCATTGGCAGCCTCTTTTAATGACAAAACCACCTCCAGCCACTTCTCCTCTGAAAAAAGATCTCCAGCATTGCTCATCAAACGAACAAATGCCGCAATACCAATACCAGCAAGACTTTGGTGAGGACGCCTAATGAAGCTAACCAGAAGCAATAGCACCTTTCTTAAAAGCGGATTGACAGTGTTGTAGAACTTTACAAAAAGATCCACAACCAGTTGGAGAGCCAAGGTGCATGTCTCATAGAGCCACGCATCTTGATCAAGCTCACCCGTATCACCATCAATCCCCTGCTCAGGGGCGTCGCCTCCAGTAGGATCAATAGCATGCCGCACATAGTCAAATATAGGAAATAAGACCGACTCAAAGACTCTTTCCCATAAAGGTAGAGAAAAAAGGTGGCCATGATTGCGTAAAGTTTCAAACAAAATTTGCAAGGCACTCTTCCTGATTTCAGGCCTAGGGTCAAAGCTAAGTTCTGATAAACCTGCACAAACCAGCCACCAGTAATTAATAGTCAAAAAAGGATTGCAATTATGGAAATCTGAATGTGAGGAAAATAAAACAAAGATTCATAACATCAAATGCCAACTTATCCAGTTTCCTTACCAGCCAACAAAGGGAACCAGAAATAGAGATGATCTTCCCTATCCGTGATTTCTCCATTCTCTTGTTTTCCATCTTTTCCAGTCCGAGGTGAAGGTATTGAAATTTTCCCAGGGGCTTCCTTGTCCTTGTTCCTTGATGAAAATCCAAGATCTCCTTCCGCAAGTTTTGTGGCACAAAATCGAAGAAAAGCAATTGCATTAAGGCTAATGTCTTTGTTGAATCGACTATTGGTGAATGCTATCAGGCAATTCACACAATCTGTAAAGGTGGTTGTTTCAGTTTCCGTGATGTATGGGAAGTAATCTCTAATAATCTTTTCAATTATTTCAAAGGCCAAGAGTACAATGTTTTTGTGGTCATCATAAGCTGCTGTTGTGAAAACCTGAAGCAATATGATGCGTAAGAGTGAAAAACATAGCAAGCAGGATATCTCATAACATCAAATTGAGGTCTAAAATTTAATGGTTAACAGTATATTCATTATAAATAAAGTTAAGAAGTGGCAGATTTCAATACCATGAACATGCTCTTCCATCCTGATTTAACATTATTGACACGAGAGAGAACCATTTGTGAGACACATCTGATAATCAATTCTCTGATTTCAACAGCATTACTCTTCCGCATAACAATAACAAACGGCTTCATAAACTCATTCTGAAAGTTATAGTTTGCCAACTCTTCCCGCTCTAAGAATTTCATTGATAATTGACGTAAAGAGTCCATTGCAAAAATTGCAATTGAAAGGTTTTCAGAACAGCCGATGGTTACAAAGAAATCAGAAAGCACGTGCCAGATGCTTGACCATACAAGCCTGATACGATTCATGTTATAGTGCCTGTGATAAGAAATCAAATCAAATTTATTATGTAATCCCTGCAGTAGTAGCAGATAATTTAAAAAAAAATTAAAAAAAGGAAGGTGAAAGAGGCCCAATAAACAAACAAAAAGTCGGATGAAATTTACGCAATCTCAACAATCTTTGTAAGGCTAAAGACCCGTGGATCAGAAGCTGATCGCAGTTCCTCCATGGAGACCTTGCAAAGAGCCTTGACAAAGTCAATTATTGCCTCACTGTTTAACTTTTGGCTCCGTGTGAATATGCGACTCATTTCAGAGCTTCCAACTTGTTCTAACATGTTTAAATTGGAGACTAAATTGTTCATCTGCTCACTAGTAACAGCCCCAGCTGTGTTTCCACCAATACCAGCACTATCATATGAACCTCTCATCACACTAGCAGCTGCATACTGCATCCTTCCAGGTCCCTTCTTTTTCAGAACAGGGAGGATGGTTGACTTAGTTTGTTTTGACTTTTCTGAGTCACTCTGGGGAAAAGCAAAAAAGGTAGCATCTGGAGGAGCACCCTCTCCCATGAGATGCAAATGTTCGAAGCGTGAGACACATGTCAAAATGTGTTCCCAAGCTTCTTGCAAATAATTCCCATCTTCATCTGCAATTGTAACTATTGCCTATAAACAGTGCAAATCCAAATCAAATTAGATCCGTGAGCAAATTGTTATTGGGATGAAGTTGAAGAATATAATACTCAGATCATTGGTAGTTAAAGCTCTTGTGACAACTTGCAGACTTTCTGCATGTGCATTTGTTGTTAACACAAGGTTGGCACTACTAGCACAGACCCATCAATAAAGGCTACTAACCTTCTATTGGTTCTTCTCATGTTACATTTTCATTCATTTAAACCATTTTGTTCCCGCAAAAAGATAATTCATGAAATAGTAGCAGAGGTAGCCTATTGCTATCCAAACCTCCCATTCAAAAAAGAGATCCCAAGTGTGAACCGTCCTCCAAAAGTTATTAATTTATCCATTAAGAAAAAAGGACATATTCAGCCCGTACTTCTAACTCCATCCTACTATTATTTTCCCACCATTCACTTCTAAAGATTCCTAACGTTGAAATTTGAAGAAAGGGAGTTTCATAAAGCCAATAAAATATGAAAGATACACTCCCATGTAGCACAAGGAATACATAATCTCAACAAGACAGCCTAAGATAAGTAGGCTCACAAAACAATACTGATTTTATTTTAAGTTAATCTGAAGGGCCATCTATAAGATATTATATCAAATACCAACCTTGATGGCATCAATATTTTTCTGCTTGATATCAGCAGGAGAATGGAGTGAAGTAAACTTTGCTAATGAAGTCACAAAAGCATCTCTATGAGTCTTCATGGACATCACAGCAGTAACATGAATAGCACACCGGATACCTTCAAGACACAGAGCTATCACCACTTCATCATCACTTTGGTCCAGAGGCACACTGAAGGCTGCCAACATAGGAGCCCAACATACCTCAACCATGAATCTAAGAATCACCACATCTGTTGCAGCATAATAAACTGACCTGCAAATTGCCAGGTCGGTATAAATATGTGAGAATTATATACAGTTTTGTTCAAAGTACAAATATCAACTTCACCAAGAGCATAATCAAGACATAAACATAGTTAGATTTTTCTTGATAAAAAACTCTATCACAAAGGATTGCTTATTGTTCAGGAGGCACTAATGAACTATAACCATGTAAAACAATTGTTGAAAAGTATAATTAAGAGCCTTTAGCTTCATTAAGATTATTGCCCAGCACACAAATTGGAGAGCCCCATAAGGTGCAGAACCAGATGACTTGACAGAGTGGGATCAGTTACCATAAAGTTTCAGGTGGAAAAGCAATGGGGTTTTGGAGAACAGGAGAGCCAGTTATTCTTACTCAGATTTCCGAGCCTTTTCTTTAAATTGTTCCTGCATGTGCCTGATAAGATCATCACTTGTTTCCATATGCTTTTCTTCGCCCCGCTTGCGGATCACGATGTTTAGGATACTGTCCAAGCCTAAAATTCTGTTTGAATTCAAAGACTGCTTTTGTTGGAGATCCAAATTATCTTCTTTCATTTTGATCTCACTTTTTGATATTCGTTCAAACAATGATCTCAAGAACTCCTCAGGTAGATCTTTCCCATCGTCAATGCCACGATTGTTTCTAATGAAGTCATCAGCTGACATCTGCTTTTTTTTTTAGAGAGAGAGAGAGCTATGTGAGAGAGGAGGGTACAAACTTATCCATCACACTATCAGAAATATCCAACCGAATAAACTAAAGGATTTGAACACACCTTACTTTTGACCATGGGATTATGAGCATCAGTATTGAGCATTATCACAGAGTAAGCGAGGACATAGGCTGTGTCAGCACTACTAAAAACTTTTGGATTACATTTGCAGTAACGTTCAGCAAACTTCTCCATAATTCGATCAATCTTCTGTGCCTCACCTGGTAACCTAAATCCCTGTAGAAAGACCCTGATAGCCTCATCAAACTCCAGGTCTTGAAAGTCAAAAGAATCCACGTAAGCATGCATCACTTTCAGTGACAAATCTTCTCTTTCCCCAAGGTAATCACCAATCAGAGTCTTGTTCAAGCCCGATGCATTTTTAAGAAAGGCTGCTATCTCCTCTGCTGAATGGCCCACTTTATTTGCATTGATTAGAAACTCAATTCCTTTCTTAGGCTTCCGATTAAAAAGAGATATACCTTCCTGCCACAAATTTTAAATTAGATTCCATTTGCAGTAGCCGGCATCTAAATACAATTAAATCACTTACCTGAAGTTCCAGCTTGTAAGCCCTTCGTTGCTCAATAGTTGAAACATCTGATGCTTCAGTGGAGGTTTCAGAATGAGAATCCGATCCGTCAACAGGCTCATCCCCATTACCATTTGCCATGGGAAGACTTCCAGGTTCAGGACTGTTCTCAGCTGCATCAGGTTTCTTGGTAGAATGAGGATCGGGAATGCGCAATTGTTTATTCATCCAGTCTCCCATTGATTTCAGAATACCCACTAAGCACTTCATAGCTTCAAGTTTCATGGACACCTCCTGAGGTGGCAAAAGTGTAGTAGCAGTACCAGGAGGGGCGCCTTGAGCAGTTTTAAGGAGTCCATTGACCATTCTGAATGATCAAGATAGCAAAACATAATTTATCAAATGGTTTAAACCTTGATATTTTTGCCAACGTTATAGATCAATTGTTTTACAAACTCAGATATCTATACCAAGAAAAGAAAACATACCTCTCAAATATGTTAGATGAGTTGACATCACAATCATAATTAATAAAAATGTCTACCAAGATCTGTGAATCAACACAGAGCTTATCTAGAAACCGAAGCACTATAATCTTCTGCTGATAATTAGGTTGAGCAACATTTTCCAGAACCCTTAGAACAATCATAGGAAAAAATACTCCAATCTCGGCTTTCAATCCAGCTCTAAATCTTGAAACCAAACTAATGAAAATGGAGCAAGAAAGCTGGAAAATGATCATTAGACTCGAAGCGCTGTTCTTCAACAGTGAAAGACATAGATATTGCTTGATGGCACCTAAGAACCTGTTTCAGCACAAGAATCAAGTATATTTAACACATCACAAATTTAACTTTGATAGACTTCATTATGAGAATAGCACTTCATAAGCAACATAATTGCATATGCATAGAAGTAATAAAAGATAAATCTCATTTTTCATCAAATACCATTAAGCACAAGAATGCCACTTGTTGATAGAGAAAGGACTGGACTGAAACCAAAATAATACTATTCAACTTCAGAGTGAAAACATTAAGCAAGAGGACCACATGAGACTTTCACACACACAAAAATATAACCAGATACCTGACCCTTTATAATACCACGGTAGCTCTGAGCCCAAGAGAGGAGAAAGAATCCAAGTTACAGCAAAATAGGACTAGTTGACTCACCCTCTAAACTAAGATTCAACTAAAGTATAAGTTGATCGCTAAGGTTTCATGGCTTACATCCAACCAAAAGGCACTCAATAATTTGTCCTACATAGGATCAGGAATTCCAAGTGCTCAGCTAAAGCAATTTTCTTACCCATGAAATAAACTCCTTAATCCCTTGAAATGAGAGAGAAATACTGGATAAAAGTAATTAACCATAGAAATTGGCAAGAACACTATGTTATGATATAGCCACACAAAATTTGTCTATCAGGCCTTCTGCCACATATTCCAAACCCAATCATAACAGAAAATGAAAAGATTATTGAGCTATTTGCCTACCTCTCCTGGGTTTAATTATTTAACCATTGAAATTGGTAACAATACTAGGTTATGATGTAGCCACACAACATTTTTCTATCAGGCTTTCTGCAACATATTCCAACCCCAATCACAACAGAAAATGAAAAGATTATTAAGCTATTTGCCTACCTCTCCCAGGATCCCATAATCACGCATCTTAACAGCACAAAACAGTACATGAAACATCGAAAAGGGAGAAGTCCATTTACAGCCAAAGTTGTACCAGTTCTACCGGGTAGCATAAACAGCTACATATTACTGTTGGCATACCATTTGCAACCAACAATTGACCTCCACAAGTTTTCCACCCTATCTCTCCCAGTAGTTCAATTGTCTTTCCATCTTAAGATCATTCTGACAACAAATTTAGACCAATTCAGACCCTGCTTGAGCTACAGTGTTGATGATTCTGCATGAGCTAATGAAGGTTGTACCTATAGACTCTCCATGAAGCTTGGAAATAAAAATGGCAGCTTTTTAACCAAATTTCAAAACAAGGAGGCTTATGCTGGATGCATTTGAGATCTAAAACCTTGAAGACTTTTTTTATGGAAATATTATCTGACAATTGTACCTTCATCTTGGTGACCTGCACAATAGACTGAGTACTGAAATGCATCTGTTTCCACTAGAATCTATCTGTTTCCCAGCCACCACTGGTCATGTATAATTGCATAGAAAAAATACTTTTGATACAAAAGTTGAGATCTAACTTGAAAACTCTTTATCATGGATATACTATCTAAAAATTGTAGCTCCATCTCTTTGATATACTATCTAACAATTGTAGCTTCATCTCTTCGTCATCAGCACAATAAACCAAAACCACTAGAATGCACATGTATCCACTAAAATGAATCTGTTTTCCGCTCAATAATAGTTGTATATGGCTACATAGAAGAAATACTTCAAGAGCTTCCAAATGGTGTAAATGTATCTATCATTCTACATGACATTGTGATCAAATATATCAACAAGATTATAACAATAAATTTCAAATAAATGTGAAAAAAAAAATTAATGGACAACAAAATGCAAAATCCAGCAAGAATGTATACACTATAAAAGCATAACATAGGTTGTACCTGTCACTAGTCCTAAACACGGCACCAGCATTCTCCAACAAAATCTTCAATAACTCCAACGCGACAATCTTCCCTCTCATCAACTGAGGATCAGTCAGAGCCTCTTTTGGTGGTGTTTTCATAGACAACTTGCAAAGTGCTCGAAACACCAAAAAAGCATCTCTCCTCAACTTATTCCCAATCTGCACTTCCAAATCATCATCTCTTTCCCCTTCCCCATCTGCCAACTCCCCTTTCCTCCCCTCCAAAGCCGTCTTGTACATACTAATCTCCCAATACTTCGCATCCAACATATCCTTATCTGTCGAATCAAGCAAATCAGCCGGATTTGTACTCTCCACTGTACTAGTCGTAGTCTCAAAAGCCCCATCATGTGCCCCCATCATTGAAGCCTTGCTCGGTGTCCCCGGATTTAAAACCCCATCGATATCCTGCATAATTTTGGTTATAAAACCTTGAACAAACACCGCCATTGACCCATCCACATCAGATTTCTCCATTGGTTCCATTAATTCAGCCACAACAATCGGCTGAATCGGAACTGTCGAAGAATCAGCCTCCATTCTCCTAAACACAATAACTAACATTTGAATCAACGATGCTTTCGCCGTTGTTTGATTAACCACATTTTTACTCCCTAGATAAATATCATAACAAGTCCTCACTATTTGCAACAAACTATCTCCATGAATCCTTAAGGAAATAGACGTAACAGCCGATAATAGGGTTCTCAAAACCAACAATTCAACACCATCATCCCCTAAATCATAACATTTACACACAGATTCGATCAATTTAGCTAACAATTTCGCTTCTGCACCTCCGGTGGGATCCGCTTCTCCACGTATGTACCCATGGGCGATCAATTTCTGGATGCAATCAACGGCTGGATCGACGATCTTGAGGAATTGAGTGTTGCACGCGTTGATCAGAGGGCTGAGGATTGTTTCGGATTCTGCAAGGGAGTATTCGTGGGACCCGCCGTCGTGGAGTGGGGCAGGTAGAGAGGATTCGGAGGGGGAGGAGTCGTCGGAAGTGGAAGTCGGAGGAGGTTGTTCTTGGGGTTCTGGTGAAGTAAGAATTTCGAGGACGGATTTGCATTCGTGTCCTAATTTCGAGTGTTTACGCCACGATGCGTTTTTGATGATTTTTTCTAAAGCAGGAGATACTACCTGGCTTAACCGGGAATCGGCTTCCGTGGAAGCCATTCCCGAGTCAGGAAGGTGAGTGAGCTCGTGACTCGGGGAGCTTGGATCTGGAGAGGGAATGTTAGGGATTGTTTGGCTTGTTTAGATTTGATGGCATGAAGAGGAGAGAAAGTGAATCGTAGAGGAGGGAAATGGAAATGGAAATGGAAATGGAAATGGAGAGACACAGAGAGGGGGGGGGGGAGCTCCGTGATTTTAAGATTTAGATCGCGTTTTGGGTTTAGTTTGTCTCTTACGGGAAAGTCCATGGTTTTAAATTGTGTGACCGAATTGCCCTTGGCTTTTGTTATGGATTAGAGTGTA